>JAEEGL013711582.1_pt1 | contig 11745 bp, 12 predicted proteins | sample 9134231 | NCBI WGS metagenome assembly JAEEGL01 (sample SAMN16246548, study PRJNA631951) | gut metagenome | biome: gut microbiome; feature: rumen; material: fiber-attached | host: Bos | place: Iran: Karaj | collected 2018-10
TGGTCAGCGTGACTTCTGCCATTGAGAGGGCGGGGCGGGTGTCTGTTCCGTTGAAAATAACGTCTTCCATCGTGGAAGCACGGAGGTTCTTGGACTTGTTTTCCGCAAGGACCCATTTGATGGCGTCCACGACGTTGCTCTTACCGCAGCCGTTTGGTCCCAGAAGGGCAGTTATGCCGTCGGCAAATCGGATGAGTGTCTTGTCGACGAATGACTTAAATCCATATATTTCAAGGCTTTTTAAAAACACGAAAGTCCCACCTGTTTAAAACTATACCCATTATAGCAGGAATTTGGGGCTTAGGGAAGCACTTTTACTGTGCCAGCAGGGCCTCGAAGCGTTTGGTGGCGGGGACCGAGTCGGAGACGAAATAGTCCGGGCAGTCCTTCAGCAGCTGCTGCAGCTGGTCTTCGAGCTGGTGCAGGTGGGTTTTAATGTAGATTTTTGCATAATCGGCACTGCCGTCCTGGATGGCGGAAAGAATTTTCTGGTGCTGCAGGACGATTTCCTGCATGATGTCCTTATCCCAGACGGTCATCATGCGGATCCGCGCATAGTGATTGCTCGTGTTTTCGATTATTGTCCAGGCAAACAGCTGTCCGGTTATCCTGAACAGGTATTCATGGAAGATATTATCCAACCGGTGCAGGGCAGTGTAGTCACAGCTGCTGACGATAGCCTGCTGCTGCTCAAGGTTCAGTTCAAGTTTCTTTATGTCTTCGCGGCTGCAGCGTTCAATCAGGAGGTCGATGTTTGCACATTCAAGGCTTTCACGGACAAAGCGTTCCTGTTCTACTTTTGCAAAGTCTATGCGGGAGACAACGGTTTCCTTCTGTGGATAGATTTCAACAAGCCCGTCCCGCTGCAGACGGATGAAGGCCTCGCGTACCGGAGTCCGGCTCACGTTGAGCTTCTGCGCGATTTCCTGTGTACTCATCGTAGTGCCGGGCTTGAGCTGTAGCGTCATGATGTTGTTTCTGAGTGCCGTATAGACTGCACCCTGTACGCTTGATTCACTTTCTTTCATCTGTATTCCTGCTTCTGATATGTTAGCATGACAATTTTTAGATGTCAAGAAAAAGTCAGTCAGAAAATGTATTTCTTGGATATAAATCAATTATTTTATCATATATAAATAAATTATTTTGGTATTGTATGCTGCTGCTGTATCTGCTGTGAAAAAAAGTAGAAAAAAAAACAGAAAAAAACTAAAAATTTTTCTTGACGGCTCGCATTTTGTGTACTAACATATCAGTATGTCAGTTAGACGGAGGTCGTTATGAAAAACACTGTTTTGTTGTCGATAGGTTCGCTCATGCTGTGCGGGCTCCTTTTGTCCGGTTGTTCCAAGAAGGTTGCCGAAGCGAAGATTCCTGTTACCTTTGCAGGTACTGAGGCTGCGACCACGGGTCAGAGCCGCATGATGCAGTCCGTAGCGGACAAGCTGAATGCGACGGGCCGCTTCAATGCCGTCGTGCAGGTTGCCGGTGCCCTTTCTGGCGATACGGATGCCCTTGTTACCCAGGCCAAGCTTGGAATCAGCCTGGTCGTTCCCAGCGATCCCGGTCGCCTTGCCAGCCAGTTCAATATTCCGGACATGAACATCCTCATGGCTCCGTATATCCTGACTGATCCCGCCATGCTCAAGAAGCTGCCTGATACGAAGCTGTTCAAGGAGTGGCAGGCTGAGCTCGAGAAGCAGGGTATTGTCTACATTACGAACATGTACAATGGCTTCCGCAGCTTCTATACGACGACGCCGGTTGAGCATGTTTCCGATCTGTCCGGACTCCGCATCCGTGGCTTCGGCAATGCAATCGGCAACAACCTTGCCAAGTATCTGGGCTTTGCAAACATCGGAATCGCCTGGGGTGAAGTATTCCCCGGAATTCAGCAGAAGACGCTCGACGGCTGTGAGGTTCAGGTTGCGACTGCCGACGGTTCCCGTATCTACGAGGTTGTCAAGAACCTTGCAATGACTAAGCACTACATGTTGCAGTCTGCATTCGTCTGTTCTTCTACCTTCTACAACAGTATGTCTGCCGAGGATCGCGAGCTGTTTACCAAAACCATGCGCGATGCTGCTGCTGAATACGGTGCAATCATCGAGAAGGAAGAGGCCGGCTATTACGAGAACATGAAGAAGAACGGTGTCAAGATTGTTGATGTCGACATCAACGAGTTCAAGCAGGCGATTGAACCCCTGTATACGAACAATGACCTGGGCTTCTCTGCAGGTCTGAAAGACAGGCTGTTCAAGGAGCTCGGCAACTAATTTTGCCATGTTGGCCAGGTTTCGTTTCCGCTGTACCGGGGACGAAACCTTTTTTTATGGATAGGGAGAAATCTGGTATGAAAAAATTGTATGCGGCCTTTTGCAAGGCGGAACTTGCGGTATGCGGGGTCGGCTTCATCCTGCTTGTCATTCTGGTGTTCGGATCCGCGATTTTACGCTTCCTGCGGATATCCATGGCCTGGAACATCGATCTTGCCATGCTGCTGCTTGCATGGGTTTCATTTCTGGGTGCGGACATCGCCTGGCGGAGCGGTCAGCTCATCGGCATTGACCTGGTAACCCGTTACTTTCCCAGGAAAATGCAGAAGACCGTGATGATTGCAGTCTATGCCATCATTCTCTGCGTCACGGTCGTCATCTGTATTTACGGAGTCCGGCTTGCCTGGACGGAACGGCTTCGCACCTATCAGTCCATGCCGATTCCCTATTCGCTCGTGAGCCTGAGCCTGGTCGTCGCAACCTTCTCCATGTCAATTGCCACGGTTGGGAAGATTCGGGACTGCATCAGGCATTTCAATGATGCCGCTGTGCGTACTACGGAGGGAAAATGACACTGCTGCTTATCTGTTTCGTCGCATTCCTGCTGCTTGGAATGCCCATCGCCTTCGTCATTGGGATTGCGGGCTTTGCCTATTTCTTGAGCCAACCGGTTCTCCCCTTCGAGGCTGCCGTCCAAATGATTGTGCTTCAAAGCCAGTCCTTTGCGTTCCTTGCCGTTCCCTTCTTTATTTTTGCAGGAAACCTCATGAACGTCTCCGGCATCACGGATCAGCTCCTGGGCCTTGCCCGGCTTTTGACCCGGCGGATGTATGGGGGAACCGCACAGATTTCCGTCGTCATGTCCACGCTGATGGGTGGCGTTTCCGGTTCGGCGACAGCTGACGCTGCTATGGAGACGAGAATTCTTGCTCCGGAAATGCTTAAGCGCGGCTACACGAAAGGCTATATCTGCTCAGTGAACTGTCTGACCGCCCTCATTACGGCGACAATTCCGCCGAGCCTTGGCCTCATAATTTTCGGCTTTGTCGGCGAGGTTTCGATTGGCCGCCTCTTTGCCGCAGGTGTCATCCCTGGCATCCTGATGATGACCTTCCTCATGGGAACGACGACCATCACGAGCCGCATACGGAAATTCGATCCGCCGCAGGCAGATGCGCCGCGCCTTACGTTCAAGGAGCTTTTCGATAACCTGAAGGTTTCCATCTGGGCACTGCTCTTTCCGGTACTCCTCATTGTTGGAATCCGTTTCGGCGTGTTTACGCCGTCTGAGTCCGGTGCATTTGCCGTCATCTATGCCTTAATCGTCGGCAAGTTCGTCTACAAGAAGCTCACCTGGAAGAACTTCAAGGAAGCCCTTATTACGACGATTAAGGACAACGGAGCAATCATGCTGATTATTGCGATGTCCGGGCCGTTCAGCTATGCAATCACCTGGGTGAAGCTTCCCGCAATCCTCAGTTCCTTTATCTTCGGCATTACCGAAAATCCGCAGCTGCTCACGCTGATCATGCTCGGCTTCCTGTTCATTACGGGTATGTTCGTTGACAGCAACGTGAACTTCCTCCTGCTTACGCCGATTTTCCTCCCGATGGTAACGAGCGTCGGCATGGATCCCGTTCACTTTGGCGTCCTGATGGCGACTATTGTTACGCTCGGCGTCATGACTCCGCCGATCGGATCAGCCCTGTATACGGTCTGCGGCATCATTGACTGTCCGCCTGAGGAATACACGAAGGAAAGCCTGCCTTTCCTGTTCGCAATTCTGTTGGAACTTGCGATACTGGTCTTCTGCCCCAAGCTGGTTCTGTTCATTCCGAATATGATTTTCGGTGTGGCAGGATAACAAGGGACTTACAGCATACAGCCATGCAGCACTGCGAATTCCTCCTTTGCAGTGCTGCTTTTTTTTGCCTGCGCCGGGCCAACGGCCGTGGTTGCCTTGATGCTGCGCTGGCGGTTGCAAGATTCCCGTCAATATGCTATGCTGAACAAATGAACTGCCCCGATTATAACTCTCCGCAGGCCTTAAAGAGAATCCTTGACGAGAAGGGCTTTGCAATGCAGAAGAAGTTCGGGCAGAACTTCCTGACGAGCCCGGATGCTCGGAAGAAGATTGTTGCCCTGCTGGAGCTTACTCCCGGAGAGCGTGTCTGGGAAGTCGGGCCTGGTCTGGGGGCGATGACAAGCAGCCTTTTGAGCGGCGGGGCGAATGTGACCGCTTTTGAGCTTGACCGGGGCTTCATTTCCTTGCTGACCGGATATTTTGCAGACGAATGCAGGGGCGGCTCCTTCCGCCTTGTTCCCGGCGACGTGCTGAAAAACTGGAAACGTGAGCTGGATGAAACCGGCGGGAATGCGGGTGGAATCAGGCTTTTCGGGAACCTGCCCTATAACATCGCTGCAACGTTCATTGCAGATACGATTACGGAAGGCGCACGTTTTGACCGCTGTGTTTTTACTGTCCAGCGGGAGGTTGCCGATCGGATGCGGGCAAAGCCGGGCAGCAAGGACAATGCTTCCTTTTCAATCCTCTGTCAGTGGCTCTATGACGTGAAAGCCTGTGTTGATCTGGCTCCAGGCTGTTTCTGGCCCCGGCCGAACGTTGCGTCCCAAGCAGTTCTCTTTACGCCCCGCAAAAGTCCGGTCAACCTGAAGGACCGGAAGACCTTCGTTACGCTTGTTCACGCCCTTTTTTCCCAGCGACGAAAGACCTTGCTCAACAACATAAAACCTCTGTTGCCGCCGGGGACATCTGCTGAGGAGCTTTTTTCCCGGGCGGGCGTGTCCAAGAGCGAGCGGGCAGAAAACCTGAGCGTTGAGGAATTTGCCTCCCTTGCGGATACGCTCTTTTCCTTCCGTTCACAGTGTGCTATTATAGGGCAATAAAGCAATAATACGATAAGAAGGCGTTTTTATATGACGGATGGAGATATACAGGAAAATCTGGCCCGGGTTCTTTCCGACCTGGCAGATGCCGCACGAGCTGCCGGCCGGCAGGGCAGTGACGTAAAGCTGTGTGCCGTGAGCAAGTTTCATGCGGTCAGTGAGATTCTTGCCGCCGTCAAGGCCGGGCAGCTCCTGTTCGGTGAGAACCGCGTGCAGGAAGCCTATGCGAAGTTTACGGAAATCGGAAACCTTGCGGCTGCCGGCAGCATTCCCGGCGTGCAGTCAGACGCTACACCGGGCGAAAAGCCGGGCTGTAAGCCCGAGCTCCACATCATCGGTACCCTGCAGCTGAACAAGGTAAAGAAGGCTGTGGAAATTGCATCCTGCATCCAGTCCGTGGATCGCGAGGATGTCCTTGCCGAAATAGAAAAACGCTGTGCTGCCCTGGGCAAGACCATCAGTGTTCTGTTTGAAATGCACACGGGGGAGGAGTCCAAGGCAGGCTATGCGGACGAAAAATCCCTATATACGTCCCTGGAAAACTGCGCAAAGGGTGTATACCCGCATGTCATTCCTTCCGGCCTCATGACGATGGCCCCCTTTACGGAAGACGAGCTTCTGGTCAGAAAGTCTTTTTCTACCCTCCGTGAACTCAGCGGGAAGATTGCACGAGATTTCCCATCCCTCCCCATGACGGAGCTGAGCATGGGCATGAGCGGTGATTATCGTATTGCCGTGGAAGAAGGAAGTACGATGGTGAGGATCGGGACCGCAATCTTCGGTCCCAGAAAGGTTCAGGCTGTTTAAGAATAGCGCAGTGGAGTAAGGCAGATATGACAGAAATAGATGAAGCATACCGGAAGTGGGCTGAAGGCCTTTCCGAAAAAATAATTGCGAAGATGGAATATGTTGTCAGCCGCAATAAGGGGAAGATTCCTTATACGGCACAGAACGGCGTTTTTAACGACTGTTCCAAAGATTCCATTGGCTGGTGGACGAACGGCTTCTGGGGCGGCATAAACTGGCAGCTCTACGCTGTAACGAACAATTCCCTGTTCCGGGAAACAGCAGAGTGGACGGAAAAGGAGATGGACCGGGTGTTCCTGGACTACCGTTCGATGGATCACGATGCAGGATTCCGCTGGTTGCCGACTTCCTATGCGTCCTTCCTCCTGACGAAGAATAAGGATTCCTACAACCGTCTTCGCCTTGCCGCAGACAATCTTGCCGGCCGCTTTAATTCTGTGGGGAACTTTATCCGGGCCTGGAACGAGGAAGGCAAGAATACGAGGGCCGGTTGGGCAATCATTGACTGCCTGATGAACCTTCCGCTCCTCTACTGGGCAGCACGGGCAACCAAGGACTGGCGCTACTATGCGATTGCAACGAAACATGCCGATACGGTTCTGTCTCATTTTGTGAGGGAAGATGGTTCAGTCATTCATATTGCGGAGTTTGACCCGAAGACCGGTGACTTCATCCAGTCATACGGAGGTCAGGGGCTTGGCGAAGGTTCCAGCTGGACCCGGGGACAGGCATGGGCCCTGTACGGTCTGACCCTTTCCTATTTGCATACGAAAGAGGATTTTTACCTCGAAGGGGCAAAGCACGTTGCGACCTACTTCCTCTCTCAGATTCCCGATAATTTCCTTATCCCGGTTGATTTTACGCAGCCGGAGGACTGTACTTGGGAGGATTCTTCTGCGGCGGCTATTGCTGCCTGCGGCCTGATTGAACTGAGTAAGCTGGACTGTCAGTATGCGGAGGCTTTTTTCCTGGCGGCGGTGAAAATGTTGGAGGCTCTGGTAAAGCACAGGCTCTGTCTTGATCCGAAACGGGACGAGCTGCTGGAAAACTGTACGGCTGCCTACCACGACAAGGAACATAACTTTCCGATCATCTACGGGGACTACTATTTCATAGAGGCCCTGTGGAAACTGATGGGTAAAGATGTTAAGCTCTGGGGCGGAAAGCATGACTCCAATAAATAGCATGCCTGTAATTCCGTGTTTCCTTTTCGACTCTTTTCCCTGTAGGGGGTCTGTTAGGTGAAATTCCGTGCTGCTGTCTTGTTCTTCGTTATTCTCGCTCTGCCTTTCCGGCTTTTTGCAAAGGAGAAAGAAGACGTCAGTGTGGACACAAGTCAGGTTACGGTAGCTGATGAAGAGGCTGCTCCTTATGAAGACGATGAGTTTCCCCAGTGGGCGAAAGACCTGCGTCGGGGTGAAATCATAAGCCTTGGTTCCATTCCCTTTGTCGGTCTGTGGGTTGTCAGCGGTTACGGGAGCTATAAATACTTTTCAGGAGCGAGCGACAGTTTTCCCAATCCCTTCAGTTCGAAAGATGCTTTTGACAAGCAGGAAATCTGGACGATGGTCGGGGTAACTGCCGGAATCGGTCTTGGAATAGGACTGACGGATTTTTTTGTGAACCTTTCCAGACGCAAAAAGGCTGAACGGGAACGGCTTTTGCAAGAGGCAAAGGATCAGGAGGGCATAACGCCGCTGACTCCGGAAGAAGCTGGTCAGCTGCTTCGCAAAAATAGCCGCAGAAAAGAAACGGAAGCATCTGAAGAAGCGGAAGAGTAGAATGCCGACATTTGCATATACCGTTCCTGATGACTATACCGGGGCTGAACGGCTTGACCGATATATAGCCGGTCTTCCGAACGGCATGAACCGCAGCCATCTGAAAAGCGGTCTCTTACAGGTTCTTGTCAATGAACGTTCCCGAAAGCCCTCGTATAGAGTACAGGCTGGTGACAAAATTTTCATAGACTGGGAAGACTCTGTGCCTGACGATATAGAGCCGGAAGATATTCCCCTCAAAATCATATATGAAGATTCCCGTGTCTGCGTCATTGATAAGGTGCAGGGCATGGTAACGCATCCTGCGGCGGGAAACTGGAGCGGAACGCTGGTTAACGCCCTCCTGTTTCACCTGGGGCGGGAGAAAATAGCGCAGGATAAAGATGCCCCTGCCGCCGAAATTCTTTCGGCCCGCAGGCCCGGCATTGTGCACCGGTTGGACAAAGATACGTCAGGCGTGATCATTACGGCGAAAGATGCAGCCAGTCAGGAGTGGCTTGCCGGACAGTTCCGTCAGCACCGGTGGATCGTAAAGGAATACATTGCCATCTGCCTGGGCCGTCCGCAGAAGCCGCAAGGGATTATCAGGACACAGATAATCCGCGATCCCAGGAACCGGAAGCGTTTTAAGGCTGTGCCGGATGCTGCAGAAGGGAAGTATGCAGAAACCTCATACCGCTGCATTGCCTGTTACGGGGAGTATTCGCTGATGGTCCTTCGTCTTGCGACGGGACGAACTCATCAGATTCGCGTACACATGCGCTATCTTAATTGCCCGGTTATGGGCGATGCCCTGTATGGGCGGGTAGACAGGCGTTTTCCTCATGCGACGCTGATGCTCCATGCCCGCCGACTGAAAATCAGGCTTCCGGGAGAACAGAATTTGACGGAATTCAGGTCGCCGACGCCGGAACGTTTTCGGGAGGTATTGAAAGTCCTGCACCGGACCTACCGGAAAGTCGTTTTGTCAGAGGAGTCGGGACGATGATGGGTGAGATCGGCATTATACATGCCCCATCGGCAGAAGAGCCGTTTCTGCTCGTGAACAAGCCGGCCGGCCTTGCAAGTGCACCCCTGCGGGACGGGGATGACAGTGCGGTGACGCGTCTGCTTGCAGATTTTCCAGAGATTGCCCGTGTGCGAGGGTGGAAGGCAGTGGAAGGCGGTCTGGTACACCGGCTGGACACGCAGACTTCCGGTCTGCTCCTTATTGCGGCAAGTCAGGAGTTTTATGATCGTATCATTGCTGAGCAGGAGGCCGGGAAGTTTATAAAGACCTATACTGCCGAATGTGACGATGCTCGTTGCCTACTCCCGGCCGAAGGTTTTCCGCAGCGTCCGCCGTTTGCGGAGCTGGGGAAAACGGGGCGCGGGGTCTACAGCTTGAGCGTGGAGAGCCGATTCCGTCCCTGGGGACCGCACGGGCGGGAAGTTCGTCCGGTTTCTGAAGCTTCTGGATTGGGTGCGGTGAAAAAAGCCTCTCCCGGTCTGTATCGGACGGAGGCTGAGTTTTCGCTGGATGGGACCGGATCTGTGCGTGCGGTATGCCGCATAACGCGGGGCTACCGGCACCAGGTCCGCTGCCATCTTGCCTGGTTCGGGTTTCCCGTCAAAGGGGATGTGTTGTACAATCCTGCCGCAAAGGAAGGGGATGCCTTTTGTTTTCATGCGACGGGGCTTGCGTTTCTAGGCTTGTCTTTTACCTTGGATTGACGTATCATGATTCATACGTCTATTTGAACGGGTAATATGTAGGAGTGAATTATTATGGATAGTACTATGGTTAAGTTGCAGAATGGCAGCGATATACGAGGGGTCGCTGTCGCTGGGGTGGAAGGGGAGTCTATAAACCTCACTGAAGAGCGCTGCTTTAAGATAGGCCGTGCCTATGCCCGCTGGCTTGTCCAAAAATCCGGCCGGCCGGTACAGGAACTGAAGGTCGGTGTCGGGCGGGATGCCCGTGTGTCGGGACCTGCCTTGCAGGCTGCGGTCTGTTCCGGACTGGTTGCGGAGGGGGTGCAGGTTATTGACTGCGGGCTTGCAACCACGCCGGCGATGTTCATGGCAATTGTCTTGCCTGAGACGAAGTTTGATGCTTCAGTGATGATGACGGCAAGCCACCTGCCGTTCAATCGGAATGGAATCAAGTTTTTCAATCAGGACGGCGGCCTTGAAAAAGGGGATATTGCCGAGATTCTGCAGACGGCATCATCTTTGGAAGATGGCGATTCTACGCAGAATAGGACTGATTTTGAATGTTTTGATCTGCTGGACCGTTATGCTGCATACCTGCGTTCTGCAATCGTACACAAACTCGGTGCAAAGGAAGGTGAGAAGCCTCTTTCCGGCCTAAAGATTGTGGTCGATGCAGGGAATGGCGATGCAGGCTTTTTTGTGACAAAGATTCTTACTCCCCTCGGGGCGGACACGACCGGCAGCTGCTACCTGGAACCTGACGGTATGTTTCCCAATCACATACCGAATCCAGAGAACAAGGATGCAATGCGTTCGATCCAGGAGGCAACGCTCAAAAGCAAAGCAGACCTCGGCTTGATATTTGATACCGACGTTGACCGGATGTCCGCCGTCCTGGACAGCGGTGAACAGGTCAACCGGGATGCCATTATCGCAATGATCAGTGCCATTCTGGCTCCTTCCTATCCGGGTTCAACGATTATAACGGATTCAGTGACGTCTGACCGGCTTACCGTTTTCCTTGAGCAGGAGCTGGGGCTTAAGCATCTGCGCTATATGCGTGGCTACAAGAATGTCATTGACAAGTGTCGTGAGCTGAATGAGGCTGGTACTGTTTCACCGCTGGCTATGGAAACGTCAGGTCATGGCGCCTTAAAGGACAACTATTATCTGGACGACGGTGCTTTTCTTGCTGTTGAACTTATTGCGGCGCTTGCGAAGGCGTCCCGACAAGGAAAGAAACTGGGCAGTTTGATTGAAAAATTGCCTCCGCTCGTGGAAGAAGGGGAATACCGCTTCAAGATCAATACGGAAGATTTCAAGTCATACGGGCGTAAGGTCCTGGAGGAATTCAAGGCCCGTGCACTCAAGGCCGGCTATGAACTGCCGGAATCCTTCGAAGGGGTGCGGATTTCTTTCTGCGGTGGCGATGTCCAGGGCTGGATGCTCCTGCGCTTAAGCTTACACGATCCGGTTATGCCTCTGAATATTGAAGGCGGCAGAAAGGGTGATCTGACAAAGCTCATTGTCATAGCACGCAGGCTTGTCGCGGGCTTTGACAAGTTAGATACGTCTGTTTTAGGCTGATCTGTTCTTAGTGATCGTGGAGGAGTAGTGCTCTCCTGCACTTTTAGGATGGAGAGGGGCCTTTTGGTGTTGTTTCCTGAAAGGCCTCTCTGATTGCCAGCCTGATTTTTTCATGCAGGTTTGCAATGATTTCTATCTTCTCCTCTATGTCGGGAAGTGTTTCGCAGAGGCATTGAAACTCGTAGGGACTCAGGCTTCTTACGTATGCAAAGCATTGTGAGACATACTGGGCGAATAGGCGGGTTTCCTGGCCATCCCTGGCACGGTTTTGCAAAATCTGCTGTACCGTGTCATAGTAGTTGAGGAAATCTTCATATCCGGGAAGCTGGCTGTCCTGCATGCTTTTAATCATATCCTTAAATATGGAAAAAGTCAAATGAGACGAAACAATTTGGAGCCGAGGCTGTTTTACTCTGCAGAGAATTCCGTTAATTGTAGAGAGTAGGTTGTTTCAAGAAGTCCATATGACTTTTCCGCAGGGGGCTTTTGAAACTTCAAAAAATTAACTTGCTCAGAGGTAGCGCGATGAAAAAGACTATAGGAGCGGTTGTCCTGGCCATCTGTACCGTACAGGGCATTTGCTTTGCTCAGGATGGCGAAGCCGTGGATCCGGTTGTGCAGCAGTACCTCGCTGTGCAGGAAGGAACATCTTCTGGTGAAGAGCCTATTCCCTCGTATGTTAAGAAAGATAA
>JAEEGL015095943.1_pt1 | contig 11745 bp, 9 predicted proteins | sample 9134231 | NCBI WGS metagenome assembly JAEEGL01 (sample SAMN16246548, study PRJNA631951) | gut metagenome | biome: gut microbiome; feature: rumen; material: fiber-attached | host: Bos | place: Iran: Karaj | collected 2018-10
ACAAAGAATCCCGAGGCACCGTTTCCACTGTCTACAACAATATGAAGACCGGAAAGAGGCTTTTCTCCACAATTAATTCCGTCCTTAATCTTGTTTTTAAGGTATTCGGCATAAATCGAAATCAAATCACATTCTCCGTCTGTCTTAAAGTCTGCTGCAAGAACATCAGAGGCAGTTTTATCATCAATTTTTGAAGCAATTTTAAGAACATCGGTAATATCTTCGTGCTCAAGTCCGCCGTCTGAATCAAAAAACTTAATTCCATTGCGGTTGAATGGAAGATGGCTTGCAGTAATCATTGCAGAACCATCAAATTTTGTCTGATCAAATACAATTGTCATGAACATGGCAGGTGTTGTTGCCATATTGCAGTTTACAACTTTTGCTCCAGCGTGAACGATACCGCAGGCAAGCGCATTTAAAAGAGCAAGTCCAGAAACACGAGAATCCCGTCCTACACCGATTTTCAATTCGCTGGCAGCTTTACCGCTTTTTTTAGAAAGCCATTCTACAAAGGCACAGCCGATTTTAAAGGCAATCGGATTTGTAAGATTTACGTTTTCGCCTTCCACACCTTCCAAAGCAACGCCACGAACGTCACTTCCATTCTGCAATTTCATAATGTCAAATGCCATAGTTTTTTTTCCTCTTTTTTATATCTGATTATTTATTTTCTGTAAGTAAACACAAGTGCACCAGGTGCAACCTGAGCATCAAAACCACGAGTTTTTTTAGCAGCAGGAACACGAGTATGAATCCACGGAATTATAAAACCACTTATGGTTCCTATGAGGGCACCTGTAAACACGTCTGTAAAATAATGACAGCCACCGGCCATTCGTAAAGCCGCAACTGTTCCTGCAAGACCAAAACTTATACCGGTAACGCCCCATTTCCAGCCGCTTTCGGGATAATACTGAGAGAACACATAACTTGTAAAAGCCGCTGTTGTAAAACAGATTGACGTATGCCCAGACGGAAATGAATTTTTCCAGTCACCGTTTTTAAGGTCATCTTCCGGCGCCCCGCTGTAATACATATACGGACGGGCCCGATTAACAGCCATTTTTAAAAGCTCTGTAGAACCATAAGTCCACAAAAGAGATTCCGCATACATTGTACCGATTGTAAGCCATTCAGTTTTGTCTGTTGTAAGGCCAAAAAGTGCAACAGGCGCAGCAAGCATTGCGATTCGGGTTAAATCACATGTTACATCAAGACTTTTTGAATAAGGATTCATAAAAAGCTGATCAAAATTAGGGATAGTACTCTTTGCCTTAAGGTCGCCGTCATATTCATCGTTTTTTACTTTTACAATCTTGTCTAAAACAAGTGCAGTTCCAGATAATGCCACACCGCCACCAAGAATCACAGCTTCTCTAAAAGGAGTCAGATAAAACGTTTTCTGATAATCAGTAAGATCAAAACTTTCGCTGATAGATGCGGAATCTGCAAGACAATTTGCCAGTATAGAAATAAAAATTGTAAAACAAACAAACAGTTTTTTCATAAGCCTAAGTATACATTTTTATCTCAACAGAAAAAAGATGTACAACTTTCATAAAATATTTTTTAGAAAACCTAGAACATTTTATTATATCGTTATAGAATAAAATGAGTTTAAAAACTTAAAGGTAAAATAATGTCTAAAAAAGTCGTATTAATCACAGGTGCATCTTCAGGGATTGGTTTAACAACAGCGAAGATGCTTTTGAATGACGGATACACAGTATATTGCGCTGCCAGAAGAACAGAACTTATGGAACCACTTAAAGCACAAGGTGGACATCCAGTATTTTTAGATTTAACTGACGATACTTCCATTAAAACTTGCGTTGAATCAATTCTTAAAACAGAAGGCCACATTGATATTCTGATAAATAATGCAGGCTATGCAACTGGTGGCTCTCTGGAAGACACCCCGATTGAAGACGCAAAACGACAGTTCGAAGTAAACGTTTTTGGCCTTATCAGAACTACACAGCTTTGTCTTCCTTCTATGAGAGAGCAGAAAAGCGGGTTGATTATAAACATTTCTTCTATGGCAGGATTATTTTCAAGTCCATACCTTGGCTGGTACCACGCTGCAAAATATTCGGTAGAAGCCCTCAGCGATTCTTTACGAAGCGAAGTAAAATCCTTTGGCATTAACGTTGCAATTATTGAACCAGGCCTTATAAAAACAAACTGGGGCGTTATTGCCGGAAATATCATTGAAAAAACATCTGGAGGCACTGCTTACAAAGACAATGCCCTTCTTTATTCTGATTTTTACAAGCGAAATTACAATGAACACGCAAATGTTTCTGATCCAAGTATAATTTCTAAAGCAATTTATAAAGCTATAAAAGCCAGAAAGCCTAAAACCCGCTACCGAACAGGAAAAAATTCGCACACCTTTGTTTTCTTAAAGCGAATTTTACCGGACAGACTTTTTGATTTTACCTCAGACAGACTGATTAAGTATTTTGGCGTGAAATAGGATTAGTTGTCGTAAGAATTGGCATCTATTCTCAGAGTGCCAAGATGAACAATAGGACTATAATATTCTGTAAATGTAGAGTCATGACCTACACAAAATGCATAAAGAGTTATATACCAATAACCATCTGTATTAGCAGACCCACTTGTATCCTTATCATCTGATACAGGAACAGGAGCTTTATAATTTACGGAGTCTCTCTTAAAATCAAAATACAGTTGTTCATTCAAATACCTTATAGGCACACCTACTTCGGCATCATCGATACGAACAGAGGCAATCAAATCCTTATCAGTTTGATCTTCAAGGTATGTTGTCAAACGAATTCTAACCATCTGAGACCTTTTTGATGTTGTATGAGGAATTGTAACTTCAGAAGAACTTCTATCCCCATCAATTTTCAACATTTTGAAGTTGTAACTATTAATTAAAGATGAGGCTGAACTCGCTTTTGTTGAAGAAGAATTAACAAGTGTATTTAATGTACTATAATCACTTGTACATGTAGAAAGACTGGAATAAATTTTATAATAAACATTAGTTCCTGAAACTTCAAAACCTGAACCATCGTAATCCGAATTTTCATTTGTATAGAACCTGAAAAATCGGTTAATATATTCAACTCCCGTTTCATCTGAGAGCCAAACAGGATAATTATCCCTAATTGGTTCCTCTAGAACATAATACTCATCTAGTCCGCAGCCAGTGTTTAAAAGAATAAAGCACGCCACAAACATACTTAGAAAAATCAATTTTACTGTATGTTTTGCGCGTGCTTTCATAGTTAAATAACAATCAAGTTTATAAGTAGTTACTCAGCTTTACCTTCAAGATTAAGCTGGATAAGACGTGTTTTTGCAAGTTTAGCAAAAGTGTCATCAGGAAGTTCATCATTAAGCTTTGTATAAGCTTCTGCAGCTTCTGAGTATTTTTCCTGATATTCAAGAACACGACCATAATTGAATGCGGCATGAGCACGCATTACAAAATCTTTATTGTCTGCAGCAATTTTGTAGTTTGCAGCAGCCTCATCAAGTTTATCTAAATCTTCATAAGTAGAAGCAATATTAAAATATGCAATTGGAGCTGTGTAAGCTTTTTTACCAGCCTTTGCAGCAGCCTTCCAGTAAGCAATTGCATCTTCTTTGTTTCCTGCCTGATAAGCAACATCAGCAGCAAGAAGATTAGCGCGAACACCAGTTACACCGCCCTTTTTTACAAAAGAAGAAAGATCTTCCAAAGCCTTTGTACGGCGTCCAGCTAATTCATCGTCTCCAAGACTTGCAGAACCATTTGTAAGTGCATAAGAAATCTCATCAATTTTCTGAAGATTTTTTGCATTTGAACCAGCACTTACGCTTACAAAAATTGCATAAGCAGCAAGAATAACTACAGCGGCTACAAGTACAGTAACCAGACCTTTCTTATTTGTTTCCAGAAAATTCGCTGCCTTAGAACTTGCAGTTGTTTTTACTTCGTTTTCTGCCATTTTTAATAACCTCAATTTGTAAGTCCAATGGGACTATTTTTTTTGTATATGTAATTCGTTTATTAATCTTATCACATAAGTACGTTGAATTCCTAGTATTTTGGCTGTTTTTGTTTGGTTCCAGCCGTTCTCTTCCAGAATCTGAGTAACGTACTCTTTTTTGAATGAATCAAGAGCTGTCTTTAAAGACTTATCCGTAAGCGAAAGATCGGATGGCGAAGAAGCACTTGTTCCTGCAAGCATAAAATCTGACGCTTTAAGTAAAGGAGGTTCCCCTACAATAAACGCATGCTGTACAAGATTTTTGAGCTCATCTATATTGCCTGCAAAAAAATAATTCTGCAAAAGGTTTACTGCAGATTCGCTGAATGCCGTAAAATTAAAACCCGTCTGCTTGCAATAAAGCTTACGGTAAAATTCCAAAAGCACAGGAATCTCGTCCTTGCGCTGACGAAGCGGCTGGACATTTATAATAACAGAATTAATTTTGTAATAAAGAGGCTCTATAAATTCACCTGCGGCAATCTTAGTTTCTATATTTTCTTCTGTAGAACTGATAACTTTAAGATTTTTTCCAAGCCGTGCACATTCGCTTATAAAAGCAAGAACAGGCTGCTGCAAATCTAAAGACATTTTGTCCACACAGTTTAAGAAAAGTGTAGCATAAGAATTATTTTCGCCAATAAACCAGGTCTTTGCCCCGTCAAGAACTTCTGCATTTTTTAGAGTGCTAAAGCTCTTGCAGTTGATTTCAAAAAAGTTCTGGGCATTACCGCCCTTTTTCTGATGAACTATGGATGCAATATAGCTTTTTCCTGTTCCCTTTTCTCCATACAAGAGAACAGAAGCGTTATTTTCACAAAGATGCGGAATAACTTTTTTAATTTCATCCATTACTTTTCCCGTCCATCAAAATAAAAACGCATTGATGCGGAAAACATGCAATGCGTTTTATCAAATATAAAAATCTAAAACTGTTTATTAACCGCTATAGACTTATTTTTTTGAGTTGATCATATCTCCAAGAGTATATGCTCCGTCGTCTTTGCTTTCAGAGTCCATATACTGAGAAATTTCATCACGCTGCTGCTTTCTCTTGTACTCGCGAACAGAGAATGCAACCTTTTCTTTGTCAGTGTTTACGTCAACTACGAATACGTTGATTTTGTCACCAACTTTGTATTTAGCAACTGCTTCTTCGAATGGAACGTCTTTGTCATCGCTAAGGTTAGCTTTGTTTACAAGACCTTCAATTCCGTTTGGAGCTTTTACGAATACACCAAAGTCTGTGATAGAAGTGATTTCTCCTTCGAGTGTTGAACCAACCTGGTATTCATCAGCAAATGCCTTCCAAGGGTTATCTGTAACCTGTTTAAGACCAACCTTAATGCGGTGAGCCTCTGGATCACATTCGATAACTACAGCTTCAACATTCTGACCTACTGTAAGTTCGCTGCCAGGGTGTTTAACTTTCTTTGTCCATGAAATGTCATCTGCGTGGAGGAATGCATCGATTCCTTCATCAATAGAGATGAAAGCTCCGGCAGCTGTAAGTTTTACAACTTTTCCGTTTACCTTAGTTCCAACAGGGAATTTTTCACCGATTGAATCCCAAGGATTTTCTGTAGCCTGTTTGAAACCAAGTGATACACGACCAGCCTGGATGTCGTAGCCAAGAATCATAGCTTCAACTTCCTGACCAACACTTACCATGTCGCCAGGTTTGTTGATTTTCTTTGTCCAAGAGAACTCAGAAATATGAACAAGACCTTCAATTCCTTCCTCAAGTTCAACGAATGCACCAAATTCAGTAAGTTTTGTAACCTTACCTTTTACGATGTCATTAACGTGATATTTTTCTTCGAAGTGAATCCAAGGATCTTCTGCAAAGTGCTTGAGAGAAAGGTTGATTCTCTTTTCTGCAGGGTCAAGACGGATAACTTTAAGTTCAATTTCCTGACCTTTCTTTACAAAGTCCTTAGGGCGGGCTACGTGTCCCCAGCTCATATCATTGATATGAAGAAGACCGTCGAATCCGCCAAGATCGATGAATGCACCGAAACTTGTAAATGATTTTACAGTTCCTTTTACAGTATCACCGATATTTACTGAGTTGAAGAAAGCATCGCGCTTTTCATCAATCTGTTCTTCAAGATATTTACGGCGATTTACTACTGGATTCAATTTATTATCTGTGTAAAGGCGCTCAATATAGAACTTAGATTTCAATCCGAGCAATGATTCAGGTTTTTCAACCTTTTCTGCATCAGCCTGACTGATTGGCAGGAATGCAGCACGGTCAATACCAAGATTAACCTCATAACCGCTCTTAACAACTTTTGAAATTGTTCCGTCAACAGGAGTCTTATCTTTCCAAGCCTGCTGAATGTCTTTCAAATAGCGCTTTGAATCAGCTTTTTTCTTTGATAAAACAGGACCGTTATTGTTGTGTCCAATCAACAAAGCCTGAACAGTATCCCCGATTTTCGGCAGATCATCTGCGAACTCCTCTGCAGGGATTAAGCCCTCTGATTTGTCACCTACATCAACGTAAACATAATCGCTTGTAACCTGAATTACTGTACCTTCTACAAGCTGACCTGCCTGAGGTGCATCAAAATTTTTGAGGGATTCCTCTAATTGTGCCTGGAATTCGCTCTTGGAGTTCTGAGTTCCTTCCATTTCCACTTCCATTTCGTCCATAGTAAACCCTTTTTTAAGAAATTTTATTTAGTATTATTTCACAAACCTTATCTATGGTCAAGTCAGATGTATCTATATAAATAGCATCTTCTGCAATTTTTAGAGAACCTTCCTTCTTGTTTTTATCCATTTCGTCGCGTTTGATAATAGACTCTTTAATCTGTTCCAGCGTCATGTCACTTACCCCCTGATCAAAGCGGCGTTTAGCGCGAACTTCGGCACTGGCATCAAGGTAAATCTTATATTCCGCATTAGGGAATACAACAGTTGTCATGTCACGGCCTTCGCAGACAATGCTGAGGCTTGCGGTAATTTTTCTCATAAGGTCGTTTACAAGGTGGCGAACCTCTACGATTGAACTTACCTGAGATGTATTTGCAGTTACACGGTCGTCGTGAAGATGTGCAGTAACATCCTTTCCGTTCAAAATAAAATGACTTTCTTTTGTGTATTCGATGTTCTGTTTTTTGCAGAAATCTAAAACGGCAGCCTCGTTTGTAATGTCAATTCCGGCATCCAGAAGTGCCATAGTAAGAGTGCGGTAAAATCCGCCTGAATTCAAAAATGTAATCTTTAATTTGTCTGCGATAATGTTCGCAATTGTAGATTTTCCGGTTCCGGCTGGTCCATCGATGGCAATAATCATATTATATTTCTCCTTAGGAGGGGGAAGTCTCCCCCTGCGGCCGCACTTCGTAGCGTCCTACCCTCTCTCCTAGGGGGACGCAATAAATTGCTTACCCCCTAAGACCCCCATTCTACCAAAAATCAGATATAAAAACAAACTTAAGAAAGCCTTACTTTATTCTTGTTTTATTAAATATAACAATTACAATTTTAATTAACAAATATTTATAAATTATCACTAAAAAAAAGGAGATAGCTATAACTATGAGAAAAAGTATAAAAAAATCTTCTCTTTTATTCCTTTCCATGACTACCCTTTTCTTTTCCTGCCGCAACCTTATGGATGACGAAAGCTACACGGCAGAAGTAAAAAAAGTAACAGCAGCCGCACAGGCAGAAACTCTGACACTGCGCCCTACCCCCATCTACGCCTACAGTAATGGGAAAACCACATGTCTGGCAAATGACTACCCTTTGTTTTTTACACCGGGCGGAGACCTTCCCTATGTGGAAGTTCAATCTTTCACCGAAGACATCTTTGGTGATACTTATACAATTACCAGAGAAGGCACACAATATAAGATTACACAGAGCTGGAATCAGAATTGTTATTTTACAATTGATTTTTCAGACGGTAACATTACTTATTCAGATTTTGATTATTTTATCTGTCCACCTGATGCTGCTGCATCCGGTGACTTAATTTTTGACAGTTCATTAATAAAACGGGAGACAATTGTAGATATAAGGGGCGAAAAAGTTTCTTATTCGATAAATTTGACAGACTACAATATTCCTCATAAATATGAAAACAACTACGGCTTTCTGCCTATGAATACGCTTAACTATTTATTATTTTGGGGCGGTCCTATTACCTACAATGGCAAAGAAGCCTTTTTAGAATATGGTACAGAATGGCAGATTCCTGAATACAGTGCAAAAATGTCAAATCCAAAGGAAAGCTATTCCCAGGAAATGGCTGATTATTCATACAATCATCTTTGCTTTGTATTAGACTCAGGCTACGGAAGAAAAAACTATCTGGGAGTTTCAAATTTTGACAGCTGGATTAGGGCCGCAGGCCTTAAAGAAGCCCTTACTTCTACTAACGTTGATACAGCGGAAAATGCTCTTGCAAAGCTTCTCCTGCAGGATATCGCAGACCTCCACACATACTACCAGCACTGGACACCTTTTAAAGGTCTAAATCCGAATGAGGATACCAGAAGAGCTACCCCTGCAGGATGTTTGTACTGGATGCCACCTGACTTTCTGGAAGGCCCAAGCAATACAAGAAGAAGAAATTATCAGAAAACCTTGTTAAAGAAATTTAAGGAAGAGAAAAGTTCCTCATATTATGAATCTGAAGCTGATAAAATTAAAACTGAAATGCACATTTTTATTCCCCAAGACAAAAGTGCAGATGCGGACTACAATGCAACAAAAAATACACTATTCATGTTCTTTAGATCATTTGCCTCCCAGGGCAGCTATGTGGTCAACTACAAGCCAAAGTGGCGCTTCTACGGTGACGTTGATGATATAGCCTCTAAAGGAAAAGATGACGGTATAATTTTTTATAAATCTGAAAACGAAAGCGAAAACCTAACACCGGCAGATGATATAAGCAAAATGTCTGAATTTATCAGCAAAGTGAAGGCAGGCAATCAAGGATACGGAATCAGCTTAAAAAATAGCGGAGATGACATTCTGCTTATGATTCTTTCAAATTACATCATCAGAAAGCTGAATGAAGACACTTCAAATAATAAACGCCCTATGGAAAATATTGTTCTTGATTTCAGCCTTAATAACGGCGGTGCAAATGATGATGAAACAATATTTGCATCCTGGTTTTTGGGCGAATCTATTGTCTGCTATCAGAACACAGTTACAGGTTCAAAATGCGCAGTCAAATATACCGCAGACATTAATTTTGACGGCCAGATAAATGATTTAGACACCATAAAAGAGTTAAAAAGATACTGTATCACTTCCTTCAACTGCTTCTCCTGTGGAAACCTTTTACCGGCCCAGATTTACTTTAATGACAGTGTGAAGACCTTTGGAGAAAAAACCGGCGGCGGCACCTGCCCAGTAATGGAGGTAGGAATGCCTTCCGGAACGCGTTTTTTAACTTCATGTCAAATACAGCTGAGCACACTTGTAAACGGCAGCTTTGTTGACATAGATGGAGGAATTGATGTCGATGTTCCTATATTTGTGGGAGAATTTGATAAAGTTTATAACCGCTACACATTCTGTAAGGATTATTTAAAATAGGGAGGTAAAAAATGCTGAAAAAATTGAATGCTGGTCTAATCCTGCTGGCCCTTACCCTGGTTTCCTGCCGGAACCTGACCGACGACGATACCTATTCGTCTGAAGCAAAAAAAGTGCAGGAAGAAGTTACTGCTGAGACTCTGACTCTTAGAAAGACAGATTTGTATTATTTAGAAAATGGCGTATTAAAAAAACACACAGGAGACGAAGCCTGCAATTTGTATTTTACAGCGGAAGGAGACATTCCTTATGTTGAAGTTGAATCTTTCTTAAAATATTACACAGGAAACGATTATCCGGTTTCAAGAGAGGGTTGCGTTTATAAAATAGCAAGAAAGCAAAATACTGATTATTATTTTACCATCGACTTTTCTAACGGAAAATTAATCTATTCAGACCATGACCATTTCTACCAGCCAATAAATGAAGATGCATCATTTGATGTAATTACAGATTATTCAAATTATAAAAGAAGAACACTTGTGGATATAAAAGGAGCAAATGTTTCTTACAGCACAAACTTAAAGGACTATAATATACCGCTGTTATATGAAAGCAATAACGGATTTATTCCGGTAAGTACACTTATCTCTTTGCTTTACAAAGAAAATAATTTTTTTATTTATAATGGAAAAGATGCCTTTGTAGATAACGGTAACAACTACATGACTCCTGCCTACAGTGCAAAAATTGCAAATCCAGAAAAAACAACATATTCAGATGAATTCGCAGAATATTCATACAATAATCTCTGCTTTGTCCTGGATATGAACTATGGAAGAAAGGAATATCTTGGAGTTTCAAGCTTTGACAGCTGGATCTCTGCCGCAGGCCTAAAAGATGCCCTTTGTTCTACAAATATGGATACGGCAGAAAGAGCTCTGGGAAGACTTATTTATCAGAATATTGCAGATATTCATACCTATTACGTTCACTGGACACCTTTTGAGGGACTGAATTCGAATCCAGTTGGAACAGTTATTCCCGCAGATTGTTTATACATTGAACCAACTAACATTGTCAGAAATCCATCATACACAAGACTTTTTGATACAGAGGCAAAGCTGAAAACTATACGACAAACCTGTAGAACAACAAGCTGGAGTAATGATGGGGTAATGAATATTTTTATTCCTAAAAAAGCCGGCGGTGCAAAAGACAATACAATTTTCCTCTGTTTTGATGGTTTTGAATCTTCTTATTACACAGACACAGAAAATTATCAGAAAAACTGGAAATATGACTTAATAGGAGCAAAAGGATCTGCTGACGGTGTAAAGTTCTATAAATCTACAGGAGGAAGTGGGGATTTAACTTATGATCCATCTATAACAAACGTTGACGCATTTATTACTCTTGTAAAAACAGGAGCTGCCGGCTACGGTATCCACTTTGACAACCCAAATGATACAATCCTCCTTACAGTAGTTTCAAATTATATCATCAAAAAACTGAATACTGACACATCAAATGATAAACGTCCTATAGCAAATGTTGTTCTTGATTTAAGCCTTAATGGCGGTGGAGCAAATGATGATGAAACCTTTATTGCATCCTGGTTCCTTGGTCATTCAATCGTCGGTTATGTAAATAAAACTTCAGGTTCAAAAAGCGCAGTCGAATATCTGGTAGATGTTAATTTTGATGGTAAATACAATGCAGACGATAACATTGAAGGCTTAAACAGATACGCAATAACTTCTCATTATAGTTTTTCATGCGGAAACTTCCTACCGGCACAAATCTACTTCAGCGACAACGTAAAAACCTTCGGACAAAAGAGCGGCGGCGGAACCTGCTGTATAATTGACATAGTTACACCTTCAGGAACAGCTTTCAGAACTTCCTCAGCTATTCAGATGAGCACATTCATAAACGGAAGTTTTGTTGACATAGACGCAGGAATTGATGTTGATATTTCTATACCACAGATGGACTTTGGCAAAGTTTATGACCGCTTAAAATTCTGTGAAGGATATCTTAAATACTAAAATAAGGGAGACTGAATTATGAAAAAAATATACACAATTTTAACAGCATTAACTTTTATGGCCAGAACCTTTGGTGAAGGCTACTTTTTGAACAGACTTGGAGCCTGCTCTGATGCAGACGGTACTGAATTCGGAAGAGATTTATTTGTTATCGATGAAAACGATAAATC
>JAEEGL015275988.1_pt1 | contig 11745 bp, 14 predicted proteins | sample 9134231 | NCBI WGS metagenome assembly JAEEGL01 (sample SAMN16246548, study PRJNA631951) | gut metagenome | biome: gut microbiome; feature: rumen; material: fiber-attached | host: Bos | place: Iran: Karaj | collected 2018-10
TACAAGGGTATCCGCCACAAGGCTAAATTACCAGTCAACGGCCAACGTACTCGTACGAACGCACGTACACGTAAGGGTAAGGCGATCGCGGTCGGTGGTGCACAACCAAAAGCAGCAAGTAAGACTTAGAGAAAGGAGTAAAACATGGCAGAAGAAGAAATTAAAACTACTACTGAAGCAGTTGTTGAGGCTCCTAAAGCTTCTAAGGCTGCAAAGAAAGGTAAGCGTATCGTTACTTCTGGTGCGGTTCACATCCAGGCCACCTTTAACAATACGATTATCAGCGTAACTGACAAGAAAGGCGAGGTTCTCGCTGCATCTTCCGCTGGAGCAAATGGCTTCCGTGGTTCGAAGAAAGGCACCGCTTTCGCAGCTGGTGTAGCAGCAGAAAAAGCTCTTGAAATTGCAAAGAAGAATAACTCTCTCGGTTCTGTAGATGTGTATGTCTCTGGCATTGGTCTTGGCCGTGATGCTGCTATTCGTGCAGTTTCGACTGTTGGTATTAAAATTGATAGTATTACTGATGTAACCCCTATCGCACACGGTGGCGTGCGCCCTAAGGGAGAAAGGAAACCGTAATGGCTCGTGATTATTCTCCAGTAGGTAAACAAAGTCGCCGTGAAGGCTATGCTCTTGCCCCAAAAGCACATAAGATCATGGCTAAGAAGTCTGGTATTCCAGGTGAGCATGGTGATGCGCGTGTGCGTGGCGGTAGCTTGTATCTCACTCAGCTTCGCGAGAAGCAGAAGGTACGCCGCACTTATGGTTTACTTGAAAAGCAATTTGCTAAGGTAATGAAAGAGGCTCAGAAAGCTGAAGGCCTTACTGGTGAGAAACTCCTAGAGTTCCTCGAGAGAAGGGTAGACAACGCGGTCTTCCGCGCTGGTTTCGCTACGACTCGCCGCCAGGCTCGTCAGCTCGTTAGCCACGGACATTTTCTATTGAACGGTCGCAGAATTGACATTCCATCAATTCGCTTGAACCCGGGTGATGTTCTTGAAGTACGTCCAAAATCTGTTACTACCGAATATTTCAAGAATCTTCCGAACGTGATGGGTGCTGCAAATGTAGTCCCACTTTCATGGCTCAAGGTCGACGGTAAGAAAATGAAGATCGAAGTAAAGGGCCTTCCAAAGCGCGAAGAGGCTGAGGCTGGCATTAATGAACAACTAATCGTTGAGTACTACTCACGTTAAGGAGACAATAGATGACTACTAAAAATATTCATGAAGCTACTCTTGCTGAAGTAAAAGAGCTAAGTGAGACGAGTGCAGAGTTCGTCATCAAGCCACTTTATTATGGCTATGGCAACACTCTTGGTAACTCTCTCCGTCGCGTTCTCCTTTCTAGCGTGAAAGGTGCTGCGATTACCGCTTTTTCGATCGAAGGCACTAGCCATGAATTTACTGCTATTCCTGGCATTCGCGAGGATGTAGTAGATATCATGCTAAACCTCAAGAATATCCGCTTCAAGATGCACACCGATGCTCCTGTTGAGCTTACTCTTGAGATTAAGGGCGACAAGCAGTCTGAAAAAGATGGCGACAAGCGCGTGGTTGCTGGCGACATCAAGCTTCCTTCCGAAGTTGAAGTTGCTAATCCAAACCAGGTGATTTGCCATATTGATGATCCTAAGTACGTCCTTAAGATGCACTTTGTAGTTGAGACCGGTCGTGGTTATCTCACGATTGAACACTCTTCTGAAGAGCGCGTTCACTCGGATATGATTGCAATCGATGCAGTCTTCACCCCAGTACTTCGCGTACGCTACAAAGTTGAGAATACTCGTGTGGGTCAGGATACCAACCTTCAGCAGCTTACCCTTACTGTTGACACCGATGGCACTATTACGCCAAAGGATGCTTTCGAAGAAGCAGCTGCTATCTTGGTAAATCAGTATACCGCACTTGCTGGTAGCACCAGAGTAGAATCTACTCCTGCTCCTGGCACTAAGAAAGACGAGGATGATGCAGGTCTTTCTCTTCCTATCGAAGATCTTGACCTCTCGGCTCGCACCGCTAACGCACTTCTAAACAATGACATCAAGACCGTTCGCGATCTCGTGATGCTTTCCGAAACTGACCTTAAGGATCTTAAGGGCTTCGGTACGAAGGCGCTAGACGAAGTTAAGGAAAAACTAACGGAGTTAAATATTTAATATGCACCGCCACGGATATAAAGGCCGCAAGTTCGGCCGCGAAACCGATCAGAGGTTAGCACTCACTCGTGGGCTGATGTGTTCTCTGATTAAATACCAATCCATCACTACGACTCTTGCTCGCGCTAAGGAAATCCGCCGCGACGTAGAGAAGCTTGTGACTTTGGCTCGTAAAGGTGGTCTCTCGAATCGCCGTCTTGCTATCGCAAGACTCAACGATATCGAGGTAGCTGGTCTTCTCTTTGACGTGATTGCACCACAGATTAAGAGGGAATCAGGTTATCTTAAGATCGAGCACGCTGGTTACAGGCGTGGTGATAATGCCGAGATGGGTACAATCTCTTTTGTAGATGAATTTACCTTTGAGGCTCCAGCTAAGGAAGAAACTAAGGCTGAGGCAAAGAAGCCAGCTTCCAAGGCTACCGCTAAGGCTGATAAAGCTGCAGCAAAGAAGGAGGATAAATAATGAAAACTTATTCTCAGAAATCAAGTGAAATTAGTCGCGAATGGTGGCTTATTGATGCTTCTACTCTTCCACTAGGCAAACTTGCTGTAGTGATTGCAGATAAGCTCATGGGTAAATCCAAAGTGACCTATACCCCACACATCGATAACGGTGACTATGTCGTAGTTATCAACGCTAAGAATCTTAAAGTAACTGGTAACAAATTGGTTGATAAGAAGTATTATCGCCACAGTGGCTTCCCAGGTGGCCTCACCGAGCTTAAGCTCGAGGAAGTTATCGAGAAAAACCCAGCAGTTGCTATTTCTGAAGCAGTTAAGGGTATGCTCCCAAAGAATAAACTATCAGCAGATAGGCTTGCTCGCCTTCGCATCTTCGATGGCGCTGAGCATGCTCACACTGCTCAAAATCCAAAGGAGATTAAATAATGGTTGCTACGAAGAAATATATTTACGGCCTTGGTCGCCGCAAATCTGCGACTGCGACTGCACGTCTCTATGCTGGTAAGGGTGAAATTACTGTAAACGGTAAGGCCGCTCTTGACTACCTCTCTGGTAACAAGACCTATCTTGCTGAAATTACTGATCCACTCGCACTAGCCGGCAAGCAGAAAGAGTACGACATCACTGTCCTCGTAAAAGGCGGTGGTCTTGCTGGCCAGGTAGATGCTATTAAGCTTGCTATCTCTAAAGCACTCGTGCTCGAGGCTCCAGATCTACGCCCTGTACTCAAGAAAGCTGGATTTACTTCACGTGATCCACGCGAGAAAGAGCGCAAAAAGTACGGTCTTCGCTCTGCACGCAAGAAAGAGCAGTTCTCAAAGCGTTAACAACTCTTGGACTCTTTTCCGGGGGAAAAAGAGTCCAGCAGAAAAGGCTAGAAAGAAAATCGAACCAGAAGCCAATTCCGGTTCGATTTTTGTTTATAACTAATAAAATCCGTTGGATTTTATTAGGGATTATAGTATAATTACTCTGGTAAGGGGTAGTAGCTCAGTTGATAGAGCGCTGCATTCGCATTGCAGAGGTCGTGGGTTTAAGTCCCATCTACTCCACCATTTTTTTAGCATAAGAAAAGGACGCTTGTGAAGAGCGTCCTTTTTTTTGATTAAGGTTCAGGCACGGGTTCGCCTGTATATGTGATCCCATCTATAAAACAGATGGGGGAGCCGATTTCCGGCTCCGGCTCCGGCTTCGGTGCTGGCGCGGGCATACTCGTTGCGCTGCCGTTTATTTCAACGTCAGGCGTAAGTAAGCAGCACACGATATCGAGTGCCTCGATACGTGTGAGGTATTTGCCCTTGCCGAGTTTGGCCCAGCGAAGGTTGACTTCTCTTTCGAGATTATCAAGGCCTTCCTGCCATACCTCATCCTGCAGTTCGCCGCAGCGAACTACGGTGCAGGCCTGGAGTATCCAGTCGAATCCGACAAACTTGTCGGATGACTTGGGGTTACGACCCTTACTTCTGGTAAACCCCAGAAGCAGCTCCTGTGCCGTTTCCGGCCTATTGCAGGCTGCTGACCAATACTGGTCTTTCAGCCACTCATTTTCTTTTTTGTATGAGTGGCTTGTAGCCTTGGGGAACCCACCCTTTTCACGCAAAACTGCTGCGCTGTAAAGGAGGTCAACCACGAATTTGTACGTGGCCTTCCCGGAGGGGTTAAACTCATCAAGAGTCATACTCTCGACGAGTATCCCTGCAGTCGCGTTGAGGTAAACCTCTGCAAGCTGCTCTTCTGTGAGGGCTGCTGCCCTGGCCTCGGTAGCATTAAAGCTACCAGTTACCAATATGGCTGCTACTACGAGCGCCATGAACAATTTTTTTAATGCTGCGGTACACTTCTTCATTTGTGTGTACCTCCTTCTTTTGCATACTCAGGTTTTCGATATCAATGTATCTATAAACCCTGTATTCTTATTATAGCATAAGCGTTCAATTTTGTCAATCTTAAAATTGAAGCCTCCCCTGTTATGTGATATAATGAAGGGGTAATATTGGGCACTATTTGTACTTATTAGAAAGGATGGTGAAATATAATGTTATTTCCCGAAACTGTTGTAGTAAACACCTTTTTCGATTATATCAAAACCGCTCTGTTGCCCGTCGAGGGGTTTAGAGAGATGAAATTGGGAGTTTTCCCCAAAACGAAGAAGAAGGTTGGCGCGTTTATTAGAAGAGGCGAGAGTTTGGCCGAACATCAGGCCAAAACAGCGTTTCTTGCGAGGCTTTTTATCGAGAACTTTCCTGAGTTCTTCGACCTTAAGGGGTTATCTCAGGATGAAGTACTCAATCTCGTAACCTACCCGCTGATTAGGAATGTTGGACAGATTAAAACTGGTAATATCGTGAAAGATGGTCGAAGAGTTAATGACAAGGTCAAAGAAGCGGTCTATCTTCGGTTCTCAGAATTTACGAAGCTTGGGTTTCCTAACAGCAATGCCGCTGTTGATTATTCGCGCTATTACAAGGAGGAGGAAACAAAAACTGGAGAATTTGGCCAGGCTCTTGCGGCCCTTAGCCTCCTTGAGCATACCTTGACCCTGGCATACCTTAGATATAGAGGTATTAGTGGGTCCATAGCGAAAAAACCCTATTTGACGGTTTATGTCAAAAACTTAATCAGACAAACGGGGACTAAGGATGCTTTCGAGATCTTTGCGGCGGATTTGATCCGGAGGGTACGTAATTACCCTGAGCATATCAAGAAACCGATATACTTTGTGCTCGAACATGCGGCTGTATACGCAACCGGTACCTTCCTGAAGTGGTGGGACTGGCGTAAAGATGAGGATCAGCTCGAATAGCAGCACAAATAGTGGAGATCAACCATCCAAAACCCCTCCTGGGTATGCAGGAGGGGATTTTTGTGGACTTGGATGTAAGCGTCTTGTTAGAAGCGTGGTTAGATGCCTGGAACCGGGAATTGTAGGGCCATGTCGCGAACTTCGGCGCGGATGGTCTCGAGTTCGGCTTCGTAAGAAACCAGGTTGTCCTCAGAACCAGCTTCAATACAGATATCGGCGACTTTTTTCATCCACTCGGCGAGTTTCTTCATCTCTTCGATGCCGAGACCTCTCGTGGTAATAGCTGGGGTGCCAAGGCGCACGCCGGATGGGCGGAAGGCACCGCCTTTATCGGTTGGGAGAGAGTTGGCGTTAAGGGTGAGACCGACCATGTCGAGGGCTCTCTCGTAGATCTTACCATCGAAGCCAAAGGACGATTTAACGTCGACCAGAAGAAGGTGATTCTCGGTGCCACCGCCCTGGAGGATGAAGCCTTTATCTTGGAGTTCACTCGCGAGGGTTTTGGCATTTTCAACAATGCGCGTGGCGTAATCTTTGAATTCTGGGGTGAGAGCTTCACCGAAAGCAACAGCTTTGGCGGCGATGATGTGCTCGAGTGGGCCACCCTGAGTGCCAGGGAAGACGGCGCGGTCAATCAGGATTGGGATGTTCTTTAATGATTTCTCCGGTTTTTTAAGTGGGGAAGCGACGTTGCCTTTGCTGAGGATGAGACCGCCACGTGGACCGCGGAGGGTTTTATGAGTGGTGGTAGTCATAACATCGAAGCCGTGGTCAAGCGGATTCTCGTGGACTCCAGCGGCGATTAGACCGGCAACGTGGGCCATATCGGCCATGAGTAATATTTCGTGCCCGAATTTCTTCTCCGCTTTTTTGCGGATTTTGGCGACGCGGTCGAAATCTGGCACTTTCATAAAGGCAGAGAAGCCAATGAGGATGATTTTCGGATCACATTCGAGAGCTTTTTCTTCGATATCTTTGTAATCGATGTCGCCATCTTTGGTTACGCCGTAACCGACGAAATTATAGATGTGAGCAGAAAGCGTAACTGGAGCACCGTGAGTGAGGTGACCGCCAGCAGGGAGCGACATTCCGAGTACAGTGTCGCCTGGTTCGAGCCAAGCGTAGTAAACGGCATTATTGGCCTGGGCGCCAGAATGTGGCTGGACATTAGCGTGATCGGCGTGGAAAAGGCGGCAGGCGCGGTCAATTGCGATGCGCTCGATGCGATCAATGTTCTCCTGGCCACCGTAGTAGCGGTAATTTGGCAGAATTTCTTCGGCGAGTTTGTCTTCATCCCAGCCTGGGACGCCTTCGAAATTTGGGTAACCCTCGGAATACTTATTAGTGAGAATGGAACCCATAGCTTCTAGAACAGCAGCGGATACGCAGTTTTCGCTTGGGATGAGCTCGAGGCCTTCAGATTGGCGTTTTTTCTCGTTTTCGATTAAATCAAATATTTTGTCTCTCATAATTTCTCCTTAATTTAACGTATATTTAACAAACGAATAAGTTAAATCATTTTCCTTTCCTTTCTTTATGACTTCTCTGGAATATTTGGTTTTATCGAACTTTGGGAAGAAGACGTCGGCATCGGCGGTGGCGTCGATTTCGGTGAGATAGAGATTCTTGGCGTAAGGAAGTGATTCGCGGTAGATGCTGGCACCACCAATTACAAAAAGTTCCTCTTTGTCATCCTGATGGGATTTGAGAAATGCGTGGAGGTCGGTAACTGGGGTAACTCCCTCTGGGAGACCCTCGGTTGTAAAGCTAGCGACGTAGTTTTTACGATCCTTTAGGGGCTTACCAATACTCCTAAATGTATTGAAGCCCATGATGACTGGGTGGCCGGTAGTGGTCTCTTTGAAATACTTCATATCTTCTTTGATATTAAAGACGAGACCATTATCCTTGCCGAGTTCGAGTTTCTGGCCGACGGCGGCGATGATGCTAATCATTTGATCCTTTCTACTCTGTAACCGGCATTATGATGCGGCCGAGATTTTTATAGTTTTCGAGACGAATGTCTTTGAGCTCACGGGAATTGTCGAATTTGTGGAAGTCTTTAATTTCTGGGTTGATCCAGAGCTTTGGTGCTTCTGGGAGAGTGCCGTTTTTAACGGCTTCGTCGTAGCGGGCAATCTGTTCCTTGATGCCGTCAACTTGATTGACGTAAATATGGGCATCATTCGTAATAAAGGTAAACTGGCCTGGGCGAGCGCCAATACACTGTGCTACGAGATGACAGAGAACAGCGTACTGAGCGATATTAAACGGAAGCCCTAGCGGTACATCGGTAGAGCGGGAGGTAACGAGTAGATTGAGGCGACCACCGACGAGATTCCACTGGGAATTCCAGACACAGGATGGGAGAGCGGCGGTTGGGAGCCACTCATTCTGCCAGAGGCTCATAATCATACGACGGTTGCCTGGGTTTTCTTTAAGAGTTTCGATGAGGTTATCAATGAGTTTATATCTGTTGACGATCCAGCCATAAGCAGTACCGATAGTGTGAGCAAAATCGGTTTTTGGTTCGGTTGGATGGGTTTCGGCGAAGATTTTATTGATGTTTCGCCCCTGATAGGTACCATCTTCGGCGATTTCCCATTCGTTCCAGATTTTGACGTTGCGCTCCTGGAGCCAACGGACGTCATTTGAAGCAACCTGATAGATCCAGAGAAGCTCGAGCGTCGCCGTCTTGAATCCAACTTGCTTAGAGACTAGAATAGGGAACTCTTCCTCAAGATCAAACTGGAGGACTTGATGAGGTAAACGGATAGTCTCAGCCTCTGAACTAGCCTGAGCGGTGTGATCTGGAATAGCCGTTGAGGCCTCTTTGCCACGATGGTCGGACTTCTTGTAATTGGTTATTTTCTCACCCTCGGCTAGAATACGCCTACAAAGATCAATATATTGATCGTCAAATTTGCTCATTTTACCTCCTGATTACCTCTATTATAGCATAAAAAATGCCCCGGTTTTAAGAAAACCAAGGCATTCTACGGGGATTTAATTTAGTTGTAATCGTCTTCACGCCACGAGGGCCAGTATCCGACGATGTTTAAGGTATATGCGATGATGATGGCGGTAAAATAACCTGTATCATCAAGCAGAGTTAGCTTATCTATCTTGAAAAACTTGTAGAGTAGATATTGACTAACCTGCACGTCGCTTTTGACATAGAGTGGGAGCTTTTTTAAAGCGTCCTTTTCTTCGTCGCTAAGCCAAGGATGACCCCTGGAAATAGTTCCAGGCTCGTTTCTTCTGTCCTTAGTTAGCGCCAGAAAGATTGTAGCAGTCCTATCTGCCAAGAGAAGCATTTTCTCGGTGGCAGTTGTAGGTGTTTCACCGATGGAGTCGGTGAGCTTTATGACTTGTTGTCCAAATGCCGCTCCGCGACCGTAACCACCAACATATCTACCATAAAAGAGCTTTTTATCGTCTTTTTGAACCTTGTACAGGTTATAGATACGTGCAGCCTCCATGGCTTCACGGTAAGAATAACCATCCTCTGTTCTCTGGTTTTTGGCGCCAGGTTCGCCGAAATCTTCACCATAAGCCTCGATAAGGGCTCTTTCAAAGAGCGCTGTAGTGAGCTCGGTGTGGGCGGCTATACTTTCGAGAATTTCGTTTTTCTCGAGAAGTGGCTTTGATACATAATTCTGTGTAAATGGTATTTTGATACAGCCGGAATTAGCTATATCTACCAGTTGCGAGATGCTTTGCTTCAGGGAAAAGCTGGTATATTGCTTAGCTTTTCCCATGTTAGGGGCTAACGATTGTTCCCCTGCGTAAATGGTTTTAAAGCTGCTACTCATAATAAGGTACCTCCTGAAAAAATATTAAGATTCGTCCCCTTAACGTGATATTCTACCACATTTATGCTTTTGTGTATAGTACAGGGGTGGCGGATATAGGTTATACTTGACTTTTTGTGTCAAGTATGCTATAATTAAAGCATTAGCTCGTCAAGTTGAGAGCGAGCAGTTGGGAGTTAAATTATGAAAAAGTATATAGTAATGATGCTATTTTCGTCTTTTATAGGTATTTTTTCTAACCCTGAAATTTTGTCGGCTTCCAACTCTGTGGCCGTAAATGGTCTTAATGAATCTGGTATCGTACAGACGATTCAAAAACCGGTTGATCCAGTTGTTGATAATTCTACCCCTGGTACGGATTATACTTATGTTGAGCCTGCCTATGAGGAGCTTTCTTACGAGGAGCCAGCTTATGAAGAAGTGGCTTATGTTGAGCCAATGGTATCCAATAGTAATGAAGGTTATGGTGCTGTACCAGAGCCAGAATATCTGTCTTTTTGGGTATCTGTTTATGCTAATAAGATTGAGGTAAGCCCATCTTATTATGATATTTATCAGACTGGTAAGCTTATTTATGGTCACAATACCTCAAGTCTTCTCTATGATCTAAACTACCTTTACACTGGTGATGTATTTCTAATTAATGGCACTAAATATCGCGTATCTGATAGGGTAATTTATGAAAAAACTGATGACTATTCACTTAATGGTAGCCGTTCAGTAATGAAAAAGCTTAAAAACTCTGCTTATGGTCACTCTGTTGCGCTTATGACCTGTTATGGTACTTACTATGGCAACGGTGATGCATCTCATCGTCTAGTTATATTTGCCGATAGTATATAGTACTACGGTCCGCAGAAAAGAATTTTAGCAATTATGCTATAATGTAAATATGAATAAACATAAGCTGCCAGATTTGCCAGCGATACTGTTGTTTTTTGGTATGATTGTTTTGGCGCTGGTAGTGATGTTTATGCCTTCTGATGGAGCCGAAACGTATGATGATAAGGTTTTTGGTGGTGCGAACCGATTGTATTTGACTCTTGGTGATTTTAGCCTTGATGATATAAAGGAGCAGCCGAGAGGTACGGAATTTACGGGTAGTAGGGGGCTTTTTATTCGTAGTGATAGCTCTTCTTTAGAAATGCCAAATGTTATATTGAAGGGTAGAGGGAATTCGACTTGGGGACAGAAGAAAAGCCCTTATGCCATAAAAATTAATGGCAAGGTTGATTTAATTAAAGGTGAAACATTTCGAAGTTGGAATTTGCTAGCCAATTATTATGACGACTCGAATTTACGCAATGAAGCTGGGCTTTTTTTGGCTGAGCTAATAGGTATGCCGTTTTCGATTAGAGGTGATTTTGTTGATGTTTACGTTAATGATGACTATCTCGGGCTTTATTATATGACCGATAAAGTTGAAATCAGAAAGGGCCGTATTGATTTGCGGGAGCCTACGGGTGTATTGGTCGAGAGATTAAGTACTGCTAGAGAGGGGTCGGATGATGTTTGTTACGTGACTATAAATGAAGAATGTTTAATTATAAAAGATACCGTTTCAAAAGATAACACTGATATCGCCATGCGTGATTTTGTGGAGGATTTTAAGGCTTTTGAAAAAGCGATTGAAAAGAAAGATTTTGCTGCAATATCTAAAGTTGCTGATATTGAATCTGTCGCAAAATATTATCTCTTGTCAGAGTTTTCGGTGAACCCAGATGCTTATTATACGAGTGAATATTTTTATAAAGATGGCGAGGACGACCTGATACATATGGGTCCTGGCTGGGATTTTGACTATGCATTTGGTAATACTAGATGGGGGGCGAGTGATCCTGACTATTACTCACCTACCGCTTTGGGAAATAATTTGCCAGAAGAGAGCTTTATGGCACTACTACTTGAGATGCCGGAATTTCAAAGTATCGTTAGGGAAGTTTATGCTGATACTATTGGTGCTTATGGTGATGAACTTGTGAAACATATTATAAGTGAGGCCGGTAAGATTGAGCTAGCAGCTATGGTGAATAATTTAAAGTGGGGTATGAAAGATTATCGCACCCAAAGTAAAGAGCTGATTTCTTGGATAAAAACGCGGCTTGAGTATCTTGACGGGGTGTTTAGTGAAGTGGTAGAATAAGTCTATGGGGTGTTAGCTCATTTGGTAGAGCGCTTCCATGGCATGGAAGAGGTGAGGAGTTCGAGCCTCCTACACTCCACCATACATTGGCATGTGTGCATTAAAAAAGAGTCACGGATCTCGCTATCGCTTGATGCGAGCCTCCTACACTCCATCGCATATTGATATATGTAGATTTAGGTTTTGATATGAAAACGATTTTAACTGGAATTAGGGCAAATTCAGAATTAACGCTTGGGAATTATCTCGGTGCGCTTCTCCCAATGGTGAGACTCGCAAATAAGCATTCGAGAGACTCTCAGGTGAATATTTTTGTTCCGGATCTTCATTCGATTATTTCTGATATTGACGGCGATTTGCA
>JAEEGL015537389.1_pt1 | contig 11745 bp, 12 predicted proteins | sample 9134231 | NCBI WGS metagenome assembly JAEEGL01 (sample SAMN16246548, study PRJNA631951) | gut metagenome | biome: gut microbiome; feature: rumen; material: fiber-attached | host: Bos | place: Iran: Karaj | collected 2018-10
CAAAGGACCTTCATCACTCACGCGGCATTGCTCGTTCAGGGTTTCCCCCATTGACGAATAGTCCTAACTGCTGTCTCCCGGAGGAGTTTGGGCCGTGTCTCAGTCCCAATGTGGCCGATCAACCTCTCAGTTCGGCTACGCATCGTCGCCTTGGTAGACCGTTACCCTACCAACTAGCTAATACGCCGCAGGCTCATCTTTAAGCGATGCTTTAAAGGCATCTTTCAATACAGAAAAATCATTTCTTCATCATATTCGGTATTAGCAGTCGTTTCCAACTGTTGTCCCCAACTTAAAGGCAGATTACCCACGTGTTACTCACCCGTCCGCCACTAGGAGAGAATCCAGATCCATCTTTGTGCAAGCACTCCAACTTCAATGGGTCTCCTCGTACGACTTGCATGTCTTAGGCATGCCGCCAGCGTTAATCCTGAGCCAGGATCAAACTCTCAAAAAAAAATAAATTATATTCATAATTTAATTTAAATAGTTTGTTTTTTCCTAGCTACTCAAATTGACGTTTTGCTCAGTTTTCAAAGATCATTCTTTGCGCTCTTTTTTCAAAGTGCACGTATAATATATCAAATAACTCAACCAATGTCAACAACTTTTTTTAATTTTTTTTAAAAAATTGTTTTTTTGACATTAACACCAATAATAATTGGGTTTTCTTCTGGTTGCATAATTCATTATAGCACAGAAATAATAAATGTCTAGCAATTTTTTTATTTTTTTATATTTTTTCTACTTTTTTTGACATAGATATATACATATCATAATACTTTTTCAAATAATCATAATCAAATGGGCCTTGTTTTTCTTTGTATATATTTATCAAATTATTTAACTCAGTATTTACAATTTTATCTATTTCATCACTATAATGCATCTTCTCTTTATGATATTCATATTCACCCTTATCTAGAACTCTAAAAGTTCCATCAGGGAAAACTCTTAAATCTAAATCATAATCAATATACTTAATTGTATTATCCTCTATTACATATGGACTGGCTATATTACAATAATAGTATATGCCATTCTTTTTAAATTGTGATATTATATTGAACCATTTATTTTTATAAAAGAATAAGATTGCAGGTTCTTTAGTAGTCCACTTTCTACCATCTATTTCAGTTACCTTTACCCTATTGTTGGCACATACAATATAATTATCATTTACTTCTATGACTAATGTCTCATCCCAGTTTCTATATATTTGGCCATTATGTTTATAACATTGAATTTTTAATATGTCTCCTTTTTTTATATTATCCATAAATATCTCCTCAATAACATTATAACTTTTTTATTTAAAAAAATAAACCTATAAAATAAAAAGCAGTTACCTGCTTTCTATTTTAATAAAGATTTAATAGCCACTTCTAATTGATTATCATTATCAAATGTTGGATTCTTTAAATATACTTCTGATTGTTTTGCTACTATAGTAGGAGTTATACCAACTTCATTTATCCAATTTCCATTAGGCGTCAACCATTTCTTTGTAGTAAGTTTAGCTTTACTACCATCTAAAACATCTATTGTTTCTTGAACTGTACCCTTACCATATGAAGTAACACCTATAATTTCTGAATTCTTGTTTTCTTTAAAACAAGCAGCCAATATTTCAGAAGCAGATGCACTAGCATTATTTATTAGCACAGCAACTTTATAATTTCTATTTTCATCTGTTTCATCTTTTCTATCAATTGTAGAAGTTTTTGATTCAGTACTATACAAAACATCTCCTTTATTCATAAACATTTCTAATATACTTGTAGCACTAGATAAGTATCCTCCTGCATTGTCTCTAACATCTATAACAAGAGCATCAATACCATTTTCTTCTAATTTATTCAATTTCTCAGAAAACTGTTTAACCGTATTGGCTGCAAATATAGATATCTTTATATAACCTATCTTTTTACCTGATGTATCAAATATATTTGTTGACACAGATGGAATAACAACTTTTTCTGGAACAATACTAAAATCTAATTCCCTTCCATCTCTAGAAACTAACAATTTAATTTCATCTTTACTTTTAGATACCAATCTAGTAAAGAATGAAGCATCATTTTCCTTCAAGCTTTCATCATTTACTTTGGTTATTATATCATTTGCTTTTATTCCTGCATTATAAGCAGGTGAATCTTTAATTACATTTACAACTAAAATGCCTGTATCATTTAATGTTAATACTTCAAGACCAACACCATAATATTCTCCTGTTATCTTATTATTAAAATTATTTGCTGCTTTTTGATTCATATAAGAAGTATGTTCATCTAGTACAGACAACATCCCAGATACAGCTCCTTCTACCAACTTATCTTTATCAACTTCATCATAATACTCATTAACTATAGTATTATACATATTATCAATTTCTTTTATTTTTGATACTTGCATGTAATCATTTGCCTTATCCATTTTATGATCAATAGAATACATAGCTACTCCACCACTAAGCATACCTATAAACGTAGAAATAAATACTACAAGTATAATATCTATTAATCTTCCATTGCCCTTAAACATACAACACCTCTCTATCATAATAAATTATATCATAATTATTCAAAGTTTTAAATTTTTTTACATAATTACTCTAATAAAATATAAAAGATTGTAAATAACTTACAATCTATTAATATTATTTTAACGCATTAGCAATTACTTGTGATGACCCCTCTACATATAATACATTCTTTCCTTCTTGAACTTTCATCAATGTAGCGTCCTTAACTTTTAGTTCTGAAGCTTTTGAAGCTTTGCTATTAGTTTCATTACTAACAAATTTTTTATTAAAACCATTACCTAAATCAACTTTATATATATATTTGTTTTCTAAAGATGCATATGTATCAAATAAATAATCTAAATATACTGCTTCAGGTCCATCAAAATCATAGAATAAAACATAATACTCATGTGGAAACATAACGAAAGTACTATCTGCTAGTATTTCTTTATATTGTATTGTTGCTTCAGTCTTTTCCTTTTCAGTTGTATTCAATTTCCTATTCTTATTATTTATTGCTACTGTTAATAAATAAAATAGCAAAATTACAACTAAAACCACACCTATAATAATAATTGTTGTTTTAGTACTTTGGGTAAAATCATCATCATAATTTTTCTTTGTTTTTCTTCTTTGCGCTCTATTTGCCATTTCAATCACCAAACTAATTATAAAACAAAAAAGAAATAGAAGCAATATCTATTTCATAACTGGTATTGTGCTTATTGACTTAGCTACAGATAGCATTTCTTCTTCTGATAATTTTTTAGATGTAATATAATATTGCATACCATTACTTATCCAAGACACTGAATCCTCAGATAAAAAACCTATTGTATCCATTAACATTGTTGGTTCACCTACTGTAGGAATTATTTCTACTTCATCAGGTATACTTATTGTTTCTTCTACCAAAACAAATGGCTTATCTCCTGCAAATGTAAGTATTATTCTTTCACCATCATTCTTTGCTATAGTATCTTTAGATTTTAAAGTTGTATTATCTGGTAAATACATTGGAAAGACAGCATCATCTATTTTAGTTACAGATTTTATACTTTCATCTATTTTAGAAACCTCTATATTTTTATTTAATGAAAAATATTCATCATTAAACTTAGGATTAGTATCTATTTTCTTAAATATCATTTTTATTTCAGCATTTCCATTTTCATTTAAAACATCTACTTTTTCTAAGTTTAAACTTTTATCAAAATATATATTTTGTTTAATTAAAGTTCTATTATTTGGATAATTTACTTTAGACGTAAATACATAACTACCATTTTCTTCTTTAAATTCTAATGATTTATCATTCTTCATATCTTTTAATATAGAACCTAATAAATAAACTTGAGAATTACTATATGGCCACTCACTTTCAAATTTAAAACTTTTATTTAATGATGGAGTAAGTACAAATACACCTTCATTATTTTTTAATATTATTTGCTCATGACCATTTGATTCATTTTCTAAGCTTACCTTATAAAAATCTTTTGCTTTATATGATACTTTAATATCATATTTATATACATCTTCATTATTAATTATTTCCATGTCTCCTTCTAAATAATATGAATCCATAGAATTAATTTTTTTATTTATATCTTTCAATATATCCTTCTTTGTGGTTTTACCACATCCAGTAAGTAACATCAAAATAGCACAAATGCTTATTATTTTTTTCATTTTCCACCTCTTCAATAAATTATATTGGTATCATTTATAAATATTCATGTATAACTATTAAAAATATGGAAATTATAATAAGTGAATAAGGAGGATATATGAAAACATTACAAATAATTGCATTAATTATTACTATTATTGGTGCATTGAACTGGGGATTGATTGCATTGTTTAATTTTGACTTAGTTGCAACATTATTTGGTGCTGGCAGTTTAGTCACAATGATAGTATATGGTTTAGTTGGTATTGCTGGATTAGTTAATATTGGTTTATTAGTAGATTTATTTGATAGAGATTAAAAAAATTCACAAATGTGAATTTTTTTTAATACTCTACATTTAAAAGATATAATCCTTCAGAAGGTGCAATTTTACCAAAAGTAGTCCTATCTTTAGAATCTAATATCTTTTTTATACTTCTATTTTTAGTAGTTACTTCTATCAATGCCCCAACCATATTTCTTATTTGATATTTTAGAAATCCATCACCAATAAAAGTGAAAGTAACAAGTCCATCTTTTTCAGTTATATATGCATCATATATAGTTCTTACGTATGATTCTTTCTTATCTTCCATGTTTACAAAAGAACTATAATCATGTTTACCAATTAAATATTTTATTTCTATATTTATTTTATCTATATCTAATTTCTTATTATATTGGTATACATAATTTCTTTCTAATGGATTGTATTCATTAGTATTTAATTTATAAACATATGTCTTCTTTTTTGCATTATATCTAGCATGAAACTCATTATCTACTATTTCTACTCTCTTTACATATATATCATTAGGCGTATAGGTATTTAGTGCACATTTAAGTTTATATAATGTTATATCTTTATTCAAATCAAAATGAGCATATTGATTAATTGCATGCACTCCTCTATCAGTTCTACCTGATGAATGAATAATTATATCTTCTCCACCACTAATAAATTTTAATGCCTTTTCTAATTCCCCTTCAATAGTTCTTAGTTTAGGCTGTTTTTGATATCCATAGAATAGTGTACCATCATATGAAAAATTTATTAAATACCTCATAAAATCACCTCTACAACTAAAAACAATATTAACACAAAAATATGAATTAATAAAATGTTTTGATCTATATTTTTAAAGCCAACAAGCTTATATTTTGATCTTTTCCTATTAGAATCATATAATCTCATATCTAACACATTAGATATATCATCACTTTTCTTTAATGAAATATTGAAGATGGGTATTATTAAAGACATCAATTTATCTATTTTCTCTTTTAAACTACCTTCAAAGCTTAATCCTCTACTCATTTGAGACTTGTATACTTTATGTCCATGTTTAAATATAGTAGGTATAAATCTAACAGCTAAAGATATAGTAAGTGCTAGACTAGAAGTATTTATACCGATTATTTGTAGTGGTGATAATAATTTCTCTAATCCATATGTTAAATCATTTGATTTAGTAGTAAATATATTTACTGATGAATAAAGTATAAATAATACCAATTTCATTATTGATATAATAGATGAATGTACATTGCTTGTTAATATATTAATAATTAATATAAATAATATAAATGGTAAAATGTATTTAAAATTATCTATATATAATTTTATTGGAACTTCACTTAATACTATATATATAACTACAAGTATTGTTAATATCAATAAAAATAATATATTATTAGTCATCAACACTAGAAAAGTAAACATTAATATACATATAAGTTTACATAATGGATTAATGTTATGTATTACAGAATTACCATTATAATATCTTGTGAGGTTATACATTTCTATACACCTCCTTAATTAAATCATTAATTGTTTTACATGGTAATAATCTTATGTTTTTTTTATCTTTTAAATAATTAGTAAATTTTAATATTCTAGGTATTTGTATATTATACTTTTTAAGTATATCAATTTCATTAAATACGGAATCTACATCACCATATAAAATTATTTTACCATTACTAAGTATTATTAAATCATCACACATTAAATACAATAAGTCTATATCATGACTCACTATTATTATTGTTTTATCATATCTATTTTTCAAATCTTTAATTAGATTAATAATCTTTTTTTTGTTTTTATAGTCTAATCCTATAGTAGGCTCATCAAATAATATTACTTTAGGATTATATATTAACACTGATGCTATTGCTATTAGTCTTTTCTCACCATTACTTAAACTATCTAATTTTCTAGTCAAAATATTATCTTCTAAGCCAACAACTTTTAATACCTCTTTTAATTTTTTTCTCTTTACATGATAATTTTTTGCAGCAAACTCTATTTCTCTTTTTACATCTATTTCAAAAAATTGTTCTTCTGGAAATTGAAATACTATACCAATATTTTTTCTATAATCTTCTTTATTTATATCAACATAGTTTATTAATACTTCACCATCAGTAGGTTTATTTATACCACCTAATATTTCTAATAATGTTGTTTTGCCAGAACCACTTTTACCTATTATTCCACATATTTTATTATCATCTATTTCTAAATTAACATTACTTAAAAAGTATTCTTTATCATATGGACTATGTTTATATGATACATTTTTTAAAACTATTGCCATAATGTATCCACCATCTTTTCTACGTCAGGTATTATTTCATCTAATAATCCATATAATTTTAATTTAATAGATAATTCAGCTTCAAAAGGCAACTCTATCCCTAATCTATTTAAAATCTTATCATATTCCATTACTTTTAATGGTTTACCATCTAACATTATTTCTCCATTATTAAGAATAATGAGTCTATCTGCTAAAAAAGATTCCCTTAAATCATGTATAACACTTATTATTGTCAAACCCTCTTTATGCTTTTTATTTAATACTTGTAATATATTTGTTCTTTCTTCTTCATCTATCATAGATAAAGACTCATCTATTATTAATATTTTTGGATTGTGTATCAATGCTACTGCTAAAGCTACTTTTGCTTTTTCTCCACCACTTAATTCTTCTATTGATTTATTTAATAAATTAGTTATATTTAATTCTATAGCAATTTTTCTTATTTTTCTACTTATTTCATCTGGTTTATAGCATAGATTCTCTAATGTAAATGCAAGATCGTCTTCTACTGTTTCACATACAAATAAATTATCTAAATTATCAAATATTATTCCAACGTTTTTTCTTATATTTAATAAAGTTCTATGATTCACTCTAAAACCACATACAAATACTCCAGATTCAGTTTTTAATAAACCAGTAATGATTTTTATTAATGTGGATTTCCCACTCCCATTTGGGCCAGAAATGCACAACCATTCACCTTCTTTTATATCTAAGGAGAATTTATCAAACACATAATTATCATTATATCTAAATATTAAATTATCAATCTTAACTATATCCATAAACCCTCCATTACAATTTATTATAACATTTAGAAATAGAATATCAATAATTAAAATGGACATAATAATAATGAAAGGAGTATTTATGGTTAATGACAATATAGATTGCACAGTTAAATCATGTAAATACTGTGATTGCAGTTTAGGAAAATGCAAACTAAACTGTATTAAAATAAGTAATTGTGGTAAAAAAGATACAAAAGAAAGCACTATGTGTGTAAGTTATAAAAAAAGGTAACATTGTTACCTTTTTATTCTAATATTAAATTCTCTATATTTATATCATCTTTAGTAATAGTCTTTAATATATCTTTTCTCTTCTTATCTTTTACATTAGAAGCATGTTTTACTATAGTCTTTTCATATATATTTCTTATAAATCTTGCATTACCAAAATTTTTCATATTTCTATATTTATTAATTATTTCTTCTAAATATTCCAAAGCATCATCTTTTACTATAAATCCTGCTTTATTCATAAATCCTAAGAATATTTGCTTTAACTCATCTGTAGTATAATCATCAAATTCTAAAGTATAACCTATTCTTGATGCAATTCCAGAATTTGAATTTAAAAAGTCTTGCATTTCTTTTGTATAACCCGCAAATATAACTACTAATTTATCTCTATAATTTTCCATACATTGTATTAATGTAGCTATTGCTTCACTATTATATGTATTATCACCTTTTACAGCTAAAGTATAAGCTTCATCAATAAATAATACTCCATTTAAACTTTTCTCTATTACTGACATAGTTTTAGGAGCAGTTTGACCAACATACTCTGCTACTAAATCTTTACTAGATACTTCTATTAATTTATTTTCTTTCACATAACCAAGATTATACAAAATACTTGATATTATCCTAGCAATAGTAGTTTTACCAGTACCAGGATTACCTAAAAATATCATATGTAAATTAATATCATTAATCTTTAAAGTAGAACCTGCCTTTTCTTTTAATTTAATCATATCAACTAATTCATATAATACTTTTTTAACTTTAGATAACCCTACTAATTCATTCAATTCTTTAAATATTTCTTCTAAAGACTTAGGTTCTTCTTTCTTAGGTATTTCTTTATTAAATGATATATATCTAACCAAATCATTTTGATATTCAATATAATTAGATCCCTTATTATATGTATTTGATATATAATCTAATAATTCTATTCTTAAATTATCATCTAATTCTAATTTATTATTAACATATTCATATATATCTTGTACATCTGGATTTATTCCTACTATTTTAAATTCAAAATACTTATTCTTAATAGATTCTCTACCCAAAAAGAAATTAGTAAGTTCTTCATTAGTACCACTTACTAGCATAATAGATTTAGAATTTAATTTTAAATGTTCCTCTAAATTATGAAAGAATGTTTTAATATTTTTATCTTCTTCTAAATTTATACCATTTAAATAATTTAGTATTATAAATCCACAATTAAAATCATTATCTAACTCATACATTGATATTTCTTTTTTATCTTTATCAATGTATGAAAAATATAATGCAGATGTAGATAATATTTCCACTATTTCATTTTTAATAGCACTATTATTAATTTCTAATATTATATTAAATGGTATATAATTCTTTTCTATACCTTCATCATATTTTCTCATGTATTCAATAATTTTTTTAAGTAGATTTTTAGAATCATCCGTAACATACAGATTATTAATCTTTTCAAAGAGAGAAGTCATTTCTTCCTGACTTCCCTTTTTTATTTCTTCATTACTCTTTTCTTTTTCTACTCCAAAAAAATCATCATAAATACCTTCAAAGTAATTACGCGTATTCATATAAACCTACTTCTTATCTACTTGTATTTCCAACATTTTTGCTTTTAATTCTTTTTCTATTTCTTCTAATGTCTTTTCAGCTTCTTGTCTCTTTATTCTTCCATTCTTATGTATTTCTATTACTTTATCTAATGTTTCAATTAAATTTTGATTAGTCTTTTGTAATGTTTCAACATTAACAATAGCTTTTTCACTCTCTTCTGCTATTTCAACAGAACCTTGCTTTAAAGTCTCACTATTCTTAACTAACATATCATTAGTCAATTTAGACACAGCCTGTTGAGTTTTTAATGCTTGCTTTGCATTATTAATTCCAAGCGCAAGTACCATTTGATTCTTCCATAATGGTATTGTATTAGTTATTGAACTTTGAATCTTTTCAGCAAGTTCAGCTTCATTATTTTGTAATAATCTAATTTGTGGAGCCATTTGAATAGATATAATTCTTGTAGTTTTTAAATCATATATTTTCTTTTCAAATCTATTAATTAGATTTTCCATATCATTAACCTTTTGAGTATCCAACTGTTCTCCACTCTCTTTAGCTTGCTTTACAAGTTTAGGTAACTCTACTTCTCTTAATTCTGTTAACTTTCTTTCTCCAGCAATTATATATAATGATAATTCTTTAAAATATTCAAGATTCTTTTCATACATACTATCAAATACAGTAATATCTTTTAACATTTGAATCTTATCTTTTTCCAATTTATTTTCAATACCATCAATATTCTTTTCGATTTTGCTATATTTAGCAATTATAAAATCCAATTCTTTTTTTGCATTACTAAATATCTTAGCAATCAATCCTCTTTTGTTACTTTTTGTTATATCAGAATCAAATGATTTAATTTGACTAACTAAGTTGGCTAGTAAATCACCCACTTCTCCTGTATTCTTTGTTTTAACATCTTCTAATATACTATCAGAAAATTTAGATATTTTTTCTTGTGCAGCAGCACCAAATTGAAGAATTTGCGCTGAATCATTAATATCAATCATACTATTAAATTCATCAATTGCTTCTTTTTCTTCTTTAGATAGCAAATCATAATTTAATGATGATTCAATCATTTCTTCAGATACTTTTTTATTATTTGCTAATTCTTCTACCTTCTTATCATCCATTTTAGCTTTTACTTTTAGTTCCATACTCATATTAATTCTCCTTCAAATAATCTATTAATTTATTGTAAGTATCCATTTTTAAACTAGATACTGTACTTGTAATACTTTGAGGTACTCCAATACCTATTCCAGATACATCATATGTACCACCTGTAACACCAGTTCTAAAGCCATATTTAGACCATGCAATTTGACCAATTTCTTTATCATTTAATGCTTCATATAACTTTTTACCATTCTCAGTAAACACTGTAAAACAATGTGAATTCCATATTGTAGGTGTTGGATATAAAACCCTTATTTCATCCTTTACTTGATTAAATGCATCTGGACTAGAGTTAGCAAAATCAATCATGCTTTTCTCATAATCTACTATCATTGGTTCACCACCCATACCTGTCTTTAAATACCTTTCAAATAAATCAGCTGGTGTATTATTCATATATCCAGATTTAATATAAAACTCTTTTAATTTAGGTAAATTATCATTAACATTTTGATCAGTTATTTGGTTATTTCCAAGTATAGAAAGCAATAACCCATAATATGTAGCTCCTGGTGATGATGATACAGGATCTGTTGATGCTATATTTAAATTACCATATAAATCAGCAAGACCTATATCAGACCATTTTTTACCTTGAAGTATGTAATCCATTAATTTATTCATATCAGAAATATAATAAATACCATCTTTTTCTGTTACTATTTGTTCTTTAATCAAAGCATCAACTACACTTTTCCACCTATATATTACAATTGGAGTATTTAATGTAAGTCCACCATCTAATACTTGATACCTATCAGCTTCATTATTCTCTTTATTTGGAAATAATTTATAATAATCATAAAACCTTTGATCAGATGTAAATAATACATCATACTTACTTACATCAGTATCATTAACACTTACATTTGTACCATTTTGAATTTTATTTATAACATTTTGATTTCCTAAGTTAACAGATTCTCTAATAAGTGGTAAAGATACAGTTTTACCATTACTCCATGTATCATATATAACATTTATTTTATATTTTTTTCTCATTATTTTAATAACATCTTCATCTTGAATTAAGTCTTCTTTACCTCCACCTGTTGCAACATATATGGTAGTTAATCCCTTTATATTATCAGTATTCTTATTTGAACTTAAAAATGCCTTAATACCAACAATTATGCCTACTAAAAGAACAAA
>JAEEGL015648967.1_pt1 | contig 11745 bp, 9 predicted proteins | sample 9134231 | NCBI WGS metagenome assembly JAEEGL01 (sample SAMN16246548, study PRJNA631951) | gut metagenome | biome: gut microbiome; feature: rumen; material: fiber-attached | host: Bos | place: Iran: Karaj | collected 2018-10
CAACACACTTCCGTTCGAATCTCTCTCATAGCGGTCCTAATCTCGAAAATACCTCGATAAGGACCGATGGCGAGATACGGTTGGCTTATGAATCTGTACAACCACAGGAGCTTTTTCTTTTCTTTCTCCAAAATGAGCCCATAACCCCGTCCCCAAGGGACCACCGAGAGGCCGAGAAGACAGCGAGCCCAAGGGACCGCAGAGAGGCCGAGAAGACAGCGAGCCCAAGGGACCACCGAGAGGCCAGGAAGCCAAGACGCCCAAGGGACCACAGGGAGGCCAGGAAGCCGAGAGCCCAAGGGACCACAGGGAGGCCGAGAAGCCCAGCGAGCCCAAGGGACCACCGCGGGGAGAGATGCCCGAAAAGGACTATGCAAACATTTGCGTTAATCGAAACAATTTATGCAAAAGATGAAACAAGTTCGTGCAACATGCACAGAAACTAAAGGTTATCATTTGTGCACTTGTGGATATTGACTTTAAATGACCTCCGAACGATAATGATTTCAAGGCAAACGATTGCCTAAATTTTTCGTTCACTTTTTAAGGAGGGTTACATGAAAAAGAAACTGTTAAGTTGCATATTATGTGCAGTATTTATGGTTTCAGCATTGAGCGGTTGTGGGAATACCGCCTCATCTTCCGCGGTCTCTTCGGGGAATACCGCAGAAGCAGAAGCGCAGTCAGGTGGCGAGGATACCACTACGGCTGCGGCACCTGCAAAGGATACTTTAAAGGTAGCGGTCAATATGGATGCACCCAGTTTTGATCCCTATACTTCCGGCTACAATGTATCTTCTGCACTGATCTGTCGCAATGTTTACGAGACACTGATCAACATGGATACCGAAGGCAATCTTTTGCCTGCACTGGCAACCGACTGGGAGTGGGGCGCTGACAACATGTCTGTGATCCTTACCCTGAGAGAGGGCGTTACCTTCTCTAACGGCGAAGCCTTTAATGCAGACGCAGTGATCTATTCCCTGCGTGATTACAGAGGCCAGAGTGCAGTGGGCGGCGAAGGCGAATCCCTTTATGATTTTGACAATATGAGCAAGTTAGATGAGTACAAGGTAGAGATCCCCTTAAAGAGAGCCGGATCCGATGCCCTGATCACCCTGACCGATCAGATGTACAGTATCGTCAGCAAGCAGGCCGCTGAGGAATACGGTGATGATTATCCCAATCACCCTGTAGGAACCGGTCCTTATAAGTTTGTTTCCTTTACTTCCGGTGTCGGCGCTGAGCTGGAAGCCAACGAAGATTACTGGGACGGTGCTCCTGCCATCAAGCATGTACAGACCGTTCTCATCAGCGAAGGCTCTCAGGCACAGATCGAGCTGGAAAACGGCAACATCGATCTGGTGACCACTCCCGATGATACCGATGTTAACCGTATCAACCGCGGAGATGTTACCGGTCTTAAGACCATCGATATCCCTTCCGCCAACTGCAAGAATCTGTGGTTTAACTTCCGTAAGGAAGCCATGAGGGATGTAAACCTTCGTAAAGCGATCAACTGTGCTATCGATAAGGAAGCCATCATCGAAGTTGCCTACGGCGGGTTCGCTACGGTAGCAAATCAGATGATCGCCAACACCAACGGCGCTTACGATCCTTCCTACGATACCAACCCCATGTATACCTACGATGTGGAAAAGGCTAAGGAATATATGGCTCAGTCCGCATATGCTGACGGCCTTACCATTGAGATCTATTCGGATACCACCCCTTCCGAGGTACGTATCATGGAATGTGTTAAGAATGACCTGGCACAGATCGGTATCGAAGTAAACATCAACGCACTGGACAGCAACGTAGCCGTTCCTGCACTGATCCAGGGTGAAGAGGATGACATGTATGTAGCTATCAGCTGTTCTTCTCCCGGATATGCACCCGGTTATCTTAAGAACGCCAGCCCCAACATGACTCCCAACTGGGGTGCATGGGAGCTGACCGATGAAGACGCAGCCATCAACGATCTGTATGTAAAGGCTCTTGCAGCTACGGATACAGACGAATGTAACGCACTGGTAAAGGAAGCCGTTAAGCTGGAAATGGAAGGCGCTATGGCGGTTCCTGTTTGCTACACCGTAGGTCATATGACCTGCAATGAGAAGCTGGAAGGCTTCGAAGTAGGCGGCGGCAACGCTGTTTACTGGTTAAAGAACGCATATTTTGCGCAGTGATGGATCCGCTCCGGTTTCCGTAAGGAGGCCGGAGCGAAAACAGGAATATCACTCTAAGAGGTTAAAATGGGACGATATATTTTAAAACGAATCGGCATGATGATCTTCGTGGTCTTTGGGGTTTTATTCTTTATCTTTGTACTTCTTTACCTGACCCCCGGAGATCCCGCCAGACAGGTGCTGGGTCTTACCGCTACCGATGAACAGGTAATGGCGCAAAGACATCTGATGGGATTGGATCAGCCGTTCTATAAGCAGTTTCTGGATTATCTCTATCATCTCTTTTTCGAATTCGATATGGGTAACTCCTATAAGACCAACTTAAGTGTTATGGAGGAGATCCGAAACCGTGTGCCCGTAACGCTCATCATCGGTTCTCTGGGCGTTTTGTTAAGTCTCCTGATCGGTCTGCCCTTAGGCATCATCTCTGCAGTCAAGCAGTACAGCATTCTGGACAATATCAGCAACATCTTTGCAGTTATCTTTACATCTATGCCCTCTTTCTGGTTTGCTCTGGAACTGTCCCTGCTCTTTGCACTGCAGCTTAAGATCCTTCCGGCTACCGGCTATAACGGCCCAAGCTCTATCATCCTTCCGGTGGTTACGCTGGGACTTGGAGGCGCAGCTTCCAACTTCCGAATGGCAAGATCCACGGTCCTGGATGAGATCCGCAAGGATTATGTAAGGACTGCCCGGGCAAAAGGAACAAAGGAATCCAGAGTGATCCTGCATCACGCAGTTAAGAACGCATTTATTCCCATCATCACACAGATCGGAAACAGCGTAGGCGGTATCCTCGGCGGCGCGGTAGTAGTGGAAAATGTATTTTCCATTCCCGGTATGGGAACCTACCTGCTGGGCGCCATCAACAGCCGTGATTACCCCATCATACGAGGCGGCGTTCTAGTGATCTGCCTGTTCGTTTCCCTGTGCAACCTGTTAACGGATATCATTTCCGCCTACATCGATCCAAGGATCAAATCCTACTATAAAAAAATGGGTAAAAACAAAAAGGAGAAAGCAGCGGCATGAAAAGGAAATGGAATACGAAATCGGATCTGGTCCGTTTCTGGCACAGATTCCGCAAAGACCGTCTGGCCGTTTTCGGATTATGCTATCTGCTGATCCTGATCGGTGCGGCATTACTGGCCAATGTGATCGCTCCCGGCGGCTATGATGTACAGGACGTAAAGAGCCGTTTCATGGCTCCCTGTCTGTCGCATATACTGGGAACCGATTATCTGGGCAGAGATAACATGGTCCGTATGATCTACGGTGCCCGGATCTCCTTATCCATCGGTGTGATCACTACCGTCATCGGAACGACCATAGCGGTATTTATCGGCATGATGGCAGGTTTTTACGGTGGAAAAGCGGATAATATCCTGATGCGTATCATGGATATCTTTCTTTCCATCCCGTCCATCCTGTTATCCATTGTTTTAGCCTCCGTATTTGGCGGCGGCGTGGGCTCTATGATCTTTGCCCTTTCTCTGGGTGCGATCCCCGGCATCTCCAGACTGGTGCGTGCCATGGTGATCTCCGAACGGGATAAGGAATACGTAGAAGCAGCCAGAACCTCCCGGGCAGGAGACTTTCGGATCATGTTCCGTTACATCCTGCCGAACATCTCTTCTTCGCTCATCGTTCTCTTTACCATGGGCGTTGCAGGCGGTATCTTAAATGCTTCCACGTTAAGCTTCTTAGGCCTTGGTGCGCAGGCACCCATGCCCGAGTGGGGCAAGATGCTCTCCGAAGGCAGAAGCTACATCCGGGATTATCCCTATCTGGTAGTTGCTCCCGGTGTAGTCATCATGCTCACGGTATTTTCATTAAATATGATCGGTGATGGTCTTCGCGATGCGCTGGATCCTCATCTTAAAGGAAGGTAAGGCATGGATAACAAAGACAGTATTCTTTCCATACGTAATCTTTCGGTGGTATATGAAAGCGAAGACGGAGACGTACAGGCCGTACGGGATGTCTCCTTTGATCTGAAAAAAGGTAAGACCATCGGTCTGGTAGGAGAAACTGGAGCCGGCAAGACCACCATCGCGCTGGCGATCATGGGCCTTCTTCCCATGCCTCCCGCAAAGATCACTTCCGGTGAGATCCTCTATAAAGGAGAAGACCTTCTTCGTTTGCCGGAAAAGAAAATGCGAAGCCACCGCGGCAATGAGATGTCCATGATCTTCCAGGATCCCATGACCAGTTTAAATCCCATTGAGACCGTAGGCAGTCAGATCGAAGAAGTCCTGCTTAATCACGGGAATATCTCAAGAGCCGAGGCCAGAGCACAGGCCATCGAAAAACTGGAGATGGTAGGAATCCCCGGGGAGCGTTTTGATGAGTATCCTCATGAGTTTTCCGGCGGTATGAAGCAAAGGATCATCATTGCCATTGCCCTTGCCTGCAATCCTAATCTGCTGATCGCAGACGAGCCGACTACGGCGCTGGACGTAACGATCCAGGCTCAGATCCTGCAGCTGATGAATCAGCTGAAAAAGGAAAAGAACACCTCCAATATCATGATCACCCATGACCTGGGAGTCATCGCCCAGATGTGCGATGAAGTAGCGGTTGTCTACGCAGGTCAGATCATTGAACAGGGGAGCCTTAGGCAGGTATTTTCCGCTCCGGCCCATCCCTACACGGAAGGCCTCTTTGCTGCCCTTCCGGATATCAACGATGACAGCAAAAAAAGACTGCGGTCCATCAAGGGACTGATGCCGGATCCTACCAGGCTTCCGGAAGGCTGTGCCTTTGCACCCAGATGTCCTTATTGCACCGAGAAATGCAAACAGGGACCCATCGCTCTTAAGGATACGGGCGATAACCATCTGGTGCGCTGCATAGCACCCATTGAAAAGGCAAATTGAAAAGGGGAAGCTCCATGAGCACGATTCTTGAGGTCAGGAACCTGAAAAAATATTTTGAAACAAAAGCCGGCACCTTACATGCGGTAGACGATGTCACCTTTTCCGTAAAGAAAGGCGAGACACTGGGCGTCGTTGGTGAGTCCGGCTGCGGAAAATCCACACTTGGACGCACGATCCAGCATCTGCTGGATGCGACGGAAGGTCAGATCTTATTTGATGAGAAGGATGTGACGAAGCTTTCCAGGAAAGAGATCCGGGAATACATGAGAGATGTACAGATGATCTTTCAGGATCCCTATTCCTCGTTAAATCCCAGAATGACCGTAAAGCAGATCATCATGGAACCCCTTCTGATCGACGGTATGTCCAGGAAGGAAGCTGCGAAAAAAGTCCGGGAAATGATGGAGACGGTAGGCCTGGACCTTCGGTTTGAAAATTCGTATCCCAACGAGCTGGACGGAGGAAGGCGACAGAGGATCGGTATCGCAAGAGCCCTGATCTTAAATCCCAGATTTGTGATCTGCGATGAGCCGGTTTCCGCCCTGGATGTTTCCATACAGGCACAGATCCTCAACCTGATGCAGGATCTGCAGGATCAGCTGGGATTAACCTACATCTTTATTACCCACGATCTGTCCGTAGTCAAACACATTTCCGATAACATCGTCGTTATGTATCTGGGGAAAAGGGTGGAGTATTCGGAAACGCTGGATCTGTTTAAGAATCCCGCCCATCCTTATACCAGGGCACTTTTTGCCTCCATCCCCACCACAGATCTAAGCAAGGTGCAGGAGATCAAGGTCATTACCGGAGAGATCTCTTCCCCCATCAATCCCAAGCCCGGATGCCGGTTTGCGGCAAGATGCCCTTATGCAAAGGATATCTGTTTTACTACAGAACCTGAGATGCAGGAAGTATCGGAAGGCCATTTTGTTGCCTGCCATCTGAAAGAAGACGGGAAGTAAGGAGAGGGGTATGAAGAACAGCATTTGGAACCGCAATTATTCACTGGTATTTCTCGTCAATTTATTTAACGCATTCAGCTTTCACATCCTGACGCCCACCATTCCCAAGTATGTGGTATCCATCGGAAACGGCGCGGCCATTGCAGGATTTGTCGCTACAGCATTTACCATAACGGCCATTATTACCAGACCCGTTGCAGGCTATTATATCAATCTGAAAAAGAAGACCAGGATCCTGATGGCAGCCCTTGCCATCATCGCCGTATCCATTTTAGGGTATGCCTTTACCTCCCAGGTGTGGGGGATCGTCTTATTCCGCCTGCTTCACGGTGTGGGCTGGGGAATGGTCACCACTGCAAGCTCTACGGTAGCGGTAGCATCCCTTCCGTTAGATAAGCTGGGAAGAGGGATCGGCCTGTTCGGGATCGCGTCCTCCATTGCATCGGTATTTGCTCCGAACCTTGGACTGTATCTGGCAGATTCGGTAGGATTTTTCCCTATGTTTATGATCGCCTTTACCCTGGCGGCTTTGGGGTGTGTATGCAGTCTGTTCATCAGTGAAGCACAGCTTCGAAAGCCTGAGCAGATCGCAAGAGAAGAGGGAATCTTAAACAACCTCTTTGCAAAACAGGCACTGCTTCCTGCCGGCGTGATCCTCTGTGTCGGCATCGGTATGGCATCCATTACCAATTTCATTGCCCTCTATGCAGATGAACTGGCAGTTAAGAACATCGGTTATTACTTTACGGTAGCGGGAGCGGTCATGCTCTTCATGCGGCCCCTTTTCGGAAGGCTTTCCGACAGCGTGGACTCTGTTAAGATCGTGATCATTTCCCTCATCGGGTTTTCCAGCGTATTCTTCGTCCTGGGAATTTCCAGAGTATTAGCCGGTTTCCTGGTGGCAGCAGCTTTATACGGTACCTTCTACGGAGCTCTTTGCCCCATTGTTCAGACCTGGTGCGTTAAGGCAACGGGCAGTGCAAAGAGCGGAACGGCCAACAGTACTTATTACACGGCGCTGGATATCGGAAGCGGTATCGGTGCTTCTCTTGCCGGTGTGATCTCCACCGTGGTGGGCTACAGCAAAATGTATTTTATCGCTATTTTACCGCAGATGATCGCACTATCCGTTGTTATAATATATGCAGTAACGGCAAGAAAAACGAAGCAGCAATAGCTTACTTTAAACAGTCTAAGAGAGGGGTCTGTGGATGAGCGAACGAGTAACCATCAAGGATATTGCCGACAAAGCGGGCGTATCCGTCAGTACAGTATCAAGAATCATCAACGGAAAGGGAAGCTATCCTCCGGAAACAAAGAAAAAGGTAAAGGACGTGATCAATGAGCTCAATTACCGTCCCAGCTTCCTGGCCAGAACCTTTCGCGAAAAATCCAGTCCGATCATCGGTATCGTCGTATCCAACTTAAAGAGCGAATCTTTCAGTATGATCACCGACCGGTTGGTGGAGCAGTTCGTGAATTACGGATATTACCCCTTTGTATGCGTCACTTACAACGATGAGCAGATCGAGGAAGGATACGGCCATGTGCTGTCTTCCTTAAATGCCAGCGGGATCATCTATATCATGAAGGATTCCCAGGTTTGTGAGGAATGCAGAAATATCCCTACCGTCTTCATCGGTAGCGATCCGGATGCCTCAAATGAAGGCGTACGGGTCACCTTTGATATCATCGGCGGAGCCAAATCCGCAACCGAAGAACTGATAAAGGCCGGCTGCAAGAAGATCCTCTATGTTGAGACAGATCGTCAGAGAAAGCAGAACATCGGCCGTTATCTTGGCTATCAGCAGGCTCTTTGGGAAAACGGCCTGTCGCCGGATGAAAAACTGGTATTAAAGGTAAATGTCCGGGATGAGCAGGCGATCATCTCTGAGATGGACAAGTTTATGAAAAAAGGAATCGCCTTCGATGCCATTTTCGCCAATACGGTATCGACAGCGATCAATATGATCGAGTATCTGAAAAACAGGAATATCAGGGTACCGGAGGATGTGAAGCTCATCGCCTTTGAAGGCGGAAAAATGGCGGATTATTACAGACCCAGGATCTCTGCCATTGAGATGGATCCCATCCGGACCAGTCAGGCCGCTTTCGACAGTATGTGTGAACTCATAAAGAACCGGGAATGCACGGAGCAGGTTGTGCGGATCCCGTCCATCTATCACTGCGGCGAAACTATTAACGGAAACGGAGCATTGTAATGAGAACGGAATTTCAAAGAATCACCCCGGAAGAAGCCGGTATCTCCAGTAAGGATGTACTGGAATTTGTGAAACAGATCCAGCATGACAAAACACAGATGCACGGCCTTATGGCCATGAAGGATGGCAAAGTGTTTTTGGAATCCTGGTGGAGTCCCTTTGGCAGCAAGTTCCCTCACAGCTGCCATTCCATGGGGAAAAGCTATACCTGTACCGCTATCGGCATTGCATGTACGGAAGGGTTAATGACCATGGAGGATCGGATCGCGGATATCTTCCGTGAGGAGATCGAAAAGTGGGATATCCATCAGACCAAAGAGTTTGAAGAACTGAGGGTTAAGCATGTAGTGACCATGAGTAACGGTATGGAGCACATGTCCCCCTTAAACGATGACTGGATCTATGAGTATCTGAAAAATCCCGTAGTATTTAAGCCGGGGACAAAATTCCTTTATAATACCGCAGGCTCCTGTATGCTGGCGGTGATCGTCAAAAAGGTTACGGGCAAGGATGTGTTTTCCTATCTGTCTGAGAAACTTTTCCCGAAGATCGGAATTGATCCCGAATCCATCGAATGGCTTAAGTTCCATGACGGCAATATCGCAGAGCCCGGCTGTTTTTCCCTCACAGAGAACAACCTGCGTCTGGGGCTTTTGTATGTAAACGGCGGCAGATGGGATAACGAGCAGATCATTGACGAAGACTGGATCAAGGCGGCATTAAGCGTGCACATCGATAATTCGGAAATGCCCGGAGGAGAAGACCTGCACTGCGGCTACGGATACCAGTTATGGAAATGCAAATATCCCGGTGCCTTCCGTTTTGACGGAGGACAGGGACAGTACTGCATCATGATTCCCGAAAAGAGGATCCTGGTAGCCATCAATGAAGGCGGTATCGAGCCCTACGGACCTGCCAAAACCCTGGATGTGGTTTATGAATATCTGTTTTCCAGGATGGGGGATGCTCCTCTGGCAGAAAATGCCGGTACGGCAAAAGATCTGGAAGAACTGAAGGACTATCTGAACTCCTTAAGCGTAGAGGATGACCCGGAAAATACCTTCTTCCCGACGAGGGATAAGTTCAGCGGATCCTATGCGACCGATAGAGGCAATGTAACCCCCTGGATCGGCGTAAGCCCCGGCGGCTACAATTTCTTTGAAAGCTTTTATGATCCCCGTAAACAGAAGGAAATGACCAATTTTACGCTGGAGGTATCCAGGGAAAAGGTGGTATTTACCGTAGATGGTTATGCGGATTTTGAAGCCTGGTTTGACGGTAAGATAAGGGTCCATGAAACCGACAGCGTTCTCCCCGGATTAAGGAGAACCTACAGCACGGCCAGATTTGAAGATGAAGATACACTGGTTCTTACCATTCACTGGATCGCCGGCTGGTTTGTATCGATCATGACCTTCCGGTATGTGGAAGAGGGACATTACAAGATCCTTTCTTCCAAAAACATCTTAAATGAGGAAAGGCCCTTCTTTACCGAAGAAGATGTGGCTGAACCTATAAAGTGATTCTTTTGAAGGAGGTAGTGAAATGAACACAGAAAAAAGAATGGCTTCCAAAGTGAAAATCTCAGCAATCTGCAGTCTGATTCTGGTTTTCATTTTCATGGCCATCGCATCCGGATTTAATTCGGATTGGGGAAAGATTACAGTAAAGGATCTCTATTATCCCAACTCGGAGGGCGGCATACTGCATGCACAGCTGTTTGTTCCCGATGGGGTATCTTCGGAGAATCCTGCACCTGCGATCCTTAACATGCACGGAGGAAGCGATTATCTGCAGACCGTTACCAATTACACCATTGAGCTTGCAAGAAGAGGCTATGTGGTTCTGACGGTGGATGCTTACGGTTCCGGTTCCTCTGATTTTATAAGTGGCGCAGCAGCCACCAATGCAGGTGGAGGCGGCAGTCATGAATCCGCACTGCGTATGGACGGCGGAGCTTCCATCGGTATTGAGGAGCTGCTTTCCTACAAGTTTGTAGATCCCGACCGGATCGGACTTGCCGGTCATTCCATGGGCGGTACCTATATCGCCAATGCCGCACTGGATTATGCAGATCATGTAGCGGCCATCATGCCCTGGGGATCCGGTTCCTTTGTGGATATGATGAAGAGCCATGAATCTTCCGAGTTCCAGTTTAACGTAGGTTATATCAATGCCCAGAGTGATGAGATGGTGGTCTTTGCAACCAAGGAGGATCCCATTAACCTGCTGGCCAGCGAGCAGCTGGAAAACTTCTTCGGAACCACCGAGCCCATCGTAGCAGGGCAGGTATACGGCGACTTTGCACAGGGGAATGCCAGAGTGATCTACACGCCCAATACCACCCATATCGGTAACATCATCTGCAAGGATTCTATCGGTGCCATGGTGGACTATTTTGAAAAGGCCATTCCTACCGGCACAACCCTTGGCAGCAGCGACCAGGTATGGATGTACAAGGAATTCTTCAGCCTTCTTGCCATCATTGCTCTCCTGGTATTTATGGTAAGCCTTGGAATGATCCTGTTAGATACCCAGGCTTTTGCAGCACTGAATAATCACAAGGAGATCGCTGCAGTAAATGCTCCCGCATGGAGCAGATGGGTCGGCCTTGCACTTTGCGTTCTGGTCCCCATCCTTACCCTGCATAAGGTCGGCTTAAAGCTGGCAGGCCATGCAGCCAGCGCCTTTATGCCGATGAACTGGGCCAATAACCTGGTATGGCTGGCGGTGATCAACGGACTGATCCTGTTTGTGGTATTCCTGATCTGGCATTTTGTATTTGCTAAAAAGCAGGGAGCAACCCTTGCTTCCTACGGCTTTACCAATGATGAAGGTAAGGTAAGCATTAAGAGCATTGTACAGGCACTGATCTTTGCCGCTGCTTTAATGTTTGTTGTATTTGTGATCGTAAACTTCTGCTACGCATGGTTTAAGATCGACTTCCGCTTCTGGCAGTTCGGTCTGATGCCCATCAGCTTAAAGCGCTTTAGCACCATCCTGGGATATTTCCTTTTGTTTGTGGTTGCCTTCGGTACCATGAACACCGTAAGCAATGCCTTTGCATCTCTTGGAAAAGAGGGCGGTAAGGGTGCAGTGATCCTGCAGTATGTCCTTGGCTGGGTGATCGGTGCCGGCGGCTTTTTGATCGTCCTTGTCATCTACTATGTAGGACTGCAGACAACCCACAGACCGCCGTTCTTCTACGGAGCACCGCCCTTTGTTGACGGTCATCCCAACTCTCTGGTATTTAGCATGAAGACCACCGTACTGGTTCCTACCTTTACCATGATCTCCATCTTAAATACCGCACTGTATCGCAAGAGCAAGAACATTTATGTCGGCTGGTTTGCAGCTGCCCTTCTTGCAGCGCTGATCCTCATCGGAACCAACGCATTTGCGGTTTAATGAGTTTGTTACGCTTATAACGTGTTCCTCTTTCAAAACGGGAAGCTGATCTTCGGACATCAGCTTCCCGTTTTCATCGTGG
>JAEEGL016290054.1_pt1 | contig 11745 bp, 11 predicted proteins | sample 9134231 | NCBI WGS metagenome assembly JAEEGL01 (sample SAMN16246548, study PRJNA631951) | gut metagenome | biome: gut microbiome; feature: rumen; material: fiber-attached | host: Bos | place: Iran: Karaj | collected 2018-10
AGGGCCGCGTAGGCGCCGCGCTTGGCGTATTTCGCCCGCATGATTTCCTTGTCGGCCACCTTGACGGAAACATTCTCGTCGAGGGCGATCCGGAGAGCGTCCTCCAGAGTCAGGATAACCGTATCCTGCTGCGCGGCCTGCAGGGTATCCTGCGGGGCCTCCTGCGCCATCGCGGCGACGGGGAAGGCAAGGGCCAGGAGCAGCATCCAATTCTTTATCATAACGTGCATTTTCATCCGTATAAAAAACCGGGCTTTTGCTGCAAATAACACACCAAACGCCCGATTATTCACCTATATTTTTAAATATTTTTATTTAGTCTGTCGGGTGGTTGCCGGTATCTTCTTGACAAAGGCGTAGATAAGGAATCCGATACCCATCAGGATAAACGGAATACTGAGCCATTGACCCATATCCAGCAGCATCGTTTTCTCAAATTCGACCTGCGGTTCCTTGATGAATTCGATGAGGAAACGGGCGCCAAAGCAGACGATGAAGAAAATTCCGATGTACGTACCCCTGTAGATCTTTTTGTAAGCGTATTTATACATTAGAATGAGGGCGACACCCAACAGCAAATAGGACAGTGCCTCATAGAGCTGCGTCGGATGCTTGGGCTCCGTCTCGCCCCGGAGTTCAAAAATGAAGCCCCAGGGAAGGGTCGTCGCGTCGCCGTAAATTTCCGAGTTGAACAGGTTGCCCAGGCGGATGAAGCAGGCAGCGAAAGCGACCGCGATGGCCAGGTGGTCCAGGATCCAGACGAAATCCATATCGTGCGGCTTGCCGTACTTCCGGGCGTACCACCACATCGCCAGTAGCAGCATAATGGTGCCGCCGTGACTTGCCAGACCGCCTTTCCACGGCATAAAGATCTCCCAGAAAGCCTGCCAGTTGGTCATCCCGTACAGGGCGATCCGGGGATCCGGCGTCCCGCCGAACATCTTGAAGAACGGCGCCAGGTAATAGGATGGCTCATAGAAGAGGCAATGCCCGAGCCGCGCGCCCACGATGGTCGCAATCAGCAGGGTGTACAGCAGCGGATCCAGCAGCTTCTCCGGGATGCTCTCCCGGCGAAAAAACCACCGGAAAATATACCAGCCCAGGATAAAGCCCGAGATAAACAGCAGGCTGTACCACCGGATCTCAAGGCTTCCGATATGGAAGATGGCAGGATTGACGTGCCAGCGGATTACCAATAATTCAAACATATTCTATCGTTTCATTCTTACAAAAATACTCAGCGGCAGCACCTTGCCAAAGCCGTCGCGGAGGGCCAATTCTCCGGAGGTCATCTCCTTGAATTCCTTGAAAGCCTCACGGACGACCGTCTCGCCGAGGGTGGCGCTGTAGCCGTTGGAGTAAAGGTTCAGCACGAGAAAACTATCGCGGGGAGCGAGGATGCTACTGACCGACTTGAGCATATCAAAGAGGAGCTCGTCGAGCTTCCATTTCTCCCCGTCGGGCCCGTGGCCGTATGCCGGCGGGTCAAGGATAATGCCCTGGTAGCGGTTGCCGCGGCGCTCTTCCCTGCGGGCAAATTTGAATGCATCTTCAACCACCCAGCGAATGCCGTCGAGGCCGCTCCGCTCCATATTCTCCCGGGCCCAGGTAACGACCTGGCGCACAGAATCGAGGTGGGTGACATCCGCCCCGGCCGCCTTGGCCGCAAGCGAAGCCGCGCCCGTGTAGGCGAACAGATTGAGCACTTTGGGAGCCGCGAGACCGTTGGCCTTGTTGATTCTGGTCAGGCGGGAGGTTTCCCGGAAGATGAACTCCCAATTGGGAGCCTGCTCCGGAAAAACGCCGACGTGCTTGAAGGCTGTCAGTCCCAGCCGGAGGCTCAGGTCCAGGTCGGAATGGGCGCCCGTTTCCGGGTCGGCCGCTCCGCGGTACACGATCCCCCACTGGTCATCCATCTTCTTCAACTTTTCCCACGTTCCGCTATCCTCCTTCCCTGCCTTGCCGAATCCTGCACCAGGCTTGAAATTCACGTGCGTCAGCTTCCGCCACTCCACCTCGCTCATCGAAGGGTCCCAAAGGGCCTTCGGCTCCGGCCTTCTCAGCACGTACTTCCCAAACCGCTCCAGCTTCTCCCCCCTCCCGCTGTCGAGAAGTTCGTAGTCCTTCCAATATGTCGCAGGATATTCGATTGTCATACTCTTTCCTTTCAAGTCTACAAAGATAGCCAAAATTTTGAATACTTCGTTTAAAAACGTTCCGGGCGAAAAGCCGGGGAAACGCCCGGAACCTCGCTCCGGAGACATAGGTAGCGGGCAGAAAGTGGCCCAAACGCCCGGAACCTCGGTAGCCGAAAGTCGTGAATTGGACAAAAATCGGGAATTCTTTGTATATTTGCAGGCTATACAAATTCGATCCAGAATGGATAAAAAGAAATTCACCCTGTGGAACCGGATTGTGGCGGGCATCGTATTCCTGGTGTCGGCCGCGACCTACCTCCTCACGATAGAGCCGACGGCCTCGTTCTGGGACTGCGGCGAATTCATTGCGTCATCCTACAAACTGGAAGTGGGCCATCCTCCGGGAAACCCGGTCTTCCAGCTGTTCGCACGCGTTTTCACGATGTTTACCGACGCTTCCCATGCGGCGGTGGCGGTCAATGCGATGAGCGGCATCTGCTCGGCGCTGACGATTTTATTCCTGTACCTGACCATCGTGTTCTTCGTGCGGCAGATCATCAAGCCGGAGAAAGATGGGAGCTATAGCCTTGCACAGGCGATTACCATCTACGGCAGCGGTGCTGTAGGTGCCCTGGCGTACTGTTTCTCGGATACATTCTGGTTCTCCGCCGTCGAAGGTGAGGTGTACGCAATGTCCTCGCTCGTGACCGCTCTGGTGCTCTGGGCGATGACCAAGTGGTACGACCAGGCCGATGAGCCGCACGCCAACCGCTGGATCGTGCTGATTGCCCTCTTGATGGGCCTGTCGATCGGTATTCACCTCCTGAACCTGCTGGCCATCCCGGCATTGGTGTATATGTATTATTACCGGAAGAAGGGGGAAGGCTCCTACAGTTTCTGGCAGTGGGTCGGCATCGGCATCGTCGGCGTGGTGATTCTCGGTTTCCTGGTATTCCTCTTCATCCCGTATCTGCCGAAGGTTGCGGCCGGCTTCGACCGCCTGTTCGTCAACGGGTTCGGCCTACCGTACAATACGGGTGCCGTCTTCTTTATGACCGCGCTTATCGGGCTCTGCATCTGGCTGCTGTTCTGGTCGCTCAAGAAAGGGAAAGTCCTGCTGAACACCATTGTCCTCTGCATCACGATGGTCACCATCGGCTTCTCGCTCTTCGGCATCGTCATCATCCGCTCCAGCGTCAAGACCCCGACCAACGAATACCAGCCTGACAACCCGTATACCCTGGTCCGCTACCTGAGCCGGGAGCAGTACGGCTCGACGCCGCTTCTGTACGGCCAGTATTTCGATGCCCCCTACGATCTGACCGAGAGCAAGTACTGGGCGCCGCTCGGCGGCAAGTACATTAAGGCCGACGGCCCTGTGGATGCCTCCTACAAGCCGTCTGGCAAGATGCTCTTCCCGCGGATGTGGTCTTCGGCCGATCCGAAGTATGTCGACTTCTATCAGTATTATACCCAAGGCAAGGGCAAGAGAGTCCCCGGCGCCGAGCACCGCAAGCCCACGATGGGGGCCAACCTCCGCTACTTCTTCGATTACCAGCTGGGCTGGATGTATTGGCGGTACTTTATGTGGAATTTTGCCGGTCGGCAGAATGAAGTCCACAGCCCCACTCCGGGCGAACTCTTCTTCGGCAACTGGGAGAGCGGCATCGGCTTCCTGGACCGCTGGCGCCTCGGCGACCAGTCCGGCGCTCCCGACATTCTCAAGGACAACAAGGGCAAGAACCATTACTTCCTCCTGCCGCTCCTACTGGGTATTCTCGGCCTCGTCTTCCAGTTCGACAAGGACAAACGGGGCACGTGGATCGTCTTCCTGATGTTCTTTATGACGGGCATCGCGATCGTCATCTACCTCAACCAGCCGCCTTACCAGGTCCGCGAACGGGATTACGCATACGCGGGGTCCTTCTATATGTTCAGCGTCTGGATCGGCCTTGCGGTGGCAGCGATCTATACCTGGATCACGGAAGCCACGCAGGGTAAATACGCTAAGGCGACAGCGATTGCCGTGACGGCTCTCCTGCTGGGCGTCCCTGTCCTGATGGCCGAAGAGAACTGGGACGATCACGATCGTTCCAACCGTTACACCGCGGTCGAGATGGCGAAGAATTATCTGAATTCCGTCGGTCGTGACGGCATTCTCATCACCCACGGAGACAACGATACCTTCCCGCTCTGGTATGCCCAGGAGGTGGAATCGGTCCGCACGGATGTCCGTATCGTCAATACCTCCCTGCTCGGCACCGACTGGCACATCGACCAGATGAAATACGCTGTCAACGAGAGCGCCCCGCTGCCGCTGACGATCCCGCCTTCTATGTACCTTTACGGCACCAACGAATACGTTTTCATTTACGGCGACGACGGCACCCCGATGCTGCTGAGCGACGTGATGGATGTCTTCAAGGATCAGCGTCCCCAGTTTAAGGTGGACCTCCAGAGCGGCCGTAAGGTCGATTTCGTCTGCGCGAGGAAGCTCGTCATTCCGGTCAACAAGGAGAATTGCCTCAAGTATGGCATTGTCGATCCGATGTTCGCCGACGAAATTCCTGAGAGCATCACCCTCGAGATTTCCCCGGGCAAGAATTATCTCACGAAGCCGGAGCTGTTCGTCCTCGACCTCCTGTCGAATTACCAGTGGGACCGCCCGCTGCATATGCTCAATATGGGCGGCGACCTGGATGTCGGACTCCGCAGTTTCCTCACCTACGAGGGATTCTCCTACAAATTCACCCCGATCCGCAACAGCGTCAAATCCACGGATGTCGGCAAGGTCAACGCCCTGCATCTATATGATCTGATGAAGAATGTCTACACCTGGGATGCCCTGAAGCGGACTGATTGGTTTGTCGATTACCAGAACTGCTACACTTTCCTCGGCGTGCTCTCGCAGCGGGCAGTCTTCGCCAATGTGGCCGACGCCTTGATAAAGGCCGGTGAGAATGAGAAGGCTCTCGAGATCCTCGACCTCTGTCAAGAGAATGTGCCGGAGGCGAATTTCCCGCTGGAGACGATCTCCATCGGCTTTACGACCAACGATTATATGGTCGTTTCGATGATCGAGGACTACTACAAGCTCGGTGCGGACGACAAGGGACGCGAGATGGCGCTTCGTTTTGCCAACGAACTCCTCCGCACTTCGGCCTTCTATCTCGATTTCTACGACTACGCCAAGGACGACTTCGAGACCTGCACGCAGTATCTCGGCCACTTGCTCCAGACCCTCGACGAGTGTGGTGACAAGGAAACGGCCGATCAGGTTGAAGAGGCCTTCAAGGCGCTGCTGGATTCGGTCAAAGAAGGTTGAATTTAACAAGATAGTACAAAACAGGGCGGTGCCATATGGCATCGCCCTGTTTTGTCATACCGAGCCCCGAATAGGGGCGAGAGTATCTCTACCCCCGGATAGCAGCCACGCCCGGGAGCTCTTTGCCTTCGATGGCTTCGAGCATTGCGCCGCCGCCGGTGGAGACGTAGCTCACCTTGTCGGCATAGCCCATCTGGGTGACGGCTGCGACGGAATCGCCACCGCCGACGAGCGTGTAGGCGCCGTTCTTGGTGGCCTCGGCGAGATCCTCGGCAATCTGGAGGGTACCCTTGGCGAAATTCGGCATTTCAAATACGCCGACAGGGCCGTTCCAGAGGACGGTCTTGGAGGAGAGGATAATCTCGCGCCAGTTGGCCAGCGACTTGGGACCGGCATCCATTCCTTCCCAGCCTTCGGGAATCTCGTGGGACGGAACGAGCTTCGTCTCGGCCTCGTTGTTGAAATCGTTGGCCACGCGGGTCTCGACAGAGAGCGAGAGTTTGACGCCGCGCTCCTTGGCGATGCGCATAATTTCCTGGGCCTGCGGGATCAGCTCATCCTCGTGGAGGGAGTTGCCGATCTGGCCGCCTTCGGCCTTGATGAAGGTATAACCCATACCGCCGCCGATGATGAGGTTGTCGACCTTCTGGACGAGGTTTTCGAGCACGGCGAGTTTGGAGGACACCTTGGAGCCGCCGATGATGGCGGTAATGGGGTGCTGACCGTTCTTGAGGACGTTGTCGACGGCCTTGATCTCGCCTTCCATCAGGTAACCGAACATTTTGTCATTGGGGAAGTAGTCGGCGATGAGGGCGGTGGAGCCGTGGGCACGGTGGGCCGTACCGAATGCATCGTTGATATAGCAGTCCGCGTAGGAAGCGAGCTTCTTGACAAACTCCTTCTGGGAGGCCTTGACGGCCGCCTTGGCCGCTTTCTTCTCCTCGTCGGAGGCATCCTCTGCGAGGCCGCGGGGTTTACCCTCCTCCTCGGCATAATAGCGGAGGTTCTCCAGCAGGAGCGCCTCGCCGGGCTTCAGGACCGCGGCCTGGGCATCCGCCTTCTGGCAGTCGTCTGCAAACTGGACGGGCACGCCGAGGCACTCGGAGACCCTTCCGACGATGTGCTTAAGGGAGAATTTGGGGTCGACCTTCTTGGGACGGCCGAGGTGGGACATAATGATGACGGCGCCGCCCTTCTCGAGGACTTTCTTGAGCGTCGGCATCGCCCTGCGGATGCGGGTGTCGTCGGTGATCTCGAAATTCTCGTTGAGGGGGACATTGAAGTCTACGCGTACGATGGCCTTCTTGCCGGTGAAATCGTAGCTGTCGATAAATTGTTGCATAATGAATATGATTGTTTAAGTACTTTTCAGCCTACAAATATACAAAGAATTTAGTTATTTCGTACCGATATACATCCGGCAGAGGCCGGAGGAGAAGGTGCGGAAAATGACACTGCGGAAGCCGGCTTCGGACATTTCGGCGCAGAAGCGTTCGGGGGCGGGGAAGGCGTTGACCGAGGCGGCGAGGTACTTGTAGGCCGCCGGATCGCCCGAAACCTTGCCGCCGATCAAGGGGAGGATCCGGGAGAGATAGAGGTTATAGAACCGCTTGAGCCCCGGTTTCTGCGGAACGGAAAGTTCCAGGATCACGACCTTGCCGCCCGGGCGGAGGACCCGGAGGAATTCAGCGAGACCGCGGTCGCGGTGCTCGAAATTACGGATGCCGAAGGCGCAGGTGACGGCATCGAAGGTACCGTCGGCAAACGGCAGATTCTCTCCATCAGCCACCTCCGTCTTGATTTTGAAGATGACCCCACCCCTGGCGGCCTTCTCCCCTACCTTGGCGAGCATTTTCTTGGAAATGTCCACGCCCGTGACCTTGGCGCCGTCCGGGGCCTTGGCAGCCAGGGCCACTGTCAGGTCACCCGTGCCGCACGCGGCGTCGAGGATCCGCATCGGCGCGGATTTCATCACTTCCGCTACGGCCTTCCGGCGCCAGCTTTTGTCAATTCCCAGGGACAGCAGGTGGTTGAGGGAATCATATTCCCCCGAGATGGAGTCGAACATCGACTGAATGTGATTTTTCTCAGGCATAATGCTACGGGACAGGATCATAACCGCTTCCACCCCAGGGATGACAGCGGAGAATGCGTTTGAGACTGAGCCAGAAACCCTTGAAGGGACCGTACTTGCGGAAGGCCTCCAGGGCATATTGCGAGCAGGTTGGAGTAAACCGGCAACTGCGGGGCGTATACGGAGATATACAGATTTGATAAAAGCGGATCAGGCCCACAAAAGGGGCTATAACCACTTTTCGGGCGGTATCACTGAACTTTCCCATCGCCGGCGACCGTTGCGAGGAGACACCCCGTCGCCTCGAAGATCGGGGCGAAGGGCTGCACCTCGGAGGAGGTATAAATCCAGAGCAGGTCGTAACCCGTCGGAAGCAGATGCTTCTGGAGCCGGTAGCTCTCACGGATCCGGCGCTTGAGGAGGTTGCGCTTCACGGCCCGCTTGAAGAGCCGTTTGGGAACGGAAACGACAATCCGCGACGGATCGTCATCCTCCCGGGCGTGATAGCAAAGCCTGAGCGGGGACATACTGACGTACTTCCCCGAACGCATCAGTGCCGTAATCGACGTGCGTCCGCGGAGCCGCTCCGATCTGGGAAGGGTATGCGCTCCGGCGGCAGGCATCGCTACGAAAGGCTTTCGAGATAGAGTTCGATGGCACGGGCGGCCGAAGGGGCCTCCGGTGTCGGCGCTTTCATATCAATCCGGATACCGGCCTCTTCCATTGCCTTCACGACCCCCTTGCCGTAAGACATAAAATGGGTCTCCCCCTGGACGTATCCCGGGAAATTGTCGGCAAGGCTCTTGACGTCGGCGGGATTGTAGAACACGATGAGATCGTACTGCTTCAGATCCAGTTTCTTGAGGTTCTGACTGACGCTCTTGACAAAGACGCCCGTATGGTAGGTTATCTTTTTTCCGTCAAAAAGGCGCGTCAGCGCGTCGCTGGAAGAAGTGTCCGACTGGGTGATGAGGAAAGTCTCGTCCTTGTGCTTGGTACCGATGAGGGCCACGACGCTCTCGGGCGTGCCATCGCCGTAAAAGATCTTCCGCTTGCGGTAGACGATGTGCTTCTGGAGATACATAGCCACCAGCTCGGTGGTGCAGAAGTATTTCATTGTCTCGGGGATCTTGATCTTGAGTTCTTCGGCGATGCTGAAGAAAGCGTCAATGGCGTGGCGGGACGAGAACACGATGGCCGTATGATCGAGGATGTTAAGGCGCTGAGCCCGGAACTCCCGGAGCGACAGTGGCTCTACGAGAAAGAACGGATGGAACTCGAACTCGACACCGAATTTTTCCGAGACGCTCTCATACTGGGTCATCACCCGCGGCATCTTTTGGGAAATGAGTATTTTCTTTATTGCCATAGCCTATATTAACAGTGCCGATGCGACATAAAGTCCGGTCGGCAGCATTTCAAGGCCGCAAAGATACAAAAAAACTGACAAAGGAGAAAAAGTCTGACCCAAAATTTGGGATTTCCGGATCAGATGGAAGAGGTAGAGGATGGCCATTTCACAGGTCAAAATCCACATTCCAACACTCTGGGAGGCCTTTACGAGGGAAAGAATCCAGGCCGTCGGCAGCACCAGCAAATTCATTAGAATAAAGAAGGTGTAAGAGGCCTTGGCCGCCATCTGGTAATTGTCCGGCCGCTTCCTGCGCGGAAAGAAGAGGAAATAGAACACCAGCCGGAGGAAAAGGTATGCCAGGAATACGCCGAAGACCAGCAGGAAATGAATGTCACCGGTGATGTCCCGGAGGAAGGGCGGATTGAAGATGCCGAAGCGGTCCAGGACGTAGGTGAACGGGATGATCAGCAGCATCGCGATGATGTTGCGGTCGCGGCTCCGCCGGACGTTTCCCTCCAGGTCGGCCGCGGCGCGGGAGCGCATCAGGTTGTCCAGCAGGTACGGCAGCACGTTGAGAATGTTGTCGAACAGCAGGATTGACAGGAGGGTGAACACGATGACCATCGCCGTCGACAGGAACGGGATGCGCCCCCCGGCTTCCACGGCAGGCGCAGCTTCCGTGGCAAGGTGAAGGACACCCTGCCGGAATGCGTCGCCGATGGGAAGAGCCAGGATCATCAGTTGCCTCTCTTTGCGTTATAACCCATTTCTTTCAGGAGGGCCGTCACTTTGTCGCGCAGATCACCCTGGATGGTGATTTCACCGTCCTTGGCGCTGCCGCCCACTCCGCAACGGACCTTGAGCGCCCGCCCAAGTTCCTTGAGATCCGCCTCCGTGCCGACGAACCCCGTCACGAGCGTAACCTGCTTGCCGCCGCGGTTGCGCCGGTCAATGCCAACGATGAGCCGCTGCTTCTCCGGAGGGAGCGTCTCCGCTTCCTGAGCCGTCTCTTTCTGATATTGAAAGTCGGGATTGGTGGAAAACACCACCCCGAGCCGGTTTTTCCAGTCGTTGTCCATTATTGTGTAGGGAGAGAAGATAGGTAACGGGCATAATACTGATACCCCTCCAGCGTTGTATTCACGGCTTGACTGGAGGCACTTACATAGAGGTACTTTGTCGACGTACACCAATAGCCTGCCGAGTAAGGGGGAGTGAGCCCGGAATCCTGCAAATTCGTCCTGAACGGGAAAAACAGAAACTTCCCGGTGCTGGCATATGCCACGATGCCTTCCTGACCCCTCACTTTCATCGGAAACCAGGTCAGATGAAGCAACATCCTATCCAACACCAGCTGGGTGGGAAGATATTTCTTTTTTTCGAGTGAGGCTGTAGCGTCAGCTGCGGCCTTAGCGGTAGAGTAAGGAACCGCGGATACGGTGAGCGCTTCCGGTACGGTCTCCCCGTCATTACAAATATACCAAGTACCGCATTTATAGGCTATCCCGCCATGCATGGTATCCATACAGACTGTCTCGGTAGCCCCTACCGGCTGCCAGCGGGTGCTGGTGGCAGAAGGGAGATTGACGGAGCCGTGACTCTCAAGCGTCTTCTCCGTAGCAACAAAGTCAGCACGGGTCTGTGCACTCCCCGTGCCAACCGTTTTGACGAAATAATAATTGGACCCGTATGAATAGGTATCGGCAAGGACGCCACTGAACAGGTAGCCTCCCTGATAGGCATAACCGGGAAGATTCCCTCCCTGGCCGAAAGTGGAATTCAACGAAAGGGACATATCGGATGCAACCCCCGTTATCTCAAGGGGACGTACAGCAAACGTTGAAAGGGTACATCCCCCATTAACCGCCTGCGCATCCGCCACAAAGAACTGGACATAACCCGTCGGAACGCTCATCCTGAAATTGCCGGAGATTGAATGATTGGCAACAGTATAGGGGAGCGTCGCCGTCAAATAATACGATTTATAGCCCTGTTGAAACTGGAAGCGGCCTTCGTCCGCCGTAACGGTTTCACCGTTGCCAAAAGGAAGATACACCGCCCGCATCGTGCCGGTTTGACCATCCTGAAGATTCAGTGACCCAACCGGCGTATAGCTCCAAGTGGAACCGTCATAACTCATCTTGAGGTAATTGGGCGCTGACACTTTGCTGAAAAAGACAAAGATGACATCACCGGCCTCCCAGCCGGTCTTGACGGCCCGGGTATCATACTCGGCGGTCAGCCGGAAAGTAATGGCCGCTGTCGGATCGTCGGGTTGGGGAGACGGAGACGGTTCCTTTCCGCAAGAAAGGAACACAAGGAGCGCAAAAAACAAAAACAGCCAAGACTTCTTCATCATTACCAATCCTCCTCTGGGTTCATTCCGTCAAACTCGGGCCCGGAGGTCAGGACGGTCTCGATCTGCACGTCCACAACCTCCCATAACGGAGCAATATAAACTTCCTTGTACATCCGTTATATATCTTTTTCCTGATAAGTGAACACAGTCTGGCCGATCTGGAAGCTCGTTCCGTGATAGAGTTTCCTGTACCTGTCCACCTTGAGCGGCCGCTTGCCAAACGTAACTCCTTCTTCCAGGGCTTTCAGCCGCAGCACGCCTTTATTCATCGTGATCTCGGCGTGAACGGGCGCCACGTGGCTCTGTAAATCCCAGGACAGCTGCAGGGAGCAGTCCACCGACTTGCCGATGGAGACAACCGCATTCGGATTGGCCCTGAACCACTTGTACAAGGCAATATCCATCGTCTTGACGGCCCCCTGCACGTGCAGGAAATAATGCTCCGACTTCGGGGCCACCGACGCGACCGAAAGCACGATGCCGACGGCGTAAATC
>JAEEGL017107596.1_pt1 | contig 11745 bp, 9 predicted proteins | sample 9134231 | NCBI WGS metagenome assembly JAEEGL01 (sample SAMN16246548, study PRJNA631951) | gut metagenome | biome: gut microbiome; feature: rumen; material: fiber-attached | host: Bos | place: Iran: Karaj | collected 2018-10
ATCGATATCGTTGGTGTAGATGGACATGATATCGCCGTGAGCATGGGTATCAAAGTACTTAATGGGAAGGGTCTCCATATGGTCGAAGAGCTCTTTTCGAAGGTTCTTCATGGTTCCCTGGGTGACCTTTACCATGATCCGGTTCTGGGTAAAGGCTGCCGTTACACCGATGGCGTAAAAGATCACCACTCTGGACATGGCCTTCAAAAGGGGGCCAAAGTCAGGGTTCTTTTGTCCTATCATGGGGGTGATATACTGATCGATCAAGGTCTGCATGAACATGGTTCCCTGGGCGTTGGCCAGAACACTTATGACAATACAGGCCAGCACGATCAAAAAGACCACGCCGTAGTCCTTTGCCACATAGGAAAACAGCCGCTTCATTACCTTTCCGGGATTTTCCACCGAAGGCTTCATCCCCGGCGGCATATTTCTTCTTCCCCCCGGTCCTTTTACAACCTTCGGGGCATTTCTCTGTTCTGCCATAGTATTTCTCCTAAAAAAATAATTTTAATTTGATGAGCTACGGATTGCTCCGCGTTCGCTTCGCTCTCGCTCCCGCAATCCTGCGAAACATTCGTAAATCGCTCAACTCGCTTCGCTCGTCTCACTTCTTTACTCATGTTTCACCGGGTCGTTAATGCAATCGTGCCCATGCAAGCGAGCTTGCTGTGCACGTTGCATTACGACCCTCACTCATCAAAGTCCCCCCCATTCCCAGTCTGGGACTGGTAGATATCACGGTAGATCTCATTGCTTAAAAGCAGGTTTTCGTGGCTGTCAAAGCCGCTGATCTGTCCGTTTTCCAAAACCAGGATCCGGTCCGCATCCTGTACGGAAGAGATCCTCTGGGCAATGATCAGCTTGGTGGTATCGGGAAGGCTTTCCCGAAAGGCCTTTCTGATCCTGGCATCCGTTGCGGTATCCACCGCCGAGGTGGAATCATCCAGGATCAGCACCTTAGGCTCCTTCAAAAGGGCTCTTGCAATACAAAGCCTTTGCTTCTGTCCCCCGGATACATTGCTGCCTCCCTGCTCGATATAGGTCTCATACCCCTTGGGGAAGGCTGAGATAAACTCATCCGCCTGGGCCAGCTGGCATACATGCTTGCACTCCTCCAAGGTGGCATCCTCTTTTCCCCACCTGAGGTTATCCAGAATGGTGCCGGAAAAGAGCACGTTCTTTTGCAGCACCACTGCCACGGAATTCCTGAGAACCTCCAGATCATACTTTCTTACATCCAGGCCCCCTACCTGTACAGATCCTTCGCTCACATCATAGATCCTGCTGATAAGGTTCGTCAGGGATGTTTTGGAGGATCCTGTTGCACCGATGACACCAATGGTTTCCCCGGATCTGATGGAAAGGCTGATGTCCTCCAATACCGGCTTTTCACTGGTCTTCTGATAGCGGAAGGATACCTTGTCAAATACGATGCTGCCGTCTGCCACCTGCATCACGGGGTTTTCCGGATTCTTTAGATCCGTTTCCTCCGACAGCACCTCGGAAATTCTCTTTGCGGAAGCACTGGACATGGTGATCATAACGAAGCTGACGGAAAGCATCATCAGGGAAAAGAGAATGTTCATACAGTAGGAAAACAGACTCATAAGCTCTCCCGTTGTCAGATCCCCTGCCACGATCATATGGGCGCCGTTCCAGGAAATGAGAAGGATGCAGGCATAGATGGTCATCATCATGATGGGCATGTTGGAAACCACTACATTCTCAGCCTTTACCAGCATGTTGTAAATGTTCTGGTTGGCCTTTGCAAAGCGCTCCTTTTCATAGTCCTCACGGACGAAGGCCTTTACCACACGAATGGCGGAAATGTTTTCCTGGACGCTCTCATTCAGATCGTCGTATTTGGAAAAAACTGCCGTAAAGTACTTGTGAGCCAGCCGGATCATAAAGGAAAATACCGTTGTTAAAAAGATCACCGCTCCGAAAAAGATCAGAGAGATTCTGGGACTTATGTAAACCGACATGCACATGGCCACCAGCAAGGAGATAAGAGCCCTGACACACATCCGAAGGATCATCTGATAAGCGTTCTGGATGTTGGTGACATCCGTTGTCATACGGGTAATGAGACCCGGGGTAGAGAACTTATCGATGTTGGAAAAGGAAAAGGTCTGGATCTTTTCATACATGCTCTTTCGAAGGTTCCTGGCAAGTCCCGCGCTGGCCTCGGCGCCGTACTTTCCGCCTAAAAGACCTCCCAGAAGGCCGATAGCCGCTGCGATCACCATGAGAGCACCCATCTTATAGATATGGGCCAGATCCCCCATATTGACGCCTCTGTCTATGATGGAGGACATCATCAGAGGGATCACCATTTCCATAGCCACCTCCAGGATCATGGAAAGAGGCGTTAATATGGATGCCTTCTTATACGCTCCCAGTTTACTCAAAATGATACTGACCATACTTCACTTCCTTTACTGTTCTTGCATTTGTAATCCGTAAAACTCTGCGGATTCCATCTCCACAGGTCCCTCGATCTCAAAGCCCAAGATACCCTGTGCATCTGTATAATAGGGGCTGGTGCAAAGGGGCAGCAGCATTTTCTCTCCTGCCTTCCACTTCCACTTTATGCCCTCATTTTCTGTTTCCGTCTCCGGTTCTGTCTTTTCTTCCTGTAAAGCTCCCCCGTCCTTTTCCTCTGTCAGGATGGTCATGGTAAGCTCCTGCTCTTTTTCCTCTGCATCTGCCATCTGCTCCGCTGCCCCCTGCTCCTTGGGCGTCTCTGCCTTACGATTGAGACGAAGCATGTCAAAGGCTTCCGGGCTAACGGGACTGTCAAAGAGGATCCGGATGCCGGTATCCGTTTTTTCCAGGCGGTAGGATAATTCCTTATAGGAAAGCATCTGTGCAATTCCCGGCTCTGCCATGGAGCTTCCCCAAACCGAAGGCAAAAAGCCCAGATCCGTTTTGTGCATAGCCTGGGCAAAGGCCTCCTGTCCGTCTTCGGACCCCGGCACGGGGTTTTCCAGATCACTGCGGACCATATAGATCACGTTTTCGTATTTGTAAGGGCGATACCCCATCCGCCGGATCTTTTGGTATAAAAAGATGCACCGCAGAGACATAGGCGCCTCATCAAAGGTAATGCCCGGTGCGATCAAAATATAACCCGGCTTCTTCTCCTCCAAAAGGGCAATGGCGTTTTTCTGCATCCGGTTGTTGGAGATGTTGTAGGCCGAGGTATAGGGCATCACAAGGGCCTTGTCAAAAATCACCTCATAGGCCACTGCATTGGTAAGGTCCAAAACCTCTTCTCCGCAGCCATCCATTACCGTCTTGATATTTTGCAGGTTTTGCAAAGCGTTTGCGGACAAAAAGCCCGTCCCCAGGTCCGGCAGATCGGCACTTTCTCCCTGCAGATATACAATGGGATCTTGGGTCTCTTTTCCCATTACTGTAAGGGTGGTGCTTTCCGGGATCTTTCCCATAATCTCATTTTCGCTTGCCGACAGAAAGGGTGCCGGCGCCACAAGCCACAACAGCAGCAACAGGGCTGCATAGCCTATGCCCTTTTTTTCCTTCTCCTGTCCCATATACAACAGCACCAGCAGCAACAGTCCGAAGGCTCCAAGCACTGTGGTGCGAAGACCTTCATCAAAGCGCACATAGGAATACTCTGCAATGACATAGAAAAAGATCAACAGCACAAAGAATCTTCCCCTCATGCCCTCTTCTTTTTTCAGGGCTCCAAAGCACAGGATCAGCAGCACAAACAGTCCTGCAAAGGCCATCATGAAAAAGGCTCCCTGCTCTCCCACAAGCCCCGGTACGAAATAGGAGGCTGCCTTCTTCAGATCCGTGATCATCTCCATTCCGTTGGCCTCCACCGTAGTGGCTGCATTGTCCGCCAGATAGGAGACGATGCCCAGAAAAATGGGGATAAAGCAGATCCCCAGCAAAAGGTGTGCCCCAAGACTAAGAAGGGTCTTTTTCTCCTTACCTACAAAGGCTCCCATAAGCTCTTTTCCACCTCCCTTTACAAACCGGTACAGGGCAAGGGGACAAAAGGCCATGGCTCCCGCTCCGCCGATGGAGGGATTCCAGGCAATGGCCAGAATGGAAAAGCAAAGCCAGCGAAGACAAAAGGTAAGGCCGCTTTCATAATCCATGCAAAAGCATACCAGAAACAGGGCAAACAAAAAGACATAGCGCATGCCCGCCGAGATCAGATAGGGCAACACCAGCCAGATCAAAAGCAGGCTCAAAGGCCCTGCCGTCTCCTTGGGCAGTCTCTTTTTCAAAACCACATACAGAAGCCCCGCATAAAACAGCCCCATAAACAGATCTCCCAGACACTTGGCTGCATTTAAGGACAGATAGGTATTGTCAAAAAACAAAAAGTTAATGACTCCGTAGTAATAGTCGCAAAAGCCGTGAATGGGGATAAGATCCCTGTAAGGGAGCTTTCCGAAGGACAGAAGCTGCTGCATAGGCAAAAGGATCTCTCCGTTGTGGAAGTAGTCAATGCTCATAACTCCTTCCGGAAGGGAATAGATGCGAAGCATTACAAGGGCCGGCAGCACTCCTGCATAGTCCGGTCCTTTGATCCCCTGTTTTCTGCGAAAAGCAAGATAGGCCACTCCCAATACCGCCATAAGCACGCAAAGCCATTTCCATCTGCCTGAGGCAAAAAGGGGCATATAGTCCATGCCTTCAGCAGCCTTATAAACGTACCAGAACCGGAACATTCCAAGGGGTGACAGGGCAATGACAAAGGGTGCGAAGGATGCAAGAGTTGCCACCATCCCTCTGCCCTCTTTGGTTTTCGCCAAAAAGGCCGCAAAGACCATCATGAATCCGAAGATCCCCAGGGCCATCTGTCCGAAGACGCCCCAGATGAGTCCCGCTTCCCGGATTCTTACATTGGCAATGACAAACAAAGCCGCAAAGGCCGCCGCCATTAAAAGCACCTGGGCCACCAGCTCCATATAGTGCTCTGATGGGCAAATGCTGTAGGCCATTGCCAGAAAGATTACCAAAAACACATATTCCTGCCCCACGGGCTTATCTGCAAAGATCATCCAAAGGGCCGCAAAGTAGGCGGACAGAAAACAGATCCCGCTCTTCTTTCCGTCCGGCACCTTTTCCATCCAGAACCATTCCAGCAGCAAAAACAGCACAAACAAAATCGGAAGTCCGATAAGCAGGGCATGGACGATGGTAAGATCCACCTGCTTCGGATAGCCTCTCCAAATGGTTACGGAGCTGATAAGCTGGGAAAAATGCGCTTTTTGCCCGTAAAAGACATCCGAAAGGCTGTAAAGAAGGGCAAACATAGAAAAAACGGCTGCAGCCGCAGCCGTAAGCGCCTGTATCAGCGTGATCTTTTTAGGAAAGGTAGATTCTTGAGATCGCAAGTCTGAGTTCCTCCTCTTTGATGGGTTTCGAAATGATCTCGGCAAATCCGGCTTCCGCAAAGATCTGTCTGAATTCGTCGGTAATATTGGAAGACATAACCATCAAAGGCAGCAGTTCGAAATAAGGCTCGTCGATCTGCCTGATCTCCTTTGCCGTCTGAATTCCGCTCTTACCCGGCATCATATGATCGATGATAACAAAATCTATCCCCTTAGAGTAGAGTCTTTCAATGGCTTCCTGTCCGGAGGTCACGCCCTGGGACTTCACCCCGAAGGATTTCAGGATGGCGCTGACAAGACGAATGTTTTCCTTGCTGTCATCCACGATCAGTGCCTTTACTTCTCTTCCCTGCAGCAGGTTCTGCTCACGCTTTCTGGAAATGGAGATCAGGGCCTCCTGCTCATCCCGGTTCTTCTGCTTGAGCATACCCAGGGTCTCCTCCTCTGCAACCTCCTGCAGGAAGGATACGGTATAGCAGGTCTGGGTCAAGGTGGTTCCAAAGGACTTGTCCAAAATCACGCCCCCCATCTTTCCGATGACGTTCTTTGCCAGGGCAAGGCCCATGGTAATGCCTTCCCGCACATTTTCCGTCAGATCCTCGGAACAGAGGATCCGGCAGATGATGGTAATATTCTGACCCTTTCTGGGAACGATGCCCTTTTCATAGGTAACACTTAAGGTAACGGTTCCCTCCTTAGTAAACTGCAAAAAGTCCGAAAGGATGCTGACAATGGCCAGCTTGATCTGTTCGGGATTGCCCTTAAGAGCCGCCGGAAGGTTGTAATCCACATTTACTGCCAGGGTCTTGTCTTTTCCTCGGATCAGCCCCTGTACCGTCTGATTGATGGAAAGGAACAGCCCCTTTACATTGTAGGTAATATTCTCTGATTCCTTGTCTTCAGGTTCTGCCACGGGCCGCACTACCGGCTGCTCCTCTTTTTCAATGTTCAGTACCAAAAGCATGAGGGAATAGATCCAGCCGTATAAAAAGTACATTACCAGCATAACCAGCACATATCCGAAGACCACCGGGATCAGGTTCTCATAGCTATGTCTGTAAACGCTTCCCAGAGTCACTTCTTCATTGTTACGGATCACGTCCAGGAATTTGAGAAGCTCCGTAATAAGCATGGCAAAGAAGCAGTTCCTTGCCACTGCCAGAAATACATCTTTTTTCAGATACATAAGGCTCACAAGAGGAACCAGAAGATACAGCATACTCACGCTGAAGATGGGATTGAGGCCCAGGATACACACCGTCACCTCCATAGCCGTCAAAACAACGACTCTGGCAGTGGCTTCGTGATAGACTCTGGAGCAGACAATGGCCGGAACAAAGGCCAGAAGGGCCAAAATGGTCACAACACCCACCATCTGCTCCCTGGGGATCACCAAGACTCCCGACAGGGTTACAAGAATGATCACAGGGCAAAGGATCAGGAAGGCAAGATTGCCCCTGCTCAATATGGTATTGACTTTTTTCTCGTTTTGTTCGATCAGTTCTTTAAACTGCTCTTTCGTATCCATAAACAAGTGAACCTTTTTGTAATTTTATGTTTGACAAACACACAATACTCTGATACAATAGCATTCGTGGCTGGAAAACAGCCGAAAGTTGCTGCTATAGCACAGGCGGTAGTGCGCATCCTTGGTAAGGATGAGGTCACCAGTTCGAGTCTGGTTAGCAGCTCTTTCTTTTTTAAAAGCCCGTAAACCTTGGTTTGCGGGCTTTTTACTTTTTCTTATCTCATATTCGCATCAAAGATCTCGATCTCGATCCGGTATGCTTCTCTTTGCATTTTCAGCTTTTCAAGTTCCCGGTCGCAAGCCTCCATCTCAGCCTTTGCTTCTGACAGGTGCTCCTTGACAATATCGCTTCCGTCGCTTAAAAGCTTCTCGGAAAGGCACTGCCCATAGAGATCACATTTCATCTCATATTCCCGTTTATTTTCCTCGATCTCCTTAATCTGATTCTCAATGCTTAAGAAAGTGACCTTTAACTCCTTATAGATCTTCTCTCTCAGGCGCAAAGTCGCCGGATCCAGTCTGTCCATTTTTTCTCTCCTCCCGTACTGTCTGTCTCTTTCAAAAAGAACATTACTATTTTAATACAACTCTATTGCCTGCGTCAAGACGGCGGCAGGTCTTTACAACAACTTTTCCCCCAGTTTTTTCTTGATCCTGCCGATGGCGTTATCAATGGATTTGGGCTCTCTCTCCAAAACCGCTGCGATCTGTGTATAGTTCATTCCCGTAAGCTTCAAATCCAGCACCTGCTTTTCCAGGGGACTTAGCAGCTGATCGATGACCCGGTAGATCCTTGATACGTTTTCCCGGTCAATGAGTAGCTTTTCCGGATCAAAGCTTTCCGAAGCCTCCAGCACCGAAAGCAGATCCTCTCCTCCTCCCGGCTCATTCTCCCGGTTTTGGTAGATGGATACATAGTGATTCAAAGGGGAATGCTTTTTACGGTTTGCCGCCTGTACCGCCGTATAGATCTGGCGGGAGACGCAAAGCTCCGCGAAGCTGTGAAAAGAGGCCCCCTGAGAGGCGTCATAGTCCCGAACTGCCTTCAGCAGCCCGATCATGCCCTCCTGGATGAGATCGTCATTATCTCCACCCAGAATAAACATGCTTTTGGCCTTGATCCTGACCATATCCTTATATCTGCCGAAGAGTTCGTCCAGAACGGCTCTGTCCCCTCCCCGGTATTGCAAAAGAAGCGACTCGTCGGTCTGCTCCCTGCTTTTGTCTTTTCCCATAGTCTCTCCCGTTTGCAGCGTCTTTTATGCACCAAAGCCCCGCTGCCTTACGATCTCATAGCAAAGGATTCCCGCTGCCACGGAAGCATTCAGGGAATCGATCTGTCCCTTCATGGGAATGGATGCCATCAGATCGCAGGTTTCCTTTACCAGACGGCTTACACCGCCTCCCTCAGAACCGATGACAAGGCCGATGGGGCCCGTCAGATTCTGCCGATACATGACTTCTCCGTCCATATCCGCACAGACAAACCAAAGACCTTCCTTTTTCAGATCCTCCATACACCGCACCAGATTGGTAACTCTGGCTACCGGAGTATAGTTCAAAGCTCCCGCAGAGGTCTTTGCCACCGTTGCCGTCAGTCCTACCGCACGGTTCTTCGGAATGATGACTCCATGGGCTCCCGCCTGATTGGCACTTCGGATAATGGCTCCCAAGTTATGGGGATCCTCGATGCCGTCCAGGATCAGCAAAAAGGGATCCTCTCCCGCATCTCTTGCCGCCTGCAACAGATCCTCCACTTCGGCATATTCATAGGCTGCCACATAGGCAATGACCCCCTGGTGCTTGCCGCTTTCGGAAAGCTGGTCCAGACGCTCCTTTTGCACAAAGCGCAGCATGATATCCCGCTTTTTAGCTTCTCTTTTAATGGTGTTGACAGGACCGTCCTGGCAGCCGTCCAGCACAAAGATCCGATCAATGGATCTGCCGCTCTTTAAGGCCTCCAGCACCGCATTTCTGCCCTCTATTACCGATTCTTCATATCTCATAGTAATTATCCTTATTCTTCCGTGTCCCCATGCTCTGAGGCGGCCGTATCCAATAACCCTATGGCACCCAGTCCCTTTTTTGTCAGAAAAAAGATCCGCTCACTGTCTCCCTGCAGGTACAGATAGCCGTACAAGGCCTCCAGCCCCGTAGCCTTTCGATAGTCCGACATCTTAGCATGCTTGGGCATACTGTAGGATTTTGCATTGCGTCCCCGCCTGCAGACGGACTCCTCCTCCGGAGTCAGATCCTCCCGGATGGCATCCAGGATCTTTGCCTGGGTCTCCGCCTTTACGATCCTGCTCTTATCCCGGTGCAGGTTGTTTGCAGACCGGTTGCCCTGCTGCACTAAAATGCTGCGGATCAAAAGATCAAAGACATTGTCTCCCAAAAAGGCTAAGGTCAGGGGCGAATAGGTTCTGATATCCTGATCCGGCAGATCAAAATAGCGTTTTAAAGTCTCCGCGTTCATGACTCCCTTTTCCACTTAACGCCCTCTCTGGTATCTTCCAGAAGGATGCCCTTTTCCTTCAACAGGTCACGGATCTCGTCTGCTTTTGCAAAGTCCTTATCCTTTCTGGCCTGCTGACGCTGAGCGATGAGGTTTTCGATCTCCTCATCCAGCAGCTCTTCCTTCTTTTCTACAATCAGACCCAAAATGTCGCACAGGGTCAGAATATTTTCCTTCAGCTCCTTGTAAAAGGCTGCACTTCTTTCTTCCTTCAGGGCCTGGTTTGCGAATTTTACAAGCTCAAAAACGCTGGAGATGGCATCCGCCGTATTGCAGTCATCCTCCATGGCCTCCTCAAAGGCAGTCTGATAGCCTTTGGCCTGCTCCAGAAGCGCCTTTTCCTCCTCAGTCAGCTCGCCGCTCTTATTCTCAATGGCAAAGGACAGAGCTGATACACAGTTGGTGATGCGCTCCAGAGAATTCTTTGCAGACTCCATTAAAGAGTCGGAGAAGTTCAGAGGACTTCTGTAATGAGCCGAAAGCATGAAGAAGCGAAGGATCTGCAGATCATACTTTTCGCTGATGTCCCGCACCGTAAAGAAGTTGCCCAGGGACTTGCTCATTTTTTTGTTATCGATGTTCAAAAATGCATTGTGCATCCAGTAGTGGGCGAAGGGTACGCCGTTTGCCGCCTCGGACTGGGCGATCTCATTCTCATGATGGGGGAAGATCAGATCCTCGCCACCTGCATGGATGTCGATGGTATCTCCCAGATACCGCTTACTCATAACGGAGCACTCAATATGCCAGCCGGGGCGGCCCTGGCACCAGGGTGACTCCCAGTAAGGCTCTCCCTCTTTTTTCGGCTTCCACAGTACGAAATCCAGAGGATCTTCCTTTTGATCCTCTCCTGTTACCAGAAGGGATCTTCCGCCGGACTGCAGATCATCCAGGTTCTTGTGAGACAGCTTGCCGTACTCATTAAAGCTTCTGGTGCGGAAATACACCGTACCATCTGCTGCCACGTAGGCGTGTCCCTTTTCAATGAGAGTAGAGATCATGGCGATCATACCGTCGATCTCGCAGGTGGCCTTGGGATGGGTGGTTGCCTCCCGAACGTTCATGGCCTGCATATCCTTTTTGCACTCCTTGATGTAGCGCTCGCTGATAACGGAGCTATCTACGCCTTCTGCATTGGCGGCCTTGATGATCTTGTCATCCACATCCGTAAAGTTGGATACGTAGTTTACCTTGTAGCCCTTATACTCCATATATCTGCGGAAGGTATCGAAGATGATCATAGGTCTGGCGTTGCCGATATGGATCAGGTTATAAACCGTAGGGCCGCAGACATACATGGAAACCTCCCCTTCCCGCAGGGGTTTGAACTCTTCCTTATTCTTTGTCAGTGTATTATAGATTTTCATGGGATTATCCTCTCTTCCAATCTGTTCTCTTTTTCCGTAAAACCACGAATTATCATAGCCTAAATCGGGAAAATTTACAATCTTTATCTGATGCTTCTATGCTTTGGGACCTGCTGCCTTAGGGCAGCCGCTACATCCGCCGCACATGGCCCCCTGCCCTGTTACATCCTCTGCCACCAGATAGGAGGGGGAAACCAGCATACAGATGGCCTGGGCACTGATGCCTTCCATGGCCCCCGTGAAGCCAAGGCCTTCCTCCGTGGTTGCCTTTACATTGATCTGATCTATGGAAACATGAAGGGCATCTGCGATCACCTTTCGCATGTCGTCGATGTAGGGACGCATCTTGGGCTTTTGGGCAATGATGGTAGCGTCGATATTCTCCACAAAATATCCCGCTTCCTCTATCAGTCTTGCCACCTCTTCCAAAAGCTTCACACTGGAAATGCCCTTGTATTTGTCATCCGTATCGGGAAAATGCTTTCCGATATCTCCCAAAGCTGCAGCTCCCAGCATGGCATCCATAATGGCATGCAGCAGCACATCCGCATCCGAGTGGCCCACAAGCCCCAGCTCATAGGGGATCTCCACCCCGCCGATGATCAGCTTTCTTCCTTCGACCAGACGATGCACGTCCTTGGACTGTCCTATCCTCATAACAGTTCTACCTCCCTTATGTCGTCGACGACTTTGTCGTACTCCTTCAATAACACATCCTTCGCCTGATGGCCCTTCGCTACCAGGACGCAATCGATCCCCATTGCCCTAGCAGTCTCCAGGTCGTGCAGGGTATCGCCGATCATCATGCAGCCGGCGGGATCCTTGTCCTTCATCCACTCCAGGGCGATGTCGACCTTGGACCCGGCATAGATGTTGTCGATGCCCAGCACTTCGTCAAAATATTGCCTGATCCCGAGCTCTTCCAGCTGTTTTTCCAGCTCCGTGAGGCTC
>JAEEGL010005134.1_pt1 | contig 11744 bp, 12 predicted proteins | sample 9134231 | NCBI WGS metagenome assembly JAEEGL01 (sample SAMN16246548, study PRJNA631951) | gut metagenome | biome: gut microbiome; feature: rumen; material: fiber-attached | host: Bos | place: Iran: Karaj | collected 2018-10
TATACGGTAATCGTTCAGTTGCGCAAAACACAGTCCATTCAGGTTATCAAGGGGATCATCCTTGTTGCCATCGTTTACGGGCTTGTAACTTTCTTCAACATGTCGGCAAGTTCGTACATATTCAATCGTCTGCTGAGCGACATTATTCTTATTGTTGTAATCCTGTTTTCCGGTGAGATCAGACAGGCGCTGGAACATATGGGCGTGCGAAGTTTCGGCAAGAAACTTCTTTTCCTGAACAGAAAAACAGAAGAGGATGAACTGAACGCAATCAACGCAGTTTGCCGTGCCTGCGGCGCAATGAGCCGCAATAAAGTGGGTTCGCTGATTTTATTCCAAAGAGAAACGCTTCTCGGCGATCTGACGAAACAGGCTGTTATGATCGACAGTGAAACCACGTTTGAAATGCTGTGCAGCATTTTTTATCCGAAAGCCCCTCTGCACGACGGCGCCGTTATTATCAAGGATGGCCGTATTGTGGCGGCGAGATGCGTTGTGCCGATGAAAAATGACCGCATTATAAACGAGAACGTTGGAACGCGTCACAGAGCGGCGCTTGAAGCGAGTTTGAATTCCGATTGCGTTGCCGTTGTAACAAGCGAAGAGACCGGCATTATATCTATTGCCGTTGAGGGAACGCTGCGCAGAGGTATTACCGACAGTGAATTGCGTGAATTGCTCGGCCAGTATTTATTGCCTGCAGCAAACGAAAAGAAACCTAAAAAAGAAAAAAAAGCAAAATCCGATAAGGCGGATATAAATAACTCGGAGGAGGCCGGAGAAGATGGAAAAGACGAATAAACCCACAACACCTACGAAGTTTTTCTCGCGTCTTTTTGAAAACAACTGGTTCGTTCTGGTCTTTTCTCTGTTGATCGCCGTTATGCTTTGGTGCGGCGTTTCAATGTTTCAAACAAAAGAAATTGAAAAACAGTTTGTAAACATAAAGGTGCAGTTGAACTATGACGGCTCCCTGCCGGATAACAAGAACCTGAAAATCTTCGGAGAGCATGAAAACTATATCGACGTTACGGTTAAAGGAAAGAGTTATCTTGTTAATGACGATAATTTTGCCGAGCATATTTCAGCAACCGTTTCGTTTGCTGCTGTTTCTTCTCCCGGAACATATGCTTTACCTGTTAACGTATCTCTCAACGATACGGACGCAGAGATCGTGAATTATTCTAAATCCACGATCTCCGTATATGTTGACGAATTGGTTGAAAAAGAATTTACGGTATCCGATGAAATTATTGAGGGCGACGGATATAGCCTTCCTGAAGGGTATACCCGTGAAAATCCGCGCTTGAGTGACGATACTGTTGTGCTTGAAGGCGCCGCACTTGAGATAAGCAGGATTACCGCTGTAAAAGCGGTTGTGGAACTGGACAAGGAACTCACTTCCACGGAAACGTTTACGGCAGAACTCGTTTTCGTCGGCGCCAGTGAAGCGGTTACTTTCAATAACGTTTCCATAAAAACAAAAGATCCGATCCACGTTACGATTCCGATAAGCCATACCGCGGAATATACGCCTATTATTTCATTTACCGGCACGCCGAAGGCTCTCCGCACAAAAGGTGTGGATTACACCATTTCACCCGATAAAGTGGAAATAACGATCGCAACAGGTGAAAATAAAGAGATTCAAGGCGACGAGATTACGGTCGGTTCCATTGACTTCTCTGAAATCAACAACGATAAAAATATCTACAGAGTTTATCCGGATGATTTGCCCTATGAAATCAACGGAAATCTTAAATATTTTACGGTTACCGTTGACATGAGCAGTATGCATAAACGCTGGCTTGAAATCGACGTAACCACCGACGGAGTGAAACTTCCCGACGGCGCAAAACTGCTCACGGAATCCATCCAATCCGTTCAGATCGTCGGCCCTGCCGAATCCGTTGACAAAATTGCGAATTCCGAGGCATATGCTGTGCCGCAGCTTGAAAACGTTAAACTTGAAAAGGGTGTAAACATTGTGCCTGCAAAAATTATACTTCGTACGCTTACCGACAGTTGGGTAAGAGGTGAATACAGCGTTGAGATTCAGGTCGATTAAAACAATATTATGAAAATCGTTAAAACCGCCGCAGGGGTGCTGCTGTTGATTTTTCTCTGTGTTTCGGTGTTATCTTCTTGCACGATGTTTGATTTTTCAGTGGAATCACTTCTGCATCCGCCGAAACTTACTGGAGAAAACGCGCTGATCCAACGTGCGTTTGAAGATTCCGTGGGAACGGACGTATTATTGGTCAGTCCTTTAACCGGAGAATACAGATCGGCGTTTGTACAATATGATATCGATCAGAACGGCAGCGAAGAAACACTTGTTTTCTATGCAAAAACCGCCTCGCCGAACGAAGCGCATATGCACATACTGAAATATGACGGTGAAAATTGGTTTTCAGCCGGCGACGTTGCCGGCAACGGAAGCGAGGTTTATTCGATCGGTTTTTTCAATTTTGATAACGATCCGTCTATGGAGATTGCGGTCAGTTGGGCTGTTTCCGATTCAAAAAGGATAAAAACGCTTGCACTGTATCAGTTCAACGAATCGGAGGCTTCATTTGCCGTATCGCAGTTATCTGTTTTGCAGATTTACGATTATATGGTAAGTGATTTTGATTTTGACGGCCGTCAGGAACTGATGTATCTTATGGATAACAGTTCAGATCAGGATAATCCGTTTATCGCCAACGTTATAAAAATGTTGCCTTCCGAGGGTACGTTCGGTTATGTATGTGAACTGAAACTCAGCTCCTCGATCAACTGGCCTGCTAAAGTCAGTTTTGATATTGCAGACGGCACGTACCGACTTTATATTGACTGTGCGAATAACGACGGAACTTACATGACGGAAGTTTTGTATTTCGACTGTGAGTCCTCCGTGTTGTCGCGTATCACAGATGAAGACGGCATATCGCTCTCTTCGCAAACATACAGGCACGCTGAAGTATACTGTGAAGACGTAAACAACGATCACGCGATTGAAGTTCCCGTGGAAAAGTATTACGAAGGGGCATTTATACGTTCGCAGGAATCCGGTGCGGAAAGCGAAATGCAGATCATTGCTTACGCGAAAATCAACGGGAACCGTATCGACGAAACCTCTTATCATTATTTCTACGCACCCGGCGGATTGTTCCGATACCGCGTCGACGCGTTTCTTTCGCAATACAGAGCCGAATATATGATTGAGAACGCAGAACTCATTTTCTACACGTCGGACGATTCCAATGCGAAAGTGTTTACCGTTAAATATACGGAATTTGCGAATCAGAATAAGGATATTTTCGTTGAAATCGCAGAGCCTGCCGTTACGCAGATGAAAGAGCAGTATCTGAAAAGTCTTGCAGAGATCCTTTGATAAAGGAGGAACCGCAAATGAAAAGAATTCTCGTGGCGGAAGATGAAAAATCTATCCGGGAATTTATTGTAATTAACCTGAAGCGAAACGGATACGAAGTTTTTGAGGCGCAGAACGGTGAAGAGGCCATCCGCATCTACGATAATTGCGGCGGCAATATCGATATGGCGCTGCTTGATATCATGATGCCGGTTCTCGACGGTATCGAGGTGTGCAAGCAACTCCGTAAACGCAGCAAAATGATCGGAATCATTTTTCTGACCGCTAAAACGCAGGAGATGGATAAGGTTACCGGCCTGCTTGTCGGCGCCGACGATTACGTTACGAAACCGTTTTCTCCTTCCGAACTCATGGCAAGGGTAGACGCTGTTTACAGACGGGTAACCGTTAACAGATCGATGGGCGTCGATATTCGCGAAAACAATAATACCATTGAACTCGGAGACTATTGCCTGAATCTGCACAGCAGAACGCTGATCAAAAAAGGAGAACAGATCGAACTTACGCAGGTTGAGTTCCAGATTATTGAATACTTCTTTAACCATCCCGGCAGCCCGGTGGGAAGAATGGATTTGCTCAATCACGTTTGGGGCGCAAATTATTACGGTGATGAAAAGGTCGTTGATGTGAATATCCGACGTCTTCGCATGAAACTCGAAGACGATCCTTCATCCCCGAAGCATCTTCTCACCATTTGGGGCGTCGGCTATAAATGGCAGATATGATACCGGAGGGCGTAAATGCTTAAAAGCGGCATTACAAAAAGATGGTTTTTTACAACGCTGCTTGTGATTATGCTTATTCTGCTCATGTTTGCCGCAGGCATCACGTTTGCCGCGAGAAGTTACTATTACAGCGCGGTGAAAAGCAAACTGCAGGCAATGGGGCAAAGCAGCGCAATCGCTGAATATTTCTATGGTTATATTGACGTTCCGAATGATGTTTTTACCGGCAGAGCCATTGAATACGCCCATAATTTTTCCGAGATCAATACGGCATGGGTTTGGGTGTATAATAAAGACGGTGAAGTCGTTGTAACTTCTACCGGCTTCGCACCTGAGGAATTTGAATCGGAAGACTATTCCGCCGCGCTTTCTTCTCCGTCCGGCAGAGGCATCAGCAGGGGATATCTGTATTCCGGTGAAAAGGTTATGTCGCTTACGGTTATGCTGCCGAAAAGCGGAGAAGAAAGTAACGGGGCCGTAAGGTATCTGATATCGCTGAATGATATTGACAGAAAAGTGGTTGATATTGCAGCAATAACGTTGATCGGCGTTTTACTTGCCATTTCTCTCGTTATCATTTCCGGCATGTTTTTTATACGGTCCATCGTTGTCCCCGTGAAGAAGATCAACGACGCCACGCGCAGGATCGCCGCGGGAGATTATTCTGAGAAAGTTGAAACATCAAATCGTTTTGATGAAATATCGGAACTGAGCGAATCCATCAATTACATGACAGACCAGATCTCCAGGACGGAAACGCTCAAAAACGATTTTATATCAACCGTATCGCATGAACTCAGAACGCCTCTCACCGCAATCAAAGGATGGACAGAAACGCTTCTGACCGTACACGACGGGCAGGACGATACGACGGTGCAGGGGCTGAAGGTGATTCTTTATGAATCCGAGCGGTTATATGCGCTGGTGGAAGATCTTCTTGATTTTTCAAGGATCGAAAACGGCAGCATTCTTCTCAGACTTCAGAAAACAGATATTCTTGCCGAACTGGATGAGGCCGTTTACGTTCTCAGAGACAGGGCAGTGCGCGGTGGAATCGATCTGTATTACAGCGCGCCGGATGCGCCGGCGCCTGCAAACGCCGATCCGGACAGAATTAAACAGGTTTTTGTAAACGTCCTTGATAACGCGATAAAATATACTCCCGACGGCGGCAAAATTTCCGTTGTTGCATCCATACAAAACGGCAACATTGTTATAACGGTTTCGGATACCGGATGCGGAATCTCCGAACAGGATCTGCCGCACGTAAAAGAAAAGTTTTACAAAGCGAATCTTTCCGTAGGCGGTTCCGGCATCGGCCTTGCCGTAAGCGATGAAATCGTATCGATGCATCACGGAACGCTGAATATTCGCAGTAAACTCGGTGAAGGTACTACGGTTGAGATCGTTTTCCCGCTCACAGGACCAACTGGAGGATAAAAAATTGAGTAAAGATAACGTAAGAAAAACTTCCGTAGGCGGACAGGCGCTGATTGAAGGGATCATGATGAACGGACCGAAAGGCAGTGCCATCGCTGTTCGCAAAACAGACGGGAGCATAGAAATTGAAGAACAAAACTTTGTTCATCTGAAAGACAAATACAAGTTTTTCGGCCTGCCTTTCATTAGAGGAATCGTAGTATATATTGAATCTATGATTATCGGCTATAAAAGCCTGATGCGCGCTGCGGAACTCTCGGGGCAACTTGAAGCCGAGGAATCCACCGAGAAAATGTCAAAACTTGATAAATGGATCAACGACCATATGGGGCCGAAAATGCTCGGCGTGCTCACCGCTTTTGCTTCCGTGTTTGCAATTCTTATCGGCGTATTCCTTTTTGCATATTTGCCGACGCTTCTCGTGGATCTTGCCGATAAACATTTTTTTGCGGATAAACTTGCCAATTTCCATGCGCTTTTTGAAGGGTTGATCCGTGCGGCGATCATTGTTCTTTATATGTTTATTGTATCCCGTCTTAAAGATATCCACCGCGTTTTTATGTATCACGGCGCGGAACATAAAACGATCACATGTTATGAAAAAGGTCTTGATCTTACCGTGGAAAACGTAAGAACCTGCCGCAGATTCCATCCGCGCTGCGGAACGAGTTTTATATTCATTATACTGATCGTTAGTATTATCATTTCTTCTGTTGTGCTTTTGATGTTTCCCGTGCTCGGTGAGCAATCGCTCCGCCTTGTCTGGATTGTAGTGAAGATTTTCGTTGTAATTCCCATCGTTACCGGAATCAGTTATGAGATGATAAAATATGCCGGCCGACACGACAATATCATGACAAAAGTATTCTCAGCGCCCGGGCTCTGGATGCAGAGAATCACAACGTCGGAACCGGACGACAGCATGATCGAGATCGGCATCGCTTCATTAAAAGCTGTGATTACCGATAACCCCGCTGACGATACGATCTGAATATGCCGCGGACATATAAAGATTTATATAATATCGGAAAAGAATATCTTCTTTCTGCCGGTATTGAAGAAGCCGAGAATGATGCGTTTCTCCTACTTTTATTTGCTTGCGGCATCAGCCGTACACAGTATTTGCTTATTGCAGACCAACCTGTTCCCGACATTTCGGCCGATACGTTTTTTTCTGTGATTCACAGAAGATGCGAAAGAGAACCGCTGCAGTATATCACGGGCAGCCAGGTATTTCTCGGAAAAACGTATTCCGTAGGCCCCGGCGTTCTGATTCCCCGGCCGGAAACGGAAGAACTTACGGACACTGTGATTTCACATATAAAACAATCGGGGAGGAAACAGATCGTTTTCGATCTCTGCGCAGGCAGCGGGTGCATCGGAATCAGTATCGCTATACATTGTCCTGAAACCACTGTATATCTGTTTGAAAAATACGATGCCGCAATAAACCATCTGAAAAAAAACGTGACTTCGGACGTTGAAGACCGCGTTCATATCATTAATAGTGATGTTTTATGCGGTCCTGAAAACAACACAATTCATGCCGACGTTATCGTTTCAAATCCGCCGTATATCAAAGCAAGCGATATGAAAGCACTGCAAAGCGAAGTTTTGCGGGAACCTTCCACCGCGCTATACGGCGGAAACGACGGGCTTGATTTCTACAAAGCGATTTCGCAAAAATGGCTGCCGTTTCTGAATCCAGGCGGATTTGCCGCGTTTGAATGCGGTGAAGATCAATCAGAAGACGTCTGCAGTTTGTTTTCACCTTTCGGAACCGCACGTGCCGAAAATGATTTTTACGGTTTACCGCGTTTTGTATTATTTAATTTTTAGTTTCCCCGGAGGTTAAAAATGCTTTATTCCATTATCACTGCGATTTTGTCGGGGGAAAGCATCGGAATAACGCTCATCGTACAGATGTGCGCTCTTGTCTTTATCATTATTTGCTGTTTCCCGATCCATGAAAGCGCACACGCCTGGGCGGCAGAACGCCTCGGGGATCCAACGGGGCGCCTCAGCGGCAGAATTACACTGAATCCGCTTGCTCACCTTGATATCTACGGAACGTTAATGATCCTGATTTTCGGGTTCGGTTACGCGAAACCCGTTCCCGTAAACATCCGGAATTTCCCACCGAAAAAGAGAAAGGCATATTTCGGACTTACGGCGGCGGCAGGGCCTGCCTCAAATCTATTGCTTGCGATTTTCTTTTCGATTCTTTCCTGGATCGTTTTACTTACAGTATATAAAACATCAAGTGAATCCAATCTTCTTACTACGGCGCTTATCTTTTTCAGATACGCTTCCAAAGTTAACGTTATGCTGGCGGTATTTAACCTGATTCCGATCCCGCCGCTGGACGGCTCCCGTCTTCTTACCGCGTTTCTGCCGGATCATATTTATTATAAGATCATGCAATATGAGCGCTATTCCATGATTGCTCTTTTTGCTGTAATTTTAATTATGCACCGTATCGGGATTTCTCCGATAAGTATCCTTTCCGGCTACGTTTCCGCGTTTATCGATTGGCTCACCGGGCTGCCTTTCAAACCGTTTTTATAATCTGAAAAAGGACGTTTCGTTTTGGCTGAAATTAATTACAAATTAGATGTCTTTGAAGGTCCGATGGATCTTCTGTTATATCTGATTACAAAGCACAAACTGAATATATTCGATATCCCGATCTTTGAACTGGTTGAACAGTATACTGCTTATATCCGGCAAATGCAGATGCTTGATCTTGACGTTGCAAGCGAATTTCTTGAAATGGCCGCCAGGCTTATCCATATTAAATCTCTTACGCTTCTGCCCGTACATGAAGAAGGCGAACAACTGCGCAGAGAACTGAGCGGCGAACTCATTGAATATGCGGCATGCAAACAAGCGGCACAGGCGCTTTCAATGCAGACGCAGGGCTTTCAGGCACAAACAAGAATCCCTGAAAAAATAGAAGGGGACCAGACCTATACACGAATTCACGATCCGATAGAACTTGTGAGTGCATATATGCGCGTTATCGGCAAAAAAATGCGCAGACTGCCGCCGAAATTCGATGTTTTCAAACCTCTGATACAGAGAAGGATCGTTTCAGTTTCCGAAAAGATCAAATCCGTTGTTTCTCATCTTGTAAAGCACGGTAAACAACACTTTAACGATCTTCTCAGCGTATCTTCAAGCAGATCCGATCTCGTGGCGCTGTTTCTTGCCGTGCTTGAACTTGCTAAAACCGGGAATGTTGAAATTCACGGAGATAAAGACGATTTTTCCCTGGATCTGATATCGATGCCGGAAGGAGAACTTGATTTTGACTGATGATGCTGTAAATTTCAAAGGCGCTGTTGAGGCGATCGTTTTCGCCTCCGGTGAACCGATCGAACGCCTTCGGCTTCTGGAAGCGCTCGATTGTTCTCCGGAACGCCTCGATTCCGTACTTAATGAAATAAAAAACGAATACGACGATCGCGGAAGCGCGATTCAACTGCTCCTTCTCGGTTCAAAAGTACAGTTTGCCACTCGTCCGCAATATGCAAATGCAATAAGAAATGTTCTTGATCTGAAACGCAATCAGCCGTTGTCTTCCGCAGCGTTCGAGGTCCTTGCGATTGTTGCTTATAATCAGCCGGTAACCCGCTCATTCATTGAACAGATCCGCGGGGTTGATTGCGGCGGCGTCATTAATACGCTTTGCCAACGGAATCTAATAGAAGAATCAGGAAGGCTTGACTTGCCCGGACGTCCTTTGGTATACTGTACGACGTCTGAATTCCTCAGATGCTTCTGTATGTCCACGCTTGCCGAACTTCCTGAAATACCCGACTCACAATCCGCGGCGGAAGTACTTGAATCAATTCAAACGCCGCAATCCGGTGAGATTTCGGGACAGATGTCGATTCTGTAAGGAGAAGATATATGATCTTTCTTAAAATCATCGGTTGGATTCTTCTTGGAATACTTGCGCTTGTGATCCTTGCGTTAAACGTAAGGGTCAGGTTCCTTATCGAATACTCCTCAGAGAATACCTCCGCGGTTTTAAAATGGCTTTTTCTTAAATTCAAGTTATATCCGATGAAGAAAAAAGAACCGAAAAAAAAGAAAGAAAAGCCTAAAGAACCGGAGCAAAAACCGGAAGAGCCGAAAGAGGAAGAAAAGCCAAAAGAAAAGAATAATCTACTGAAAACAATATACGACGCCGAGGGGATCGACGGGCTGATTTCAATTTTCCAGGATATCCTCGGTTACACAAACACATTTCTCGGCCATTCTATCCGCGGATTCGTGATCGACGAATTATATGTTGACGTTCGCTGCACCCGCGCCGATGCGGCAAGCACTGCTTTATACTACGGTGAAGTGTGCGCCGTTTTGTTCCCACTTCTCGGAGCGTTGGCGTCAAAGTGCAAAATGAAAAAATACGATATCAACGTATATCCGGATTATATCGCACGATTCAGCGACGCATCGTTTATTACTTCGTTCCATTTTACGCCTGCCTATCTCGGCTGCGTCCTCATCTCGTATGCTGTGAAGATGGCGTTCGGCGTGCTTTTGAAACTTATCGTTAAAATTTCCGGGGTGAATAAAAAAGACCGGAATTCTATAAAAAATAACAAAGGAAAGAGTGAATCCAAATGAAAGAACAATCCGCAGCAGGCATCCTTGCAACCACTATTGAAAAGGTACGTCAACTCGTTGACGTCAGCACGATCGTCGGCGAACCGATCAAACTTTCCGAAGAGATCACCGTGATCCCGATTTCAAAGGTGACCTACGGTTTTGCCTCCGGCGGCGCCGATTTCCCGTCGAAATCAAGCGCGCAGCTTTTCGGCGGCGGCGGCGGAGCCGGTATCACGATCAATCCCGTGGCGTTCCTCGTGCTGAAGAACGGCGAAGTAACGCTTAAACATATCACTGCGAACGACAATGCCGCTGAGCGTATTGTAAATATGATTCCGGACGTAATCGATAAGGTTACCGGTGTTGCAGAAAAAGCGCAGTCCGGCAAGAAAAACGCGGAATAATGATATGATACGGCGTTATAAAACGCCGGCATATATATCTTTAACTTTACCGGACAATGGATAAACAATTACGACTGCAGAAATATCTCGCGGATGCAGGTATCGCTTCGCGCAGAAAAGCGGAAACAATGATCTCAGAAGGACGTATATCCGTTAACGGCCGCACCGCACGCATAGGCGATAAGATCGACCCACATAAGGATCGGGTGCTGGTCGACGGGAAATCAGTCCGTATTGAAGCAAAGCATGTATACTACATGCTTAATAAACCGCGCGGCTACGTAACGACCATGCGAGATGAAAAAGACCGCAAATGCGTTGCGCAGTTTGTTGAGAACGTCGGCACACGTATTTATCCCATCGGACGCCTCGACAAAGATTCCGAAGGATTACTGCTCTTTACGAACGACGGTGCATTTGCAAACGCAATGATGCATCCTTCAAAACACATTCAAAAGGTGTATCGCGTCAGCGTCCGCCCTGCGGTTACGGACGACCAGATCACATTGCTTACTACGTCTTTAATGATCGACGGACGTTTAACGCTTCCGGCGCAGGTTCGCGTTATTTCAAACGAGCCTGAAAAAAGTGTTCTTGAAGTAGTTCTGTATGAAGGACGCAACCGACAAATCAGAAGGCTTTGTGAAGAGGCCGGGCTTGAAACCGTCCGGTTAAAGCGTCTCTCCATCGGCTCGCTTCGTCTCGGCATGCTCAAACCTGGCGAAATCCGGGAGCTTACGCAGGCAGAAGTATCCGCGTTAAAAAGAGAATCCGGTATTCACTAAATATCAGAGGGTTATCTATCATGATTAAAAGTATGACAGGATACGGCAGGGCTGTTTCGTATGGAAACGGATACGGCATTACCGTTGAACTGAAAAGCGTCAACCATAAATTCACCGAATATAATATTAAGGTTTCAAGAGGCTATGCCTTTATTGAAGAAAAACTGAAATTGTACCTCAAAAACTATATATCAAGAGGAAAGATCGATTGTTTTGTTCAGATTGAAGCGGAAGAGACCCAGGATGGCGTCGTAAGCCTTAACGGTTCTCTTGCAGCCGGATATTATGCTTGTTTACAGCAACTCTGCGATCAATACGGTTTTGAGATGCCGAAAGACGTTTCCGTGCTTGCCTCGCATTCCGATATCTTTAACGTAAAAAAACCTCCGGAAGA
>JAEEGL010561935.1_pt1 | contig 11744 bp, 14 predicted proteins | sample 9134231 | NCBI WGS metagenome assembly JAEEGL01 (sample SAMN16246548, study PRJNA631951) | gut metagenome | biome: gut microbiome; feature: rumen; material: fiber-attached | host: Bos | place: Iran: Karaj | collected 2018-10
GTATTATGTACTGTTATAGTATAGCCATTAGCGTTAAGAGTTTCTCCAGCTTTATAGCTCTTATTTGTAATAAAGATAAATGTATATAAATCTTTTACAATTATTATTGCTATTACAGCTAGAATAACATTAATAATAAATTTATGTTCTGTGTAAAAATAACCAATATAACGGATAGTTTTACGATATAATCTTACAAAAGCATATTTATCAATGTTGATACTAATTTCTAATTCTTCACGGTCTTCATTACTTAATTCTAAGTATTCAGCATCTTGATTAAAGTTAAACTTCTTTAAGTCCATTCCTAAAGCACGTATTAAGAAAACTATAAATGATGGATATTGTAAGATGTTAAAAGTAACAAGTAAGTCTCTTATCATACGTATATTAGCAGTTTCTAAGTCACCATTATAGTTGTTAAAGTAACTACTAGTAAATAAGAATACAAATAAAAGACCAGCATAAGTTACTGTAGGTACTAAGTATAATTTCCAAGGTTTATTTTTGTGTCGTAATAAAAGCATTAAAGCAATTGATGTTGCGATTAGTAACAAAATTGCTAGTATAGAAAATATATTAATAATTCTTGATATTGGTTCATTGTAAGCATCATAAACACCTAAACGTCTAAATTCAGTGACAAAGCTAGATAGTTTTGATACAGAAAAGAATACATAAATCCATATTATGATAGCGGCAATATGTATCTTTTTAAAGTTTTTTATCAAAAAGGCATATGGTTTTCTGATAATCATACTATCTACTCTCCCTATTCTATATAATTATACATTATATAAATTATTTTTTAAAGGGTTTAAACAAAAAAAAACATAATTTACATTATGTTATTTTTTTATTTCATATTTGACAGAAAATCCATTAGTACTTTTAAATAATGGCTTGATATTTGCTGTTAATAAAAACGCTGATGTAATTATTGAACTTATAACAAGTATTAAAGTACTAAGTATTAATGCCTTTTTGCTGAGTTCAATTGTTTTCATGTGTCCTCTATTTAATTTCAATAATTTCAATTTCGTAAGATCCGTTTGGACTTTCTACAGTAACAACATCTCCTACTTTATGATCAAATAGAGCTTGAGCTATTGGTGATTCATTAGAAATTTTACTTTCAAATGGATCAGCTTCTTGACTTCCAACAATTTTATATTCTTCTTCGTCATCATCATCTACATATTTAATGGCAACTGTGTTACCAATGCTTACTTTATCATTTGATACTTCTTTTATGATTGATACATTTTCTAACATCTTTTCAAGTTGCTTAATACGTGCTTCGATGACAGCTTGTTCATTACGTGCAGCATCATATTCAGCATTCTCAGATAAATCTCCTAGAGATCTTGCTTCTTTAATAGCTTGAATATTTTCTGGACGTTTAACATTAATTAGTTCATCTAATTCTTTCTTTAAATCATCTAATCCTTCTTGTGTTAAATAAACTGTATTTTTATCTTTCATGTTAATCACCTCTTATATTTTGTTAGTTAATCTCTAGGCTTAACTTGCCATAGTATAGCATATATTTTTACACTTGGCAAGAAGCTTTTTTAACTATTTTTTGGGACTGGTCCCATTACTTAGAAAGTGCTAAAATTATATCACATTTTTCGTTTTTTTTCAAGTATTTTTTCACTTTCGTTTATAAATAGTTCATCTGTCATACCTGAGATAAAATCTATTACTTGTCGTTTAGTAGATGTATTATCTAAATAGTTAGATGTCTTACTATTTAAAAATATTGAATATATTAAACTTTCTTCATTATTATTCTCAATATCATCTACATATTGTTTATATAATTCATTCATTCCTTGTTCATATTTTTCTCTATCCTGAGCTGTCATACTTTTTGAATATATATGTTCATAATTAAACTTTTTTAGTGATATCAAAGCATTATATACTTCATCACTCATTTTTATATATGGTTTATTAATACTATTTTTTATTATGTCTAAAATAATAGTATTAATAATATCTTTGTTATTATCACCTAATACTTCTATTATTTTTTTTGGTATTTCTTCTCTTTTAATATTACCAAGTATTATGGCATCTTCTATATCTCTACCAATATAGCCAATAATATCACTTATTCTTACAACACATCCTTCTAATGTCATAGGATGATTTTTATTTGACTTAGGCAAGTCAATATAGGCTTCATTATATTCTTTTAAGAACTCTTCTTTATCTTTTTTTACTGGAGTATATGTATTATCTAATATTTCTCCATTATGGCACATTATTCCATCTAGTACTTGAATAGTTAGATTAAGTCCTCTTCCTTGTCTTTCAACATTCATGTAGTGTCTGACACTTTGAATATTGTGAGCAAAGTATTCGCCTAATTCTCTTCTGCTTATTTCATTTAACATAGCTTCTCCAGCATGACCAAGTGGTGTATGACCTATATCATGTCCTAAAGCTATGGCTTCTATTAAATCTTCATTTAGATTAAGAGCTCTTCCAATAGTACGAGCTATTTTACTTACTAATTGAACATGAGTTATTCTCTTACTAATATGATCATTGGTACTTCTAGTATATACTTGAGTTTTATCTAAATACCTTGTGTATGAATATGCATGAATAATTCTATCTATATCATGAAAATAAGCAGGCCTAATATCTTCTTTTTCTTCATTTAGTCTTATTGCTTCACTACTTGGAGTAGCATACTCTGATAAATAAGATTCTTTATTTAAAAAGTTTTTAGTTGCTTCTTCTAAATAAGTCATATTATTCTCCTTTCATTAGACGAATCATTGAATACTCTTCTAATTCTTCTTCGAATGGTAGTTTTAATACTTGTTCTGGATGTCTTGCGACATCTAATTCATTCATATCTTCATCATATATCTTAGTAATTGTATAATTATAGATTTTATTACTTGGTGTAAATATTTCTACTTTATCATTTGGTTTAAAGTAATTTCTTTCTACTAATATTAAGCATTTATTATCTTTATCATAACCAGTTATTAATCCTAAATAGTCTTGATTAGATAGTTCTTGTCTACCTGTGTAATATTGATCTGTTTCATCGGCTTCTTTTAAAAAGTAATGAGTAGATACTTCTCTATTGGCTACTCTACTTAGACGATATTCTAGTTTTTTCATGATGTCTTCAGTTAGAGTATTATCATAGATTCGATCTATTATTTCTCTATATGTTCCGATTACAGTAGCAAGATAATAAAGAGAACGCATTCTTCCTTCTACTTTTAGAGATTTAACGCCAATATCAATTAAATCTTTAATATACTCAGCCATATTTAAGTCTTTTGTTGCGAGAGTAAAGTCTTTTTCTTCATCTGAAGTGAAGGCAAAACGACATACTTGAGCACATCCGCCACGATTAGCATCTCTATTTGTAACATAGTTAGATAAAGCACATCTACCAGAGTAACATGTACACATAGCTCCATGGATAAAGACTTCTATATCTAATTTAGTTTTATCTATTATTTCTTTTATTTGTTTTTTATTTAATTCTCTAGCAAGTACTACTCTTTTTACGCCTTCTTCTTTGAAGTATTCTACTGTCTTGTAATTACTTGTTGAATTTTGAGTAGATAGATGAGCTTCGACATTAGGAAAATTAGTTACTATATAGTTAATAATAAAAGGATCACTTACTATAAAAGCATCTATTCCAGCATCTACTACATCTTTTATATAGTCTTCTACTCCATTCATATCTTCATTATGAAAGACAATATTTAGAGTTAAATATACTTTTTTACCTAATTTATGAGCAAAACTACAACCTTCTTTTATTTCTTCGATACTAAAGTTAGTAGCATTAGCACGAAGACTATATTCTCTTCCACCAATGTATACAGCATCTGCTCCATATAGGAGTGTTACTTTTAATCTTTCTAAATCTCCTGCTGGAGATAATAATTCTACTTTTTCCATTATTTCACCTTATATATTGTCTTTTTAAAGAAGAAATTAGTAAAATCTCCTAACTTCTTATACTTTTCAATATAAGATTCATCTAGACAATTTCCTTTAATATATTCTTTAGTATCAATTAATAATTCATTGAAATCAGGTATTTTATATTCTCTAAATATTATGTATTCAGTATTTATTTCATATAAGTCTTTAATAATAGAAGTACCATTAGTAATCTTTTCTAAGAAGAAACTAGTTCCATTATCATCTTCTATTACTTCATAAGTTTCATTAGATACTTTTTCTCCTACTAAAATATCTTTATTAACTTCTTTATGTAAATCTTTATAAAAATTAGTTAATAGTTTTCTTTTAGAAAAAGCAACATTAGGTATACTTACTACTTCTACCATAGATGTTATTTTTGATTTATTAACTATTTCTTTTATTTCTTCTAATGTTATTTCTTTACCAAGTAGAGCGTATTTTACTCCTTTAGAATAGTAATAGTCACAAGTACGATAGTTATTTATCATATGAGTTTGTGACCATACTAAATCAGTTTTTAAATGTAATTCTTTCTTTAACTTTACTAAAGCTATATCATAGAAAAATATTCCTTTAATAGTAAGTTTATCTAATTCTATTAAGATACTAGATAAAGAATCTATATCTTCATTCATTAAGTTTTTATTTATATTTATAAATATTTCAATATTAGTATCTTTTACTATCTTTTTTATTTCATCTAAAGAAAAAGAGACTATACTTCCTACTGAATATTCTTTTAGTGAAAGTATAAGGCCGTCTACTGTGTTTTCATATAGATTATTTTTAGTTGATGGTTCGACAATTAATTTCATAATATCACCTCAATGCATACATATTATAATATAAATAGTAAAAAAAAGAAAGATAACTTTCTTTTTAATCTTCTAATACAGGTTCATGAGCTATTAAGAATTCGAAATCACTATCTTTATAGAAGTCTTCTTCTCCAAATATAGAATATACTTGGAATGGTTTATAAATATATAATTTACTATCTTTAATAAAGTAATTTAAGTTTTCCATATAACCATTCATTTCTCTATATTTTAAGAAACAAGCCATGTCACATTCTTCTTTTACTAAATAACCTTCGGCAACTTCTTCATTATAGTAATCTTGGAATTGATTCTTTATAATGCTTTCAACTTTATCTTTGGTTATTCCATAATAGTCTAGTAGAGCTTGTTCTGATATTAAGTCTCCATTACTAAGATTTACATTGTAACTTCTAAAATATGTTTGTGGTACTGTCTCTACATCATAGTCTACTATTTGAACTATTAATGATAGTATATGACCATTTATATTATATTTATAAGTTATAAAAGCTTTATTAGTTTTCATGAATTCATCGACAAATACTTCAATATCTTGGTTTATTCCAGCTGCTACTCCGATGTTCATATTTAAATATGGAACTTCTACAGTATAATTATCAGTATTCTTTTGATATCTAGTATAGACTAAATCTTTATTTTTATTTTCTTTAATATCGTTATAATTTAAATCTTTATTCTTATTAATTCCATATACTAAGATAAAGATTATTAAGAATATAGCAACTGCAACTACGATAACTAAACGATTAGTATTATTGCTTTTACTACTATTTCTTTTTTCTTGCATTTGCATTCTTTTTCTTCTTTGAACAGCTTTTTTCTTTTCTTGAACAGGATTTTTCATTATCATATTAATTCACTCCTTTAACACGTAATATTCCTAAAATATTATGAGATGAGCATTTACGATAATCACTATCTACTACAATACCCCATCTTGTTCCTTTAGCATGGACTACTTGAGTACCATTTCCGGTTAACATGGCAACATGACCATTATATAATACTAAGTCTCCAGCTTGAGCAGATGAAGCTGGTATTACATCAAAATATTGATTTCTAGCAGCCCACATAGCATCAGTACTACGTGGTAATGGGTGACCAAAATGTTTATAAACACCACCAACAAAACCACTACAATCTGTACCGGTATATGGTTTTTCTCCATTCCAAGAACCTCCATAGACATAACGTTGTCCTACAAATGATAAAGCATATTTTACAATAGCTTGTCTATTAGCACTTCCAGTTACAGTGATATTAGCTACACTATTATCACCGCCACCATTATTAGATGATGGATCATTTTCTACTTGTTTTTCATCACCTTGTTCAAAGACTTTAGGATTAACTATTACGGAAGTAGGTTTCTTTTTATTAGGATTTATATATGTATGTGATGATGAAGATATAGTAGATGATTGTTGTTTAGCAGTATTCCAACAAGAAGCTAATTGAAATGAAGATGGCATCATACCAAGTGTCATATCTACTAACATTGGTATAAAGAATATTACTACGGCAGCAATACCCATGTTATATATTTTCTTCATTTCTTTTTTTTCTTCTGGATTCATCATCATTTGAGATAATTTTATTACAAGAGCAATAATTAGTAGTATTGGTACTACTATTTGAACTATATCAGTAATACGGCGTAATACGTCTAGTATTCTCATTAATCCATAGTCACTACAACAAGTACCTAAAGTAGTACTACAACTGGCTACTAACATATTATCACTCCTATCTCTTTACACTTAGAGCTATTCCATCACCAACATCCAAAAATTGTGTAATATAATTATCATTACTTACTAAGAAGTCATGATAATTATTTATTTTTCTTACTAAGCCACGAACATTACGACTGGATATTTCATTAAGTGGTTTATCTACTAAACCATGAAAGTTCATATTATCTGTTAGTATTGTTCCATGAGCTTTTAAATTTTTTTCAAACTTTTCAAAAAAATTAATACTTTGAGCTTTAGCGGCATCAATAAAAATTAAATCATATTTATCTGATAAAGATACATTTAAAGCATCTTTAAATATTATTGTTATTCGATCTTCAAGTTTTAATTTTTTTATATTTTTTACTGCTTCTAAATATCTTTTTTCATCTCTTTCAATAGTAGTTACTTCTATGTCATCAGAGACTAAAGCCATTTTAATAGCAGAGTATCCTACAGCAGTACCTATTTCTAATATTTGTTTAATCTTGTTCTCTTTAATATAATTTGTTAAGTACTCTATTCCATCATCTGTCATTATAGGAATATCATTTTTTTCAGCTTGGCGCTTTATTTCTTCTACCATATCCAGTCACCATTTCTCTTTATTTCAGCTATTTTAGCATCATGTTCACTATTGGTTCTTGAGTAGTAAATCTTACCATTTTTGTCAGCTACAAAGAACAAATAATTATTATTTGTTGGATGAAGAGTAGCATCAATACTAGATAAACTTGGTGTAGAAATAGGACTTATTGGTAATTTACCTATCATAGCATTAGTTCTAGTATTATATTTATTAACTGTATTAAATTGAGCTGTAGTTAAATCTTTAGTCATAGGTACTTGTAATCCATAATAAGTAGTTACATCACTACCCATGTTATAACCACTATTTAAACGATTATTAAATACACCAACAATCATTTTTCTATTCTCAGAATTAGTACCTTCTAATTCGACAATAGATGCCATAGTCATTACTTCATGAATATTCTTACTTTGTAATTCTGCTTTATAAGGTTCTAATTTTTTCTCTTCTTCATCTAATACTTTTTTAAATATTTCTTTTACTGTAACATCTTTGTTTTCATAATGATAAGTATCAGGAGCAATATAGCCTTCTAATGGGTAATAAATACCTGGTGTTAGTATGTCATTTGTTAAGAACCAATACTCATTAATTAATTCTTTTAAATAGTTTTCATCATTAATAATATTTATTATTTCATCTTGTGTATTATTTGTTTTAGAAGCAATTATTTTTACATAATCAGTTATTCTTTCTCCTTCTTTAAACGTTAAAACGACTAAATTAGGATTATAATTACTACCCTTTTCTAATGTCTTTATTACTTTATTTAAATTCATACTTCTATTTAATTTATAAGTACCAGCTTTTAAATTATTAACATTATGTAATTTTACATAAATATTGAAAGCTAATTTACTTCTAATTATATTTTTCTCTTTTAAGATTGTACCTATTTTTAAAGTACTAGTTCCATTAGATATTTCAACATCTACTTCTTTAGTATCTCTAGAATTAACTGGACTTGTTAAAAATATACACACTAAAGAAATTACTATTAGCGCAATAGCAATTATAAATATAAAGAATATTGGTTTTGGTTTTAATGTCTTTTGCATCTGGCCTCCATAAAAAATAAAGAGCTATTGCTCGTTATTTTCAGTATTTGCTTGTTTTCTAACTTCTTCTTGTAAAGTATCTAAAATTGTTTCAATTACTTTCCATTCTTTTTCTGTTTCAATAGCTTCTAATCTTCCATTTTTATCATCTGGATAATAAATAGATGCATATACTTCAATATTTCCAGTATTTGGATCTTTCTTATTATCTGTATAAACTATGTAGTTTTTGTTTGTTTCATCACTTTCAAATGTAAATAGTACATCATATACTACTTCATTTCCATTTTCGTCTAACATTGAGAATGTATTTTTTTTCATTTAATCTTCCTTCTTTCTATCTAAATATGATTGTAAGATGATTGTTGCTGCTACAGAGTCAACAACTTTTTTTCTGTCTTTTCTTCTGACATTGCCCATAATAAGTGTATCAGTAGCTGCTTTAGTAGTTAGTCTTTCATCTTGTAAATAGATTGGTATATCTATTTTTTCTTCTAATTTTTCTTTAAATGCTAGGCTTAACTCTCCTTTTGGACCAATTGTATTATTCATGTTTTTAGGAAATCCTAAGACTATAGCTTCTATTTCTTGTTCTTTTACTATTTCTATTACGTCAGTAATTAATTTATCATATTCTTCATTATGTTTAATTGTTTTATAACTAGACGCAATAAGACCAGTCTTATCACTTAGAGCTGTTCCAAGTGTCTTACTTCCTAAATCTAGACCTAAATATCGCATTAATTCTTCTTTTGAAATTCGCTAAGTAATATTTCTACAATCTTAGCCCTGTCTATTTCTTGAATCTTTGCTCTAGCTTCTTTATAACTAGAAATATATCCAGGATCACCACTAATTAAGTATCCAACTATTTGATTATTTGGATTATAACCTCTTTCTTGTAGTGCATCATAGACTTCTTTAAGAGTTTGTCTAGTTAATTCTGTATCTATTTCTTTTACTTTGAATAGACTTGTTTTTTCTTGTGACATCTAATCACCTCACTATATTTATTATTAAATTTATTCTATCATTTTTATTAATTAATTACAACTTTATTTACGCTTTTGTAAAGCTTTCTTTTCTTCTTTTCTTTTACGACGATTATCCTTTATTACTAATCCATTTATCTTAAGATGTGGAAAAATAATAGCTTGTGCTGATTGTGGTATTTTAACATTAGCTATTTCCTTTTTTCCTTCAGATGTTAGACTTAATATTTCTTTATTATCTAAACAACCAAATATTTCTGGTTTTATAAACTCTAATGGACAATTAAAACTTGGATCTAATGTTAATAAACTGTGCATTCTATTGAATAAACCAGCACTTAGTGAAGCTTCATAAAGCATAGCGTCTTTAAGTGACATGTTAATAATCTCTTCAGCTGAAAAGGAGCTTAATATTACTGGCTTTAGTTTAATATTTGGTTTATATGTAGGCTTCTTTTCTAAAATTTCTTTTACTTTTAGTAAATCTTGTGGTTCTAGATTTATATTTATACTATCGATTACTTCCTTTTGTTCTGGAGTAGCATTGATTAATAAATCTTCTCCAAAATAATCAATGTTTCTAGCTGTTAAAAGATTATAATACTTTGTTTGCCTATTTCTATGTGTTCTTTTTCTATCAGCAATTGTTGGATTATTACTTATAATTCGAGCAAAAGATAACATAGATTGTTCTCTTTCATCTTCAGTTAAGAAGCTAAGACTATTATAATATCTTTCTAATATCTTTTGATTATTTATTAATAAATCAATAAATTGTTTTTCATTAAACTTTGAAGTAAATTGCTTATCTAAAGCATATAAATATGTTATTCCATCAAAGCCATTAAACTGAAATTTGGATTTTTCTAATTTATTTAATAAGTCTAAATTATCTTCAGCCATAGCATAATATTTAACAGCAAATGGTAATAAATCTCTAGTTGTTACACTTAGGGGTGCACCTTTTTTTATAATACGAGCACGTGACTCTTCAGCATCAAATTCTTTTTCTAGTTCTTTTCTAATTATAGGATCTATTTTTTCTATTTGTTCATCTGTTAGAGTTTGATTATTAATTCTGATCATATAATGAATTTTATCTAGTAATTGATTATAAAATCTTTCTTTATAATCTGCCATATTATTACCTCCTAATGTGTATAAAAGAATATTAAATAAACTAAGAATGCTGTAAATATTGTAGTTATTATCCAACCATTTACTTTTTCTGATGTTGTTGATTTATTATCTATTCCAAGGGCTGTAGTAATTAGTAAACCGCCTAATAGTCCACCAATATGAGCAGCATTATCTATACCTGGGATGGTAAAACCAATAATTAAGTTGATACCAATTAATGGTAATATTTGACTCTTGATAACATTACCTAAATATACTCGATAATGATAACCAAAATAAACTAATGAACCCATTAATCCAAAGATGGCACCTGATGCTCCTATACTAGCAGCATCTCCTGCAAAAACACATGTAAATAAGGATCCAATTATACCAGCAAAAATATAAATAATTGTATATTTAATCTTTCCTAAGAAACTTTCTAATTGTCTACCTATTACATATAGAGCATAACAGTTAAAAGCTAGATGGAAAATATTACCATGTAAAAACATACCAGTTATTAATCGATAATATTGTCCAGCTTTAATAGATGGTCCGTGGACACAAAAAGCATCTATTACACTTTCATATTCACCAAATAATAGTGGAATAAAATAGAATATTAAACACATAGCGATTATTAAATATGTAACATATGGGAATTTAGATTTAAATACTTTTTCTACTTTAACAGCATCTTCCCTATTATGTTTATTAATATCACTAGTAATTTTTACAAATAATTCTACTCCTTTTTCGTTATATACCATTTTTTTCTTTAAATCTGGAAATACTTTAGTAATCATATCATTCTTAGTTAATTCTTTTTCATTATGTGCATTAATACTTAAGATATTAGGATTACTATTAATATCGGCAGTAACATTATCGCCTAAGTTTAAAAAAATACTTAATACATTCATTTGGAAAGATAACGTTTTTACTTTTATCTTTTTAATTATTCTTTTAGTTTTAAATGTATCAAAATTAAACTGTTCATTATTATGTATATATCCAGAAACAATACGTACTACTTTATAATCTTCTTTTAAGTTTTCTAACCATATTTCATTCTCTACACCTTGTAGGATAATTGGATTATAGTTTTTTTCAGTTATAAAGTAGTGTAATAATTTCATTACTATTACATTTTTATCATCTAAATCAATATGTTGTTCCATAAAAAACCTCCAGTTCGTCAATATTATTATAATATAAATGATTTAATAAAGAAAGAATAATTAATGACTAAGTGTAAAGAAAAAGAATAACTATTTAGTTATTCTTCTATTTTATTTTGACTAACATAATTAGTTACTATTTCTAGTATTTTTTCATATTCATTATTAAGTTCTACAAAGTGATTATTTACATAATCAAGATCGCCATCTTTACTCTTTAATTCATGTTCATAAGCAATA
>JAEEGL011254694.1_pt1 | contig 11744 bp, 14 predicted proteins | sample 9134231 | NCBI WGS metagenome assembly JAEEGL01 (sample SAMN16246548, study PRJNA631951) | gut metagenome | biome: gut microbiome; feature: rumen; material: fiber-attached | host: Bos | place: Iran: Karaj | collected 2018-10
CTCGGTGATGTAAATGTCAATGCTATAGAGGACTACCGTGTCCTTATGGAAAGGTATACATTCCTTAAGACTCAGCATGACGACCTTATCGAAGCTGCAAAGACCCTTGAAGGTATTATAAATGAACTTGATACTGCAATGCGTAAGCAGTTTGCCGAGAAATTTAAAGATATAGATAAGGAATTCGATAAAGTGTTCAAGGAACTGTTTGGCGGTGGTACAGGTTCACTGGAACTTATCGAAGATGAGGATATTCTTGAAGCAGGCATAAGGATCGTGGCTCAGCCTCCCGGAAAGAAGCTTCAGAACATGATGCAGTTATCTGGAGGAGAAAAAGCACTTACAGCAATTTCACTTCTCTTTGCAATACAGAACCTTAAGCCGTCGCCTTTCTGCCTTCTTGATGAGATCGAGGCTGCACTTGATGAAAGTAACGTAAGTCGTTTTGCAAATTATCTGCATAAGCTGACTAAAAATACTCAGTTTATCGTTATAACCCACAGGCGCGGTACGATGGAAAAAGCCGACAGGCTTTATGGTATCACGATGCAGGAAAAAGGTGTTTCGGCACTTGTATCTGTCAACCTTATAGATGAGGAGCTTGACGATTAATGGCTGGATTGTTTTCGAAGATATTCGGAGGATTAAGCAAAATAGATGATGATTTCTATGACGAGATATTTGAAAAACTTGTCATGGGAGACGTCGGTGTACGTACATCCGAAGAGATAGTTTCAAAGCTCAGGGATAAGGTTAAGGAAAACCATATCAAAGATCCTGAAGACTGCAGAGAATATCTTAAGGATCTAATAAAAAACGAAATGAGGCTTGATGAAGATGCATTTGCCTTTGAAAAGGAACGAAGCGTCATTTTCGTGATCGGTATTAACGGAGTCGGAAAAACAACGTCTATCGGAAAACTTGCTGCAATGTTTAAAAATCAGGGCAAGAGAGTTCTGCTTTCTGCATCTGATACATTTCGCGCAGCTGCGGCCGAACAGCTGACGGAATGGGCGATGCGTGCGGGGGTGGAGATCGTTTCGGGCAGGGAAGGACAGGATCCTTCAAGCGTGCTTTTTGACTCCATACAGTCTGCCAAAGCAAAACAGGCAGATGTTCTGCTGGTTGATACAGCCGGAAGACTACACAATAAGAAGAATCTGATGGATGAGCTTGAAAAGATGAACAGGCTCATTAATTCCTACTATCCGCTTGTACACAGGGAAAATCTTGTTGTACTTGACGGCACTACGGGACAGAATGCACTTAATCAGGCCAGAGAGTTTTCAGAAGTTACAAAACTTACCGGAATCATAATGACCAAGATGGACGGAACAGCAAAGGGCGGTATCGCTGTTGCCATTCAGTCCGAACTTAAGATCCCTGTAAAGTATATCGGGGTCGGTGAGAAAGCGGATGATCTTAAACGGTTTGATGCCGACTCATATGTTGACGCTCTTTTTGAATGATGAGGATTATTGATGAAAAAAATGCTTACACTTGAAGCCTTTGAAGAAGCTTCCGAAGAAGTCCGCAAAGTTGCGTTTGAGACCAAACTTATATATTCGGATTTCTATTCAAAATCAACCGGCAATAAAGTATATTTCAAACCGGAAAACATGCAGCTTACAGGTGCATATAAGCTAAGAGGTGCATACTATAAGATCAGTACTTTAACCCCTGAAGAAAGACAGAAAGGTCTTATCACAGCCTCCGCAGGAAATCATGCTCAGGGGGTAGCCTATGCAGCCAAAGAGTTCGGCGTAAAGGCTGTTATCGTTATGCCTACCACAACACCTCTAATAAAGGTAAACAGGACAAAGAGCTACGGTGCAGAAGTCATTCTTTTCGGTGATGTATATGATGATTCGTGCAAAAAAGCTCTGGAACTTGCGCAGGAGAACGGTTATACATTCATTCATCCCTTTGATGATCCTGCTGTTGCAACCGGACAGGGAACGATCGCGATGGAGATCATAAAGGAACTTCCGCTTGTTGATTATATATTAGTTCCTGTTGGTGGAGGCGGACTTGCTACAGGTGTATCAACTCTTGCGAAACTCCTTAATCCAAACATTAAGGTAATAGGTGTGGAGCCGGAACATGCAAACTGTCTGCAGGAGTCATTTAAAGCCGGTAAAGTAATTGAACTTCCTTCGGTCAGTACGATAGCAGACGGTACGGCAGTAAAAAAACCCGGCGAAAAGATATTCCCTTATCTAAAAGAAAATCTTGATGATATCATCACGGTTGCTGATGAAGAACTTGTTGTAGCATTTCTTGATATGGTCGAAAGTCATAAGATGGTTGTCGAAAATTCCGGACTTCTTACCGTAGCCGCTTTAAAGAAACTTGATGTTGAAGGCAAGAAGATCGTATCCATTTTGAGCGGCGGAAACATGGATGTAATTACGATGTCTTCCGTTGTACAGCAGGGGCTTATCCTCAGAGACAGAATATTTACAGTATCCGTACTCCTTCCTGATAAACCCGGTATGCTCTCAAAGGTATCCCAGGTTATAGCTTTGCTTAACGGAAATGTTATAAAGCTTGAACATAATCAGTTTGTTTCGATAAACAGAAATGCGGCTGTTGAACTTCGCATAACCCTTGAGGCGTTCGGTACGGAACATAAGAACCAGATAATAAATAAACTTGAAGAAGAAGGTTATAAACCCAAGATCGTAAGGACCAATATCTGATAATGGCAAACGGAAAAAGAAAAAGACAATCTGCTTTATACGCAAATATCATATTCAGCCTGATCGCTCTGACTGCATTGGGCATCACAATAGTGTGTCTTCTTATAAATCATTCGATCCGTGAGGATCTTGAAAATGCCAATGAAACAAACAGGTCATTGAGCGAGTATGCCGACAGTCATATATACACGCAGAGTGATATGGATGCGGCGGTATCGTCAGTAAGGGAAAAACTTAAGGAAGAAGAAAAGAACCTTCTTCTTACGGAAATGAGAGACCGGCTTTCTTCAGGTGATTCGGCGTATGCACTTTTTCGTGATATTTTTCCCGATGATCTTATCGTATATGTTAATAACGCTTATGTCTTTTATCCGATATCGGATATGTTCGAACATAATGATTATGTATCCGAGAATTTCGTCAAGGATGAGCTGACAGATGAGATAACCTATACTGACGGAAACGGAAATGTTATCTCAAAAAAAGGCATAGATGTTTCTAAACATAACGGAGAGATCGACTGGAAAAAAGTCAAAGAAGCCGGAATAGAATTTGCATTTATCCGTGTAGGTTACCGAGGATCATCAAACGGTGGACTTGTTCTCGATGATTTTTTCGAGAAAAACATAAAAGGTGCAACCGAAAACGGCATAGATGTCGGAGTTTATTTCTTCACACAGGCCATTACCGAAGAAGAAGCAGTTGAAGAAGCTGATTTTGTTCTAGATGCCATAGAGCCCTATAACCTTGTATATCCTGTAGTATGGGACATAGAAGATCTTGATGGCCGTACCAATGAACTTGATGCGAAAACCCGTACAGACTGTGCGATCGCTTTTCTGAACAGAATTGAGGGAGCGGGCTACAAGACAATGCTATACGGAAACCTTATGAGCATGCTGTATTTGATGGAAACAGACAGAATCGAAAGCTATGACAAATGGTTTGCCTATTATCATTACCCCGATTACTATCCATATAAATACTCAATATGGCAGTACAGCAGTAAAGGTAAGGTTGACGGTATAGAAGGAGATGTTGATCTGAATATCTGCATGAGAGACTACTGATCAAAAATATATTTATACGTGTCAAGCAAAAATACTTGACACGTATTTTTTGTTGTAGTAGTATATACTGCGGTTATGGAAGATATTATCAAACTCGGAAAGCTTTATGATTTCTATGGAGAACTCCTCACGGACCATCAGAAAGAGATCTATGAGGATCTGGTTTATCATGATCTTTCTGTTTCTGAAATAGCTCAGGATCACGGAATTTCCCGTCAGGGTGCTCATGATCTTATAAAGAGGATTAATAATATACTAAGCAATTATGAAGCAAAACTCGGCCTAGTTTCCAGATTCGATAAAATAAAACAGCAGGTCGAATGCAATGATAAACTCACAACAGAGGAAAAAGACCTTATTCTTGGTCAGCTATAGGAAATATACATGGCTTTTGAGTCACTTACCGATAAACTGCAGAACGCGTTTAAAAAACTTAGATCCAAAGGACTGCTGACGGAAGAGGATGTAAAGATTGCTCTTAAAGAAGTCAAAATGGCTCTCCTTGAAGCAGATGTTAACTTCAAAGTAGTTAAACAGTTTGTTTCATCTGTTGAAGAGCGTGCTGTCGGAGCTGATGTTTTAAACGGCCTGAATCCCGGCCAGATGGTAGTTAAGATCGTTAATGATGAGCTGGTTTCATTGATGGGACCGGAAAATGCTGAAATAGAATTTCAGCCCGGCAAGGCAATGACCGTCATCATGATGTGCGGCCTTCAGGGTGCCGGTAAGACAACTGCAACAGCAAAACTGGCGGGAAAACTCCTTACCAGGGGCAAAAGACCACTGCTTACTGCCTGCGATATATACAGACCGGGTGCAATCAAACAACTGCAGATTAACGGAGAAAAAGTTGGTGTTCCCGTCTTTGAAATGGGTGATAATCATTCGCCTGTTGATATAGCCAAAGCGGCAATAGAGCATGCCAGAAAGAATGACCATAATGTAGTCATTCTGGATACAGCCGGTCGACTTCATATTGATGATGAGATGATGGAAGAACTCATCAGGATCAAGGAGAATGTTACAGTCCATCAGACCATACTTGTGGTTGATGCCATGACAGGACAGGATGCAGTTACCGTGGCAGGCGACTTTAACGAACGTATCGGAATTGACGGAGTGATCCTGTCAAAGATGGATGGTGATGCCAGAGGCGGTGCGGCTCTTTCAGTCAAGGCTGTTACGCAAAAACCGATATTCTATGTTGGTATGGGAGAAAAGCTCACAGATCTTGAACCTTTTTATCCCGACAGAATGGCCAACCGTATCCTTGGTATGGGTGATGTTTTAAGCCTTATCGAAAAAGCCGAGGAAAACATAGATATAGATGAAGAAACATCTAAAGATATGGCTTCGCGCCTTAAAAAAGGCAAGTTCGACTACAATGATTACCTTGAAAGCATGAAGCAGATGAAAAATCTCGGAGGATTATCTTCAATCCTGGGCATGCTTCCGGGAATGGGACTAAAGACCAAAGATCTTGAAGGCGCAATCGATGAAGCCGATCTTAAGAGGAATGAAGCCATCATCCTCAGCATGACTAAGGAAGAAAGAGCTAATCCCAAGATCATGTCTCTTCCCAGAAAAGGACGGATAGCAAAGGGCGCCGGAGTTGATATAGCTGTCGTTAACAGGTTTGTAAAACAGTTTGAACAGACACAGAAGATGATGAAGCAGATGCCTGGGATGCTGGGCGGAAAAAAGGGAAAAGGAATGTTCGGCGGACTCGGCGGAATGAAATTTCCTTTTTAACAAATAGTAAATTCGCACTGAATAGTGAATTTAAATATATTATTTATAAATGGAGGAAAATAAAATGGCAGTAAAGATCAGATTAAGAAGAATGGGCCAGAAGAAAGCACCTTTCTATAGAATAGTAGTTGCAGATTCTCGCTCACCCAGAGACGGAAGATTTATCGAAGAGATCGGAACATACGATCCCAACACAGATCCCAGCACTTTCAAGGTTGATGAGGAACTTGCCAAGAAGTGGCTTGCAAACGGTGCTCAGCCTACAGATGTTGTTGCAAAACTCTTTAAGCTTGCCGGTATTGAAAAGTAATCTTCTGATCGGAGGATAATATAATGAAAGAATTAGTTGAAGTAATAGCTAAGGCTCTCGTTGAACATCCTGATGAAGTTACTGTTACCGAAAAAGAAGACGGAAAGCATGTTGTCATTGAACTTCACGTTGCTGAATCCGATATGGGTAAAGTCATCGGTAAGCAGGGAAGGATAGCGAAGGCAATTCGTTCCGTTGTTAAAGCAGCCTCATCGAAGGACAATAAGAGAGTTGATGTAGAGATCATTTGATCATCCGGCCTCCGGGTTTTCCGGAGGCCTGTTTAATAATATATGGACAAAAGAAAAGAGGACGATCTGTTTCAAGTCGGAATTATAACTTCAACTCACGGCATCAAAGGCGAAGTAAAGGTTTATCCAACTACTGATGATGCAACAAGGTTTAGACGTCTTAAAAATGTCATTTTAAAGACTGAGAAGGAATCATTTGACCGTGAGATTACCGGAGTAAAATTCTTCAAACAGTTCGTTATAATAAAATTTAAGGAATATAATGATATCAATGAAGTTGAATCATTGCGTAATGCCGGAATTTATGTTACGCGTGCTGATGCGGTAAGTCTTGAAAAGGACGAGTTTTTTATTGCAGATCTTATCGGACTTACGACTGTATCGGATGATGGTATCTATAAAGGAATCATCACTGATGTTTTAAGCGGCAATGCCAATGATGTTTATGAAGTGACACTTGATGATGAACGTATTGTTCTGCTGCCTGCTATCAGGGACTGCATATTAAATGTTGATCTTGGTGAAGGTGTAGTCACATTTAAAATGTTAGACGGACTTATATAGAAATATTATATGAAATTTGATGTTCTTACTCTTTTCCCTGAGCAGATCTCATCGTTTTTTGAGACAAGTATTACCGGCAGAGCCTGCAGGGAAGGATTGATCGAACTTAACACAGTAAATATCAGAGATTTTTCAAAGGATTCCCATAACAGTGTTGATGATTATCCTTATGGCGGTGGTGCCGGGATGCTCATTATGCCGGGACCTGTTTATGACGCCTATGAAAGCCTTAAAGTTCCACAAAATACTCGTGTTTTGTATATGACACCTGTCGGGAAGACATTTGACCAGAAATATGCCGAAGAATTATCAAAAGAAGATGAACTGGTCATAATATGCGGACATTATGAGGGAATAGACCAGAGAGTGATCGATAAGATCGTGACCGACTGTATCTGCCTTGGAGATTTTGTGCTTACCGGAGGTGAACTTCCTGCACTGTGCGTAATGGACTGTATTTCAAGACTTGTTCCGGGAGTTCTGGGAAACAATGAGTCGGGTATGTCTGAGAGTTTCTGTGACGATCTTCTGGAATATCCGCAATATACCAGACCGGAAGAGTGGATGGGTTCGAGAGTTCCACCCATACTTCTTTCCGGAGACCATGCCAGAGTTGATGAATGGAGACTTGAAGAAGCAATAGCACGGACCCGTGATTTAAGACCGGATCTATATGATAAATGGGCTGTCTCACATGAGGAATATTTCATTAAAAAAGAAAAGAAAGCCCGTAAGGAAGCCGAGAAAGAAAGAAAAAGACTAAAAAAACTTGCAAATAACAATGACTTGTGATATTTTATTAATGCTGTCTGAAAACGTGATGGTCCTCTGGTATTTAAATACGTATGAACATCTTAAGTTTAAAAGATAAAGGAGAAAAAAGATGAGTGATATTATCAGAGAGATCGAAAATGAAGCTTTAAAAGAGATCAGTGAATTTAACGTAGGTGATACAGTTAAAGTTCACGGTAAGATCAAGGAAGGTAACCGCGAGAGAATACAGATCTATGAAGGAACTGTTATTAAGATCCAGGGTACCGGCGCAAGAAAGACCTTTACAGTCAGAAAGACGTCTAATGGTGTCGGAGTTGAAAAGACATGGCCTCTTTACTCACCCCTTGTAGAAAAGGTTGAAGTAGTAAGAAAGGGTAAAGTACGTCGTGCAAAGCTCTTCTACTTAAGAGACCGTGTTGGTAAAGCAGCAAAGGTTAAAGAGGTTGTAAGATAATCAACATAAGCTTTAAGATCTGTATCGGGTGGGCATTGTCCCACTCGATTTTTTTCTGTATTTATGCTAAAATATAATGGTTTGTTGTGTGTGGAGTTATTGATGAGAAACAGGTATAAAGGACTTACTTTCGCAGAAAAGAAAAAGATCGTTTCGGGAGAAATGATAAGAGAGATCCTCGTTACTGTATTTTATTGTTTTGTTGCCGTTCTTATTGCTGTGGTTCTTGTGACTGCATACGGGATGAAAACTACGGTCATCGGCTCTTCAATGACACCCGGACTTGTGAATAATCAGACGGTCCTGATCAACAGGTTCGCATACAGACTGTTATCCCCGGATAGAGGTGACGTTGTCTGTTTTTACCCCAAGGGAAACGAAAACTCACATATTTATGTAAAAAGGGTGATTGGTCTTCCCGGTGAGGTCATTCAGATCATGGATGGATATATATATATCGACGGTGTCAGGTTAAATGAGGAAGAAACCTATGATATAATCTCTGATCCCGGCGATGCATCCTCCCAGTTCCTGCTAGGGGACGATGAATATTTTGTCCTTGGAGATAACAGAAATAATTCTGAAGATTCGCGAAACGGAAATATAGGAGCCGTCAAAAAGGATACGATTCTCGGTAAAGTGTGGTTTAAGTATTCCAGAGGCGATGTCTTATTCGGATTCGTAAAATAGAGGCAAAATGGCGTATCAATATTTCCCGGGTCATATGACAAAAGCTATACGGAGTATGGAAAATGATATCAGGATCATTGATCTTGTTATCGAATTACTTGATGCCAGAGCCCCGTTGAGCTCAAAAAATCCCAATATAGATTCTCTTGCCAAAGGGAAGAAGAGGCTGATAATCCTTAATAAATCCGATCTTTCCGATCCTGAGATCAATAAGCTATGGAAAGCTTATTATTCTTCGCTCGGCTTCAGCTTTCTGGAGACTGACTCCAAAAACAAGAAGACCCTTAAGAATTTTGACAGGATTATAACTGAGATATGTGCGGAAAAGATTGAAAGGGATAAAAAAAGAGGGATAATTCAAAGACCTGTAAAGGCAATGGTCGTTGGAATCCCCAATGTTGGAAAGTCAACATTTATCAATACCATATCAGGACGTGCCGGAGCCAGGACTGGAAACAAACCCGGAGTCACTCGCGGAAAACAATGGATATCACTGGGGAAGACCGCAGATCTCCTTGATACACCGGGTATCCTCTGGCCTAAGTTTGAAGATGAAACTGTTGGATTTAATCTGGCTATGCTTGGGACTATAAATGATGATATCCTTGATATGGAAGATTTAAGCTTAAAGACAATTGATTTTTTCAGGAAGGAATATCCGGGCCTTCTTAAAGACCGTTTTGGTGACGAACTGGACATTCTGACTTCACCTGATAAGATTCTTTATGATATGGCTGCTATCAGAAACATCAGAAAAAAAGGTAATGAACCCGATACCGGTAGAATGGCTCTTATCTTCATGGATGAGGTAAGAAGCGGCCGTATTGGAAAATATTCTATAGAAAGACCTTAGGAGTTATTGTGAATAAAAGAGTAAAAGATCTGCTTCTTACAAGTATATATCTGTTTCTTGTTCTTGTTGCCGTTTTTATGGTAGTCACTTACGTAGGACAGAGGGTTGCTGTTATCGGTTCTTCGATGGAACCCACACTATCGGATAAGGATAATCTTCTGGTAGATAAATTATCATATCGTCTCCATGATCCGGAAAGGTTTGATATTGTTGTTTTTCCGTATAAATACGAGAAAAATACTTTTTATATAAAAAGGATCATAGGTTTACCCGGAGAGACAGTATTTATTGATGAAGAGGGTAATATCTTTATAGATGGTCAGATACTTGAAGATGGGTACGGAAAAGAAACCATAAAAGACCCCGGGCTTGCCTATGAGCCTGTCAAACTAGGTAAAGACGAATATTTTGTTATGGGAGACAATCGCAATAATTCCATGGATTCAAGGGATCCGAATGTGGGCAATCTTAAGAGAAGCGTTATCATAGGAAAGGCATTTATAAGGGTTTTTCCTTTTGCCAAGATGGGAGTGATAAAACATCAGTAATATGAAAGAAAAAAGCATTTCTTTGATCAAATCCGAATTTAAGGCAGCTTCATTTGATGAGCTGCCTGATTTAATATCAGTGTATGAAGCCGATAAGAGGGTTCAGGTGATCGATGCCGTAGCCAAAGCCAGACGCAGGATAGAGGCGATTTTAAAGGAAAAGTCAAGGATCGAAAAGATGAAGGAATATGAAAAAAAATATTCCGAATTTGAATATATCTGTGGAATAGATGAAGTTGGAAGAGGACCTCTGGCCGGACCTGTTGTTACCGGGGCGGTTATCCTGCCGAAAGACTGTGACATTTTGTATCTAAATGATTCCAAGCAATTATCCGAAAAAAAGAGAGAAGAGTTATATGATCAGATAATGGAAAAAGCCGTTGGGATCGGTATCGGATATAACAGTCCGGAGAGAATAGATACGATCAATATCCTAAATGCGACATATGAGGCTATGGCTGAAGCCATATCAAAACTTCCGGTCAAACCAGACATTCTGCTGAATGATGCAGTTAAAATACCGGGCGTTGACATCAGACAGATACCCATCATCAAGGGCGATGCAAAGAGCATTTCCATAGCAGCTGCAAGTATAGTTGCAAAAGTGACCAGAGATCGTCTGATGGTAAAATATGATGAAGTTTATCCGGAATACGGATTTGCTTCGAATAAGGGATATGGAAGCGCTGCTCATATCGAGGCTCTGAAAAAATACGGACCGACACCTATCCACAGGAAAAGTTTTATCGGTAATTTTGTATGAATATAGGATCGATCTTTAATCAGGTCAACAATGCTGTAAATAATCTGGGTCAGAATTCGGGTGAACAGGTTCAGAATACTTCTGAACTGGTCACTTCGCTTCAGCGCGGGATGGATATTCTGAATTCACTTCCGGTTGGGAGCAGTCTGTCAGGTACCGTGACCGGGTTTAATGAAGGAAACCTTCTCCTTATGCTGTCGGAAGGCAATATGATCCAGGCCAGACTTGAAGGAATGAGTCAGCCTCTGGTAGGCCAGAATCTTAGTTTTATGATAAAAGGCAACTCTGACGGAAATATAACTCTTTCTCCGCTTTTTGCTAATCTTAATCCCAGCTCCACAATCTCAAATGCACTTAATGCTGCAGGAATTCATGATGATCCCCAGACTCAGTATATAGTCAGATCGATGATGGAAGAGGGTCTTTCCATCGACAGGGATTCACTTCTTGATATGGTAAAAACTGTCAGTGAATTTCCGACTTTTGATCCCAAAGATATTGCCGTTCTTCAAAGACTGAATATACCTGTTAATGAGGAAATGCTCACACAGTTTGAAAATTATAAGAACTATGAGCATACTATAGGCAATTCCCTTACGGATATCGCCGAATCTTTTACTGAGAGTTCACTTATGATGATGGAAGGGGCCGATCCTCAAAAAGCCCTGGAGTTTATCAGAGAAACTCTTGATATTCTTCTCCCTGAAAAAGATATTATAAATGATGAAGAAAACGTTAAAGCATCCGTAAGCGAAACTACTGATACGGATAAGAATCCCGATGTTTCAAAAGAAAACGTCATTTTAACTGATGGGCAGGAAACTGCGGATAAACCCAATAGTATTAAAGACGGTTTTATACCTGAAGACAAAGAAAACTTGACTAAAACGGAAGAAAAAGCTTCTTCTGAAAAGCAGGTCATTCAGGATGAGAACATAAGAAATGCTTCGAATAATGAAAATAAGGATAATCCTTTAAAGCTTCTTAATGATACAGTAAAAGACCTGCTTGAA
>JAEEGL012010018.1_pt1 | contig 11744 bp, 10 predicted proteins | sample 9134231 | NCBI WGS metagenome assembly JAEEGL01 (sample SAMN16246548, study PRJNA631951) | gut metagenome | biome: gut microbiome; feature: rumen; material: fiber-attached | host: Bos | place: Iran: Karaj | collected 2018-10
AATTTTCAAAATCCGTCATTGCGAGCAGAGTTAAATTTGTGTAATGATGATATAGGAGTAACTACAATAGGACCGTTTAAACCGCAAAAAAACTTGCCGGATTTTATTAAAGTTGCAAGTATAATATCAAAAGAATATAAAAATTTTAAATTCATAATGGTAGGTGACGGAACATTAAGACCGGAATTTGAAAGTTTAATAGAAAAATATAATATCAAAGAAAATATTTTTCTGTTAGGATGGAGAAGGGATATTGCAAATGTTTTACACTCAAGCGATTTTTTTGTTATGACTTCATTATGGGAGGGGTTGCCTATTTCAACAATAGAAGCTATGACTTGTGGTTTGGCTCCGATTGTTAATGCTGTTGACGGACAAAAAGAAATAGTTAGAAATGGAATTAATGGTTTTTTAATACAGCCCAACAATGTTGACGAAACTTGTTCTAAAATTTTATATTTGACAAATAATGCTGATGTTAAGATTAAAATGGAACAGGAAGCAAAAAACAGTATAGATGATACTTTTTCAATTGATTATATGATTAAAGAACATGAAAAGCTTTATATGGAATTATAAAATGAAAAAATTAATAAAATTATTTTTGCCTTTTGTCTTTTTGTTTTCTGTGACTATTTGTTTTGCACAAAATTATTATTTACAAAAGTGTGAAGGGGATAAACAATTAGGATTAAGAGGTATTGAACTTAAAAATGATTTTGTTGTAAGACTTTTTGATTCTCAGAACAACCCTGTTTCTAATGAAGAAATAGTTTTCTATGTCGCAAAACACAATGTGGATTTAAAACAATCATCGCATATAGTATTTACCGATAAAGATGGTTATGCAAGAACAAAGTTAGGTGTGGAAAGAAATTCAAGTGATAAACTGGTCGTTGTCGCATGTACAAAAAATATTATTTCAAATCCTATATACTTTACAGTATCCGTTTTGAATAAAAATTGGCTTTTATTAATGATTATTGAAATATTGGGTGGAACAGCTTTACTTTTATTCGGAATGTTTAAAATTAATTCCGCCTTTCAAAAAATAGCAAGTCAAAATATAAAGATAATATTATCAAAATTTACATCAACAAGAATAAAAGGCTTTTTCACAGGTTTGTTTGTTACCGGAATAAATCAATCGAGTTCTGCCACATTATTATTACAGGTAACACTTGCAAGTGCAGGAATATTAACATTTTTTCAATCAATGTCCGTAACAATAGGTGCTTCTGTAGGGTCAACCGTTACAGGACAGTTGGTTGCTTTTCGTTTAGTAGATTATGCTCTTTTTATTATTGCCGTAGGATATTTTTTGTCATTTTTTTCTTCTAAAAAATTTTTAATTAATCTGGGAAAAGCAATATTCGGATTCGGCTTATTGTTTTATGGCATGAAAATAATGTCCGATGCAATGATACCTGTTACACTTAATAATGATATTTTAATGCTTATAGCAAGTGTAGAATCTCCGATAGTATCAATATTGGTTGGAATAATTCTGACAATGATAATACAAAGTAGCGGAGCTACCGTTGGTATAACGATTGTTCTTGCATCTAGCGGAATTTTATCTTTTTTACAATCTATTTGTATTTGTTTGGGTGCACAAATAGGAACAAGCATAACAACGGCACTTATTGCTTCAATAAATCAAACCAGAGATGGAAAAAGAGTTGTTATATGGCATTTGTTTTATCAAATATTAGGTGTGGTGTTGGTATATCCTTTTATTTCTTTCATAAATTATAACGGAGAACCTGCATGGACATATTTTGTTAAATTTTTTACTGAAAATTTTGTTTTTTCTACGGATATAGCAAGACAGATTGCAATGTCTCATACATTGGTTACGGTTATTGCCGGATTTATAGTTTTACCTTTTATTCCGTTATTTCATAAATTTTTTATGAGTATATATCCGAGTTTAACGAAAGAAAATCATTTTGGAACAGCTTTTATAGATGAAAATTATATAAAAGAACCGAATAAAGCATTGGAATTATCAAGAAAAGAAATTATAAGATTAGCTGCCATTGTTTCGGAAATGTTGGACGAATCAATAAATGCTTTAGATGCGAAATATAAAAATGTAGTTGAAAAGATTATTTACAAATCTTTACAGATAGGTGAATTAGCTTCACGAATTGTTCCTTATTTAACAAAAGTTGCTCAAAATAAACTTACAAAACAACAATCTAAAGAAGAGATATCTTTGTTGTACATTGCCGGTGATTTAGAACAAATTTCGGATATTATTCATAGAAATTTGATGTATGTTTCAAGACAAAAGATTAAGAATCATTTGCATTTTTCACAAGAGGGTATTGATGATATAAAACATTTGCACAAAATGGTTAATGAAAATTCTTCAAAGATTTTAAGTTATTTGGTTGATGGAGGCATTTCGAGAATATACGAAATACGAAAACAAATAACAAGATTTCAAATAGAAGTTCATAATTTAAAGAAAAAACACATTGAAAGATTACATTCCGGGTTAAAGGAATCCATAGAAACTTCCGGTTTACATATGGAAGTGTTAGATCAATATACAAGAATAAATGACATATTATACGATATTGCTATTATACTAATAGATGAAAAAGAGGAAAATCGGTGAATAATACTTTTTATCATCAACCTGTAATGTTAAAAGAAGTTGATAAATTTTTGATAACCAAAGAAGACGGTTATTATGTTGATTGTACATTTGGCGGTGGTGGTCACTCTGCATATTTATTGAATAAATATCCAAATATAAAAATTATAGCCTTTGATCAAGATGCAGATGCATTGAAATATTTTAATAATAATCAAAATATTCAAAAAAACAGAATAGTTTTCTGTAGCACAAATTTTAGAAATATTTTAAGGGAATTGAATAGACTAAATATAAAAAAAGTTAGTGGAGTTTTTGCAGATTTAGGTGTATCTTCAAAACAATTTGATAATAAACAAAGAGGTTTTTCTTTTAATTCGGATACTATGCTGGATATGAGAATGGATCAAAGTAAAACATTATCGGCTTATGAAGTTATAAATACTTTCAGTTATGATAAATTAGTTGATATTTTTTTTACATACGGAGAAGAAAGTTATTCAAAACAAATTGCAAAAAAAATTGTAGAAGAGAGATTAAAATATACTATTAAAACATGTAATCAATTGCATAATATAATATCTGCAATCAAATGGAAAAAAAACAATATTGATCCGGCTACAAAAATTTTTCAGGCATTAAGAATATATGTTAATGATGAGCTTGAAAGTTTAAAAGAATTGTTGAACACTATACCATTGATATTAGATGATAATACAAGAGCTCTTTTTTTGACATATCATTCATTAGAAGATAGAATAGTAAAAACAGCTTTTAAAAATTTCAGTGTATATGGTTTAAAAATTGTTAATAAAAAAGTAATAGTTGCTTCTCAAGAAGAAATAAAAGAAAATCCCAGAAGCAGAAGTGCAAAAATGAGGGTTTTGGAAAAATAAAAATGAAGAAATTTATTATGTATGTTGTTCTGTTAGGGTTAGCCGCTATTGTTATTATTGCTGCAGAACAAGTTTTTTTAAGAATTATGGATTCTAAAGTTACAGAACTTAAGAACAATTATGATATTGTTGAAAATGAAACTTCGGAATTGAAATTAAAAATTTCGTCATTATTGGCGAGAAATAAATTATATGAAATTGCACAACAAAATAAATATTTTGAGCCAAAAGAAAATACAAATATTATATATTTAAAAAATAATGATTAAATCCTTTTATAGAAACAACGATAATAATTTTTCAGGCAGGCAATTCTTTGTTATTTTTCTAATGCTTTTATTTGTTTGTTTTATAATTGCAAAATTATTTTACTTACAAATAATAAAACACTCCAGTACGGATAAATATGTAAATAGCATTGTACAGGTTAAAAGTATCCAAAAACCAAAAAGAGGCTCAATTTTTGATAGAAATGGTGTTTTATTGGCTGCAAGTATAAGGAAGTATACTATATTTTTAGACGGAAAAATGATAAAAAATAAAGATATAGAAAAAATAAAAAAAGTACTATCAGAATATAAAATAAATTTAGATGATAAGCATATAGAAAAAATAAAATCTGGTAAATCATCCTATATTCCTGTTGCAAAGGAAATAGAAGAATCAGTTGCTCTTGACATAAAAAAGAAATTAATTGATGGTATTGGTTTTGAACCGACTTTTATAAGACAATATCCGCAAGGTCATCTTGCTTCGCATATTATAGGAAAAATTGATTTTGAAGGTGTGGGTACAATTGGAATAGAAGGTTATTGTAATTCAATACTTAGCGGAGAAGAAGTAATATATAATAAATACACAATAGGGGCAAAAAAAATATTTGCTGATAAAATAATTGATGATGAAGAATATAATGGAAAAGATATTTACTTAACTATTGATGGAAAATTACAATTTATTTTAGAACAAGAACTTCAAACTGCAATAAAACAGACAAAAGCAAGTAGAGCTGTAGGTATAATAGAAAATCCGAACACAGGTGAAATTTTAGCTATGGCGTCATTACCGGATTTTGATCCTAATGATAAAGTGAAAAATGCTGAAGCATTAAGAAATAATGCCATAAGCTTGGTCATAGAACCGGGCTCAACATTTAAAATTATTGTTTTATCTACATGTTTAGAGAGAAAAATTTTTAAGCCATCTGATAAAATTAATTGCGAAAATGGAAAATTTAAAGTTGCCGATGGTTATATAAGAGATCATGAAAAACAAAAAATTATAACATTGGCAAGAGCAATAGAAGTTTCTTCAAATATAGGTACGGCAAAAATGGCTATCGCAACCGGAAGTGAACTTTTTTATGAATACATAAAAAAATTTGGTTTTAATAGTAAATCAGGTATAGATTTAGGCGGAGAAGAAAAAGGGCTCTTAAGGGACACAAAGAGATGGAGCGGAAGAAGTTTGCCTACAATATCTTTTGGGCAGGAAATATCTACAACACCATTGCAAATAATAGATGCTTTTTGTGTTATAGCAAATGGAGGATTTTTATTGAAACCTCAATTAATAAAAAAAATAGATAACAATGAAGTCTTACAAAAAAGTACAATTAGGCAAGTTATAAGCAAAGAAACATCGGCTAAAGTAAGAGAGATTTTAAAAGGTGTTGTTGATAACGGAACCGGGAAAAGTGCAAAGGTTAAAGGTTATTCTGTTGCAGGTAAAACCGGAACAGCACAAAAAAGAGACCCTCGAACCGGCAAATATTCAACAAAGTATTATTATGCTTCTTTTTGCGGAATGATACCTGCAGATAATCCTGAAATTGTCATTCTTATCGGGCTTGATGAACCGGAAGGAAGCTATTATGCAGCTTCCGTAGTTGCCCCTGTTTTTAAAAGAGTTGCTGAAAAAGCGTTAAATTATTTAAAAATACCTGAAGATGAAAAATTTAATAATGAAGAGAGAATAAAAAAATGAAACTATCAGAATTATTTTTTAATATAGAAAAAGAGATTTTTGGAGACGAAAATATTGAAGTTGAAGGTTTATCCTATGATTCGAGAGAAATTTTTAAAGGATATATTTTCTTTGCTTTAAAAGGTGTACATACGAATGGTATTAATTTTGTTAAAGATGCAATATCAAAAGGAGCCGTCTGTGTAGTTTCTCAAGAAAAAATTAAAAATATAAATTGCACAAATATTATTGTAAAAAATATTACCGAAGTGATGGCAAAAGTCGCTGCAAGATTTTATGATAACCCTGATAAAAAGCTAACAATCATAGGTGTAACGGGAACAAATGGTAAAACATCAATAACTTACATGCTTGAATCGATATTGAAGTCTATTAATATCGAACTTGCGGTTATTGGAACAATAAATTACAGATATGCCAATATCAATATTCCAGCTCCGAACACGACACCGCAATCATTAGATTTGTATAAAATGATGAGTGATATAGTAAAACATAATATTAAATATTTGATTATGGAAGTGTCATCTCATTCTTTAGTATTGGAAAGAGTATTTGGAATAGAATTCGATATTGCGGTATGGACAAATTTAACACAGGATCATTTGGATTTTCATAAAAACATGGAAAATTATTTTAATGCAAAAAAAATGCTATTTGATTCTCTCTGTTCAAATGTGAAAAACAATCAAAAGTTTGCTATAATTAATTCAGACGACATTTATGGCAGAAAAATAATAAATTATATTAACAAAAATATTATAATTTTACCTTATTCCATAAATGATAAAAAAGCAAAGTTCTTTGCAGATAATGTTATAGTAACATCTAAAGGTACTTCTTTTGATTTAATTTATGAAAAAGAAAAAGCTCGCATAAATGTTGGTTTTATAGGATTACATAATGTTTATAATGTTTTGGCTTGTGTTTGTATCTGTGTTGCTTTGGGAATTGAATTTAAAAAAATTGTAGCTAATATTTCGAATATAGTTTCTGCACCCGGAAGACTGGAATTGGTACAGAGTAATAAAGAATTTTCTGTTTTAGTTGATTATGCACATACGGATGATGCATTAAGAAATGTACTTATAGCATTAAATAATATAAAATCAGCTAGAATTATTACTGTGTTTGGTTGTGGAGGTAATAGAGATAAAACTAAAAGACCAAAAATGGCGAAGGTCGCATGTTCTCTAAGTGATTGTGTAATAATAACATCGGATAATCCAAGAGAGGAAAATCCAAACGAAATAATAAAAGATATAGAGGTCGGAGCAAAGGAAGTAGGAAAATTAAACTATAAAATAATAGTTGACAGAAAAGACGCTATAGAATATGCAATAAGTGTGGCTCATAAAGATGATATTGTTCTTGTTGCCGGTAAAGGACATGAAAATTATCAAATTATAGGAAGAGATAAATTTCATTTTGATGATAGAGAAATTGTAAAAAATATACTATCAAAATAGAGATATGTTATGGAAAATTTTTATTTGTCGGATTTAGTTAGTGCGGTTAATGGTTCTTTTGTTATAGGAGATCCTCATTTGCCTGTACATGATATTGAACTTGATACGCGAAAAATAAGAAAAAATTCTGTTTTTTTCGCAATAAAAGGAAATAGATTTGATGGACATGATTTTATAAATGAAGCAATAGAAAAAGAAGTTTCTGCTGTGGTGTATTCAAAAGAAAATATTAAAATATCTAAAAACTATCAAAAAATTCCTGCATTAGTAAAAGTAAAAGATACTATGCTTGCATTGGAACAGTTAGCTGTTGAATATAGAAAAAGGAATAATAATCTTACAAGAATTGCAATAACCGGTTCAAACGGGAAGACAACGACAAAAGAAATGTTGTATTCAATATTGAGTCAGAAAGCTAAAACATTATGTAATAAAGGAAATTTTAATAATAATATAGGTGTTCCATTGACTATATTTAATTTGACTTCGGATACAAAATATGGAATATTTGAAATAGGGACATCAAATTTCGGTGAAATAAAAAATTTAGCAAATATCGTGGATCCTTATTGCGGGATAATAACAAACATAGGAAACTCTCATTTAGAATTTTTTAAGACTCCTGAAAATGTATTGAAAGAAAAAACAGATTTAATAAAGTTTATAGATTCTAATGGCTTTATATGTGTTAATAATGATAATCCATATTTGAAAAATTATAAATCAAATATTACAAAAAAAACAATAACATTTAGTTTATATGGCGGAAGTGATGTATATGCCAAAAATTTAAAACTATGGTTGGATAGACCTATTTTTGATTTGTATATTGATGATAAATATGAAACTGTGGAATTAAAGATGAAAGGTAAATTTAATATTATAAATGCATTGGGGGCTTCGGCTGTTGCTTATGGTTTAGGTTTATCAATAGGAGAAATAAAGAGAGGTCTGGAACTTTTTTCTTCTCCTGAAATGAGAATGCAAACGGTTACATTATCAACCGGAACAGTTGTAATAAATGATGCTTACAATGCAAATCCGTCTTCTATGCATGAATCTATTTCAAGTTTATTGCAATCATATCCTGATAAATCCATAATATTAGTTCTTTCAGATATGCTTGAGCTTGGAGAAAATTCTTCTCAATATCATGCACAATTAGGAGAATATATAAATTCATTGGAAAAAGTAAAAGCGGTTTATTTAACCGGAGATAAAATTATAAACACAAAAAACGAAATAAAAAATAAAGATGTAAGGCTTTTTATAGGGAAAAATATGCTTTTGGAAGAATTGGAGAAAAATTGTATAACACAAGACAACGTAATATTTATAAAAGCCTCAAGAGGAATGAAGTTGAATACTATTTTCGATGAGCTTATATCAATGGATAAAATAAAAAATAAAATAGAGGAGAAATAAAATGTTGTATCATTTACTATATCCCTTAAGTGTGTTTTTTTCTCCGTTTAATGTTTTTCAATATACAACTTTCAGAGCAGGTGGTGCAATTTTAACAAGTTTAATAATAACGTTCTTAATAGCTCCAACCATAATAAGAAATCTAAAGAAATATAAAATAGGGCAAACTGTAAGAAATGACGGACCTAAAACACATCAGGTTAAATCCGGAACTACTACGATGGGTGGAATAATTATAATATTATCTTTGTTGGTGTCGACATTGTTATGGGCAAGATTGGATAATCCTTTTATTTTATGGTTGATTGGTGCTACAATATATTTTGGTACTATTGGTTTTATTGATGATTATTTAAAATTGGTTAAAAAAAATCCTAAAGGATTATCCGCTAAAAAGAAATTATTGTTTCAATCTTTATTTGCAATTTTTGTTATAGTATACTTATATTTTTATCCAACAAATATACAATATGCAACATCTTTAAATATTCCATATTTAAAGACAACTTTTCTAGAACTATCCTTTATTTATTTTATACTGATATTTTTTGTAATAGTTGGCAGTTCGAATGCCGTAAATTTAACGGATGGACTTGATGGACTTGCAACGGGAAATATTATAATAGCGGCAGCGACTTTAGCAGTATTTTCATACCTTATAGGACATTTTAATATAAGTTCTTATCTTAAAGTGCCTTTTGTATCCGGTGCAGGGGAAATATCTGTATTTCTAATGGCATTATTCGGATCAGGACTTGGTTTTTTGTGGTACAATTCATATCCTGCAGAAATTTTTATGGGAGATACGGGAAGTTTATGTTTAGGTGGCCTTTTAGGGTTATCTGCGGTTTTTATAAAACAAGAGCTTATCCTTTTTATAGTTGGCGGAATATTTGTTGCAGAAGCTCTTTCTGTAATGATACAGGTATCTGTTTTCAAAAGAACTAAAAAAAGATTTTTTAGAATGGCTCCGTTACATCACCATTTTGAGTTAGGTGGATTGGCTGAAACAAAAGTAACAATAAGATTTTGGATAATAGGAATTATTCTTGCTATTGTAGCAATTGCATCATTAAAATTGAGGTAGTAAAGAAAATGAAAAATAATGACTGTAATAAAAAAATAAAGATATCTGTTGTGGGACTAGGAAAATCCGGAATAGCTTGTGCCAATTTAGCTATAAAAAAAGGATTTAAAGTTTTTGCCAGTGATACCGGAAAAGAAAGAACTTATGCTCAAATGAAATTAAATAAAAAAGTTGAAGTTGAATTTAAAAAGCATTCGAATAAGATTTTGGAATCAGATATTATTGTAAAAAGTCCTGGACTTCCTGTAGATTTGCCTATATTCAATCTTGCAAAAAAGAAAAAAATACCAATAATCAGTGAATTGGATTTTGCATTAAAATTCATAAAACCTAAAGCTATAATTGCGGTAACCGGAACAAACGGAAAAACAACTACAACTACTTTAATTTATAAGATTATAAAGAAACAATATCCTAATACAATCGTTGCAGGAAATATCGGTTTCCCGATAACATCAATTACCACCAAGGTAAATAATAATACTATATTGGTTTTGGAATTATCATCATACCAATTAGAAGATACTCCGAATTTTAAACCTACAATAAGTGTAAGCTTAAATATCACTCCGGATCATTTAAAACATCATAAAACTATGAAAAATTATATAAAAGCAAAAGATAATATTTTTATAAACCAATCGAATACGAATTTTGCTATATATAATGCTTCTGACAGATATTTAAAAAAAGAAATATTAAAAACAAAAGCAAAAAAAGTTGGGTTCAATTCTAATTCAAAAAATTCTATAAATTATAGTAACGGCATAATAAGCTTAAAAATTAACAATGTAGTAAAAAAGTTTGATGTAAATATAAAAATTCCGGGGAAACATAATATAGATAATATTTTATCAGCTGTTATGGCAGCTTATTTGTGTGGAATTAAAATTGAAAATATACAAAAAGTTATAAATTCTTTTAAAGGCGTTGAACACAGAATAGAGTTTGTAAAAGAAATAAATGGTGTTAGATATTACAATGACTCAAAAGGTACAAATGTAGATTCTACAAAAGTTGCACTTGAATCTTTTGATAAAAATATACAGCTTATTTTGGGTGGACAAGATAAAGGAAGTCCATATAAACCTATATACAAATTAATAAAAGAAAAAGTTAAAAATATTTTTTTAATAGGAGAAGCTACTTCAATTATAGAAAAACAACTAAAAGGGAGTGCTTGTATATATAAATGCGGAACATTAAAAAAAGCTTTAAGTAAAATACAAAAAATATCAAGACCTAAAGATATTGTTTTGTTTTCTCCTGCATGTGCATCTTTTGATCAATTTAAAGATTTTGAGCACAGAGGGAAAGTTTTTAAAAATTTGGTTTTAGGTTTGAAATAATTAATAGTTGGAGAATAAAATGAAAGTCTTAATTATTAATGGTAGTAGTAATAAAAACGGATGTACTTTCAGAGCATTGAAAGAAATAGAAAGTGTTTTGAATGATAGAAAAGTTGAAACTGAAATTGTTCAATTAGGATCAAATCCTATAAAAGATTGTATAGGTTGTCGCGGATGTTTAAAAAATAATAATAAATGTGTTTTTGATGATGATATAGTTAATGAGATTATTGAAAAAGCAAAAACTTCTGATGGCTTTGTTTTTGGTTCTCCTGTTTATTATGCACATCCATCAGGAAGACTTTTATCTGTTTTAGACAGAGTTTTTTATGCCGGAGGAAAATTTTTGGCATATAAACCCGGAGCTGCGGTTGTGTCTGCAAGAAGGGCCGGAACAACGGCATCGTTGGATGTTATAAATAAGTATTTTACAATAAACAATATGCCGGTTGTATCGTCACAATATTGGAATATGGTTCATGGTTCAAAGTCGGAAGATGTTGAAAAAGATTTGGAAGGTTTGCAGGTAATGAGAATAATAGGTAAAAATATGGTGTGGCTGTTAAACGCCATAAAAGAAGGACATCCTGAACTTGAAGCTAAAACAATAACAAGTTTTATAAGATAGGATATTGATATTAGAGTGGCTCTAATATGTAGAATAAGTAAAAAGGAGAAAAAAATGAATAAATGGTTGATGTCGGTTTTGTTGTGCATGTCAGTATTTTTTGTATTTGGCTGTTCCGGTAGTAATGTTGGTGATGAACCGGAAATAGAAGAAGAAGTTTATGAAGAAGTAGAAGATATAGATGATCTTGATCTTGATGATGAAGATTTGAATGATGAAGATATAAATGAAGAAGATATCGAAGTTGAAGTTGACGAAGAACCTGCAGAGCAAAATTAGTTAATTATTTTAGTACT
>JAEEGL013006461.1_pt1 | contig 11744 bp, 7 predicted proteins | sample 9134231 | NCBI WGS metagenome assembly JAEEGL01 (sample SAMN16246548, study PRJNA631951) | gut metagenome | biome: gut microbiome; feature: rumen; material: fiber-attached | host: Bos | place: Iran: Karaj | collected 2018-10
AGATGACGCAGATCGCCGACAGCGGCATACACAGCGGATAGATCCGAAACAGCCGTTTCGTCAGGAAAAAGACGCTGCTGCCGGGATCCTGAAAGAACGCACGGGTAAGCGGGACCGCAAGGCAGGCGGTCAGCAGCGCGACGCCGCACACGATCGGAACGCCTTTGTACAGCGCAGTCTTCATGATCCTTACGATGCCGTCGCGATCCTCCTCGCCCGCATACACGCTGACCAGCAGCCGCGTCGTCGCCGCAAGTCCGCCCGATACCGCATACAGAAGCCCGCCGAACGTATTCAGCGCGGCAAGCGCCGCAACGCCCTCGCCGCCGGAAGCATTCAGCAGCAGCGCGTTCAGCACAAACCCGCGGATCGACAGACACAGCGTGGTGATCGCGCCGGGAATGCCGATGCGGATGATCGCCCGGAGGTCAGACCGATTAAGACCGTGCGGCGAGAACCGGATGACCGCCTTCTTTTTGAAATAGTACGAACCGAGCACAAGGAAGAACGCCCAGTAGCTGATCGAGGTGGAAAGCCCGAGCCCGAACATCCCCATCTGCAGCACGACGATAAAGAGATAGTCGAGCGCGGCGTTGACGAGCATCATCAGCCCGATCCCGACATAGGTGCGCTTCTGCTGCTGTTCGAGCTGCAGAAACGCGGTCAGCTGCATGCCGAGCATCTGCGGCAGAACGCCGATCGCCATCCTGAGGATACAGTCTCTGAGCCCCTGTGCGCTTTGGGCGTCTGCACCTACCGCGCGGGCAAGGCGCATCGGAAAGAGCAAGGAAATCAGCGTAAAGAGCACGGAGACCGACACGATCAGGATCATGTCCAGCGAAAACACCTTCCGCGTGCGGTCGACCTGGTTCTTGCCGAGGAACTGTCCGCACAGGATCTGCGAACCGCCCAGCAGCACGACGTTGATCGTCTCCGCAACCTTGATGAGCGGCATATAAAGACCGGTCACGGTCATGGCGTCCGCGCCGATGAAATTGCTCGCCATGACGCCGTCGATCACGGAATTGATGCTTCCGATGGCAAGCAGAAGGATCTGCACCGGAAGCAGCCGGAAAAACAGGTTTGTGATCATGTCGGAACGTTTTTTCATTGTGCAGCTTCTCTTTCTTACCATTGTCATGAACGTCAATCCGGTCAAGTCGGTTTGATACGATTTTGCCGTGCTTTTTTTCGCTATTATTTATATTTTAGCCGTACAGCAAAGTCAATCCCTCTGCCGACAGAACGGTTCATGCTGACCGGGTCTTCACCTGCAGCCGCTGCGGATCTGCCGAAGGACGGCGGCCGGGACCTTTGACCCGCCGTCCCGAGCGTTTGTCATGTTTCAAAAAGGGAGCTGGCATTTTCCGTTTATGTGTGTTATAATGCACATTATGAAAAGAAGTGCCATTATACCGTTGAAGCGATCCCTTTTCGTCATCCTGTGTCTGCTTCTCTGCCTTTCCTGCATGAGTACACAGACCGCGGACGATCCCGTGCCGTCTGCCGGACAGGCGACGGAAACGGTTTCCGCCCCGACGGAGACGATCGGGAAGGTCGTTCACGAAACGAATTCCGAAGCGCCGAAAACCGCTCTGCCGGAACCCGAAACGTCGGAACCGAACGGGACGCCGACGGAAATACCGACGCCCGAACCGACGCCGACCGTGCCCCCCGTCAGCGACGAGCAGCTGGACGAAGGGTATCTTGACGCGTGGTTCGACGATTCCGTGCTGATCGGTGATTCCCTCGTCGCCGGACTGGACATGTACGTCACGAAGGAACGGAGCAGCGGCAGTCTGTGCCTCGGCAATATGAATATCTTCGGCGTCAGCGCGCTGACCCTCAAACGTACGCTTGCCGGCGAACGGAAAGAGACAGCCGGACAGGTGATGTTCTATTCACGCTATACGACCGTTTCCGACGTGGTCGAACAGACGCATGCGAAGCGTCTGTTCCTGCAGCTCGGCGTCAACGACCTCAAGTGGTATTCCGCGGAGGAGCTGATCGACGTCTACGACGAGATCATCTCGATCGTCAAGGCGGACCATCCCGACCTCCGGATCTACGTCCACTCCCTGATGCCGATGTTCAAGGACTACGCCGTGAGTGTCCTCCCGGACTATGAGACGTACAAGACGGCGAGCAAAAAACTCCGTACGCTCTGCGAGCAAAAGGGTTATACCTATCTTGAGCTTGCGGATCTTATCTGCGACGAGGACGGCTATCTGAAATACGAGTACAGTGCGTCAGACTGCACGGTCCATCTGAACAGTCGGGGCAAGGTCATTTGGGTGCGGCTTCTTCGTTCCTGCGCGAGAGACGAATACTATGCCGGCATCTGGAGTCCGGAGGAAGCTGCAAACAACGGATAAAGCGCGTTTGCCTTTTCCCGTAAACCTTCAGAAAAACCGGTGGTTTGCAGCGCGGCATGCAATAATCCAATACTATGAAAGAATCGGTCACTATGAAAGAATCTGTCAGAATCCGTCGAAAACAATTGCTTCTTGTCATTCTCTGCCTGCTTCTTTGCCTCTCCTGCGGTAAAGCGCAGACTGCAGACGCTGCGGCAACTCCGGAAGAGCCTGCGGCGGAAGCCGTTCCGTCCTGTGCCGCGGAAACAGCCGTTCCTTCCCCGGAATCCGATGTGCCGGAAACCGAGACTCCGCAGCCGGTCGAAGCGCCTACGGAAGTCCCCACCCCTACGCCCGAGCCGACCCCTGTTCCGGTCAGTGACGAGCAGCTGGACGAAGGATATCTCGATGCATGGTTCGACGATTCCGTGATGGTCGGCGATTCGATTGTCGCCGGGCTCGGCAGATACGTCACCGGCGAACGGGACAAAGGTCGTCCGTGCCTCGGCAAAATGCGCATCGTCGGAGTCGGCGGACTGACGCTCCGAAAAGCGCTTGCCGCCGAACAGAAAAAAACGGACGGCGCACTGGTTTTCCGTTCGCGCTTCATGACCGTTTCCGAAGTGGTTGAGGAGACGCAGGCAAAGAGTCTGTTTATTCTGGTCGGCGTCAGGGATCTCGAATCGTATTCCGCGGAGGCGCTGATCGATGCCTACGATACGTTCATTTCCATCATCAAAGAGAACCATCCCGATCTGCGCATCTACGTCCACTCCCTTATGCCGATGCTCAAGGGATTCTCGATGAGCGTTCGTCAGACCGCCGACATGAACCGTGCGGCAAACGAAAAGCTCCGTGCTTTCTGTGAAGAAAAGGGCTATACCTACCTCGAACTTGCGGATCTGATCCGCGATGAGGAAGGATATCTGAAATATGAATACAGCGGAACGGATTATTCCTTCCACCCGAACGATATTGCCAGGGCGATCTGGGTGCGGCTTCTTCGCTCCTGTGCAAGAGACGAATACTATGCTGGAATCTGGAAACCGGAGGAAACTGCAAATGACTAAAAAGATCCTTGTTGTATTACTGGCGGCGGCAATGCTGCTTCTCGTTCCCGTCGGCTGTCAGAAGGCGCCCGCGTCGATCGACGGCGAAGCGCTGTATCGAAAGATGGAAGCGCTCGGTCAATTTCCCGAGATGATTCACCGCAGCGGCGACGATGTATACGATTACTACGGCATCGACCCCGCGCAGTGCAGGCAGCTTGTGGACTATGCCGCAGCGGACGGTCTGATGACGGATGAGTTTCTGCTTGCAGAAACGAACGATCCCGCTTACGCCGAAAAAGTCGAGGCGCTGCTGAAAGATCAGCTTTCGTCACTGGCGGAAACGTACCGCGAATACTTGCCCGAGGAGTATCCGAAGATCTCCGGGGCGCGCATCGAGCGCAACGGAAATTACGTTCTGGTCCTCGTCGGCGAGGATGTTTCCGCGCTGTACGCCATCTATACCGACGCGCTGAAATAACCGTCGCAAATGGTCTTTTCCTCGATCAGCTTCATCTTCTTTTTCCTGCCCGTTTTCTTTCTGTGCTACTATCTGCTGCGCAGAAAATGGCGGGTAGGATTTCTGCTGTTTGCAAGTCTGATCTTTTACAGCTGGGGCGAGCTCAAATATCTGCCGCTGATGGTGACCGTGATCGCCGTCAACTATCTGTTCGCGCTGTTTACGGAGCGGTTTCCCGCCCGCAAACGGCTGTTTCTGATTGTTGCGATCGCGTTTGACATCGGCTCCCTCTTTTTCTATAAGTATTTCACGCCGCTTGCGGTGAACGTTCTGCGCCTCCCCCGGCTCGGCTTCTTCCCGGATTCCCTGCCGCTCGGCATCTCGTTCTTCACGTTCCAGGCGATGTCCTACGTCATCGACGTCTATCGCGGCACAACGAAAGCGCAGCGCAACCCGTTGATTTTCGGAACCTACATCACGATGTTCCCGCAGCTGATCGCCGGTCCGATCGTCCGCTATTCCGATATCGAGACGCAGATCAACGGTCTTGCCGCCGGCACGCAGCGCATCGACCCCAAGAACGTTTCCGACGGGATCGGCATCTTCCTGATCGGTCTTTCAAAGAAGGTTCTGCTCGGCAACATGATCGGCGAAGCGTGGCAGTTTCTTTCCGCGAATCCTGCGGATCTCGGAATTCTCGGAAGCTGGTTCGGCGCATTTTGCTATACGCTGCAGATCTATTACGATTTCTCCGGCTACTCCGATATGGCGATCGGCCTCGGCCGCATGATGGGATTCTCCTTCCCGCAGAACTTCGACCATCCGTATACCGCTACCTCCGTGACCGACTTCTGGCGCAGATGGCACATGACGCTTTCCGGTTTCTTCCGGGACTATGTGTATATTCCGCTCGGCGGCAGCCGCAGAGGCACGGCGCGCACGATCCTCAATATGTTCATCGTCTGGGCGCTCACGGGACTCTGGCACGGCGCAAGCATCACGTTCGTGATCTGGGGGCTCTATTACTGGGTATTCCTGGTGTTGGAACGCTTTGTGTTCCGGCGCGTGCTCGACAAAATCCCCGCATGGATCCGGACGGTTCTGCTCTTCCCCGTTTTCTCTGCCGGTTGGGTCATCTTCTACTTTGACGATTTTTCCGAAATGGGCAGGTATTTTGCGGGCATGTTCCGCTTCGCCGCGCCTGTCGTCGGCACGGATGCGCTCTCCGTCGTCGCAAGCTACTGGGTGTGGTTCGTTCTGGGACTGCTCTGCGCCGGTTATCTGCCGCAGAAACTCTTCCGCGCGATCGAGCGGAAAAAGCCCGTGCTCGCCTCCGTTTGCCGTGTGATCGGGCTGACGGTTCTGTTCCTGCTCTGCATCGCCGCGCTGGTCCGGCAGAGCTACAATCCCTTCATCTATTTCCGGTTCTGAGGTGACGTATGCGAAAACATGTTCTGACAATCGTTTTCTTCCTGATCCTCGCCGTCGGCTTCGTCGGCACGCTCCTGAATCTCGGAACCGGCTTCTCCTTTGCAGAACGCCGCGTGCTTTCCGAATTTCCGAAAGCGGATTCCTTCTCGCTTTCAAGATGGACCTGGGACGACGATATCGAAAACTACCTGTCCGATCACCTTCCCGCGCGCGATGTGCTGACCGGCATCGGCGCTTACATGCGGCTTTACGCCGGAACCGAACGGCTGGACGACATCTATGTGACGCGCACGGGTCAGCTCGTGGAAAGTCCGGTCGATTCCGGCGAAAAGAACCTTGCGTCGCTCGAAAAGAATCTTAAGCGGCTCGACCGGCTCGCCTCCGAGGAGGGCATGCAGATGACCGTTCTCGTTCCCCCGTCCGCGGGATTTGCCGCCAGGAAAGATCTTCGGGCAAGTCTGCGTCCGCTCTACAGGGACGACATGCTGCTCGGTGAAATCACCGGGTATCCTGCGCTTGCCGCCGTGGATCTGACCGATGCGCTTTGCGAGGGCGACGGAAACCGGTTCTACCGGACGGACAACCATTGGAACGCAGACGGTGCATACGCCGCGTATGCGCGCTATCTCGAGAGCCGCGGCAAAACGCCCGTGCCGGCGGAGGCAATCGAATACGAAAGCAGTCCGGATTTCCACGGTTCGACGCTGTCCCGCAGCGCGCTCTGGCTGACCCCGCACGAAACGATCCGCTATCCGATCCCCGCCTGCACCTATGAGGTGCAGATCGAACAGGAACCGGTCCGCGACGATCTCTATTTCCGGGAAGCGCTGACCTCGTACGATCCCTATGCGGTGTTCTTCAACGGCAATTACGGAACGGTGCGGCTGATCAACCGTTCGCCCGGCGGCGAAGGCGTTCTGCTCGTCATCAAGGATTCTTTCGCAAATTCCCTGGTCCCCCTGCTGCTTCCGCATTACAAGACCGTCGTTATGATCGACCCGCGCTTCTTCCGCGGTTCGGTCCACGACCTGATCGTCTCCGAAGGCGTCGACGAACTGCTGTGCGTTTGTTCGCTGAAAACGCTTGTGACCGACGCAAAGCTCCGTGCGCTTCCGGGATAAACCCCGGATAAGAAAAACCGTGCTGCATCCATATTGATGCCGCACGGTTGTTTTTTATGGTTTGACGGATGATTTTACGGTTCGAGTTCATCCTCGGAGGGTTCCCGGGTCACGTACTGCTCGAAGAAGCGGATATAGCGATGCTCCGTTTCGTCATACAGGAACTGCTTCCGCAAAAGCGCATAGCGCGGGGCGTAGCCGTCCGGCTGATCGTGATCGACGCGCCAGCCCTCGCCGGTGGGATTATGCGCAGTGGTGTTGACGACGCAGTTCGGAACACGCTTCTTGAACTCCTTGATCTGCGATTCCGGGATCTTGTTTCGGGAGATCCACAGCCGTTCAAGTTTGGTCAGCCCGTACAGAGGCCTGATATCGGTGATCAGATTGTTGCAGAGATTAAGGTGTCTGAGCTCCGTGCATTCCGCAAGCGGACTGAGATCCTTGACCATACAGGAGAAGCACTCGAAATACTCCAGCTTCTTGCAGTTTTCGATGCCCTTCAGCGATGCGACCGGATCGTACATGATCAGGACTTCAAGATTCGGCAGGCTCGCTGCGAATTCCACTTTGTGCAGCTTATTGTGTCCGAGATCGATGTATCTCAGTTCCCGGCAGTATTTGAGCGGGGCGATCTGTCGGTCGTTCAGCGTTTTGTTGCCCGCGGCGGAGAGCTTGACCATGATCACGTCGGTCGGGATCGGGCGGTATCCGCTTAAGATGACGCTCCAGACGATCTTGGGTTTCGGGAATTCGTCGCGCAGTTCCGCCATGGTTTCGTTGTCGATCCCGCAGTTCATCATTTCCACGCGTTTGACGTTGCGCAGATACGGCAGAAGCGCTTTGACCTCGTCCAGTTTCTTTCTGAGATCGATGTTGTTGAACGAAACGACCTCGTCTGCGAGCGAAAATTCGACGCCGAACGCCTCCATCCTGAAATCGACGAGCAGCCCCTGTTTCTGCTGCTGCAGCCGCTCGGCATCCTCCAGCGTGAAATTGCTCGTGCCTTTCTCCGTCATCAGATTGATTTTTTTGATCTTCGGAATATTGGTCAGTACTTTGACGATTTCATCGAAATCCGAAGGTGTCAGATAGGAGAAATCTACCGTCTCCACATCGCTCATGATCTCCGTCCTGCGGAACGAGACCGTGTAGCTCGTTTCGATTTCGCCCGCGCTGTTCAGAAGACGCGCTGCCTGATCCAGTGTAATGAGCCCTTCCACGTTGATGTGTTCGAGTTGCCGGAACATCTGAAACTCGTTTCTCAGCGTGTCCCAGTTCCTGATCCTGTCTGCATTCAGCGTCAGCTCCTTCGTATCGCAATCGACCCGCTCTCCGTGAAAGTTCACCTTGTACAGGAACAAAAGGTCTTCCCGTTCGGAAAGCAGCGATTTGATCTGTTCGTTGGAAAACGAGTTGTTCCGTATGTCGACGGTTTTCACGTTCGGGAGGTACCGGAGTGCGCGAAGCACTTCTTCGGTCGAATGCACGGTCTCCGGAGAAACAAGCGTTTCCGCGTCGGACGGAATGAGACTGTCGCCGAGGCGTACGCTCCACAGCACCGGATAGGAAACTGTTTCGCTGAATCCCGCAAGAAGTTCGCCGTTCTCGCAGGCGCGTCCGTCGATGCTCTTCAAAGCGGTAAGCTCCGAAAGCAATGTGAGATCGCCTTCCGTAATGGAGGTCGGCCGCAGCTCTTCGGTTTTGCGGTCGACCTGCCCGAAGGAAAACCTGACATACGGAACCTCGGTCGGTTCCGGTGTCGTATTCTGCAGTTCTTCCTCCGTTATGTCCGGGGAGGTCATTTCGATGATCTGCTGTTCCGTTTCGCCGCCGCATCCCGCAAGGACAAACAGCAGGGCGATCCCCATGCAGAACGCGAAGAGGATCCCCGGAACGAAACGTCTTAATAGTTGTGTTTTCTTCATGCACTGACCCCGCATCAACCTGTTCGGACAGGAGCGCCCCCGTCTTTCCACAATTCATACATTATTATAGCGAATTCGATTGAAAAATACAAGAAGAAATCCCGGCTTCTGCGGGACTGCGGCAAAAAAGCCCCGATACGGGGAACGCGCGCGTTCTGTTCACATTTTTGCAGTTTTGTTTACAGCTTTATTACGGGATGCGTACTTTACAGAAGGCGGAACTGCGTGCTATAATGTGTAGATTGGATGGATATGACGGAGGTTTTATGAAAAAGATCGCGTGTATTTTGGCATTATTGATCGTTTTAACATGCATTCCGTTCGGCGCGCCCCGGCACGCCGTCGGTGAAGAGGGCGAAGCGGAGCGCTTGACCGCTACCGTGCAGATGCCCGCAAAGCTCGAAGCCGAAGCGGAGCTGCTCACGGACGGAGATCCTTTGACATACGTTTTCTTTAAGCGCGAAAGCACGATTCGCTTTGCGTTCTCCGGAGAAGCCGCGCACCTTGTCACCGTCTGGGACCAGGATCCGGGCGAAATAACGATGGTCTGCTACGCCGGCAATACGAAGCTGTCGGACGAAAAAGTCGCGATTCCGTTCCTGTCCACCGTTACCGAACTGCCGCAGGGAACCACCGCGGTCGAGCTTAAGGTCGGCAAATCCTCAAAGCCCTGTCTCTCCGAGGTCTATGCTTACGGTCCCGGCGAGCTTCCTGAGACCGAATATCAGTGGAAGCAAGCGGAGCATCCGGATGTGCTGCTCATTGCCCCATTCCCGGGCGACGAATACCGCTTCTTCGGCGGTCTGCTTCCGAAGCTCATCAACGACGGTGCGAACGTCGCCGTATGCTACTGCTCCGATTACAGCCGCATGCGTCTCGAAGAGGGCTTCCGCACGCTGTGGACGCTCGGTCTGCACACCTATCCCGTCCGCCTCGGCGTGAATACGAAGCTTTCCATCGACTATGCCCAGCTTTCCAAGACCTGGCGCAGCGCAAAAATGGAAAAGCAGCTCGAAACACAGATCAAAGAGCTGAATCCGACCGTCATCGTGATCCCTCCGGACGGTGAAAACGAAGCGCCCGAAGCACGGATCGTTTCCGAATTTGTACAGGCAATCTGCAAAAAGCATACCGGCTCCTATAAAAAACTGTATATGGCGGATTCCGAAAAAGGCACGACCGTTATTGCAGACGAACTGCTTCCCTTTTATCTCAATGAAAGCGCAAACGCAATCGCGCGGCTTGCGCTTAAAGAATTCCATTCCGTCGATTACTGGGAATACGAGATCCGTGACGACGGTATTTACCGCCTGGTCCGTACGCAGGTCAACAACGACAGCAAAAAGAATACCCTCTTTGAAAACGTAACCGTCAGTTTTGACCCGCCCGTACCTCCGACGCCGGTTCCCACGCCGACGCCCGAACCGACCGAAGCACCGACCGAACCGCCCACGGAACCACCCACCGAGGCACCGACGGAAGCGCCCACGGAAGCGCCTGCCGAACCGCCCACGCCAACCACGGCGCCGACCACCGCCCCGATCAATGCGTCCGAAGCGGAAACCGGCGTTCCGGCCACGTCCGTACCGGCGACCGCCGTGCCGAGGCGCGGTCTGCTCTCCTGCGCCGGCGCCGAAATCACTGCCGCGCCGACGGAAGCGCCGACGCCCGTTCCGACCCCGGTTCCCACGCCGGAGCCCACCCCGGAACCGACGCCCGAGCCCACGCCTGAGCCGACGCCCGAACCTACCCCGGAACCGACGCCCGAGCCCACACCCGAACCGACGCCCGAACCTACCCCGGAACCGGAAGCCGATCTGATCGACGGACACTATCTTCCGGGCGGCATTCCCGAGCAGGTCCTCATGGACCGCGATAGCGGACTCTGGGCATTCCGCGATCAGAACACCGATATTGCCATCCGCCGGGTGCAGACACAGGACGTCAAGGGACAGCCCCAAGCATACTTCATTGCGCACGTATGGATGCGGAACAATCAGTTCCGTGCCGGATTCGGTCACGAGGACCGCACCGGTCGGGCACTGCAGAAGCCGTATCGCATCGCGCGTCGGTACGGCGCGGTTCTGCTGATCACCGGCGACACCATGCTCAACCTGGATCTGTCCAGAAAGAGCACGCTGATCCGCGACGGTTACGTCTATCAGAGCAAGAACGGCAGAGCGGTCCTGGCATGGAATGAGCGGACGCTCGCCTTTGAAGTGTTTGAAAACAATTCCTTCACCGCGCTCGGTCTGCAGCAGCGCGGATATCGCGACGTCTATTGCTTCGGTCCGATCCTGATGCAGAACGGCGAAATAACCCCGAACCTGAGAGACGATTATCTCGGTGCGGAAAACCCGCGCACCGGCGTCGGCATGGTCGAACCCGGTCATTTCGTGCTGATCGTTGCAGACGGTCGTCAGAAAGACTACGCGATCGGTCTGTATCTCGACGATTTCGCACAGCTGTTCAAGGACGAAGGCTGTGTACTTGCCTATAACCTCGACGGCGGCGTTTCCGCGGCAATGGTCTTTATGGGGCAGCATCTCAATACGCACCTCAACATCAAGGACTACAGCCAGCAGCGCGGGCTTCCGGACGCGCTTCTGTTCGGACACACGACGCTTCTGCCCAATGAAAACGATCCCGCGCCCGAATATGACGGCATCCGTACCGGCGCGGACGATCAGCTGATCGTCGCTCCGCAGAATCCGGAATACTACGCGCATTGATCCGCACCGCGCTTCCCGATCTCGCGCGCTTTGAGCCGAACGAAGGGATATTATGAAGAACAGTCAAAGCCGGTTTCCGACCGAAACAGAACAATCCGAATGCAAAAGACCGATCGCAAGACTCGGTTTTGCCGCGTTGCTCTGTCTGCTGTTCTGTCTGTTCGCCGCGTGTACGACCGAGCCGCATCCGATCGTGATCAGCGAAGTCATTTCCTCCAACACCGCGTTCGTTGACGAAACGCTCGGTACGCCGGACTGGATCGAACTGCACAATCGGTCCGGCAGGGACATCGACCTTGCAGGCTATATCCTGACCGACAAGGAGGATCGCTATGATCTCGGAAACATGCTTCCGAACCTTGTGATCCCGGCAAACGGATACGTGGTGCTGTATGCGCGGTCCAATGCGGACACCGACGCGTTCTGTCTCCCCTTCGGTCTTTCCAAGAGCGGCGATACGCTTTTTCTTCTGGATCGTTCCGGCAATCTTCTGGAAAAGCTGGTCATTCCCTCACTGCCCGAAAACATCTCCTATGCCCGTCGGGAAGACGGCAGCTTCGGTTACTGCATTCTGCCGACGCCCGGCTCCGAAAACTCAATGGAGATCTCGGACATCTGTACGGAACCGGTGAATTCGGATGCGGACTTGGACGGAACAAAGGTGTCGGACCT
>JAEEGL013744630.1_pt1 | contig 11744 bp, 9 predicted proteins | sample 9134231 | NCBI WGS metagenome assembly JAEEGL01 (sample SAMN16246548, study PRJNA631951) | gut metagenome | biome: gut microbiome; feature: rumen; material: fiber-attached | host: Bos | place: Iran: Karaj | collected 2018-10
GATGGAACGCTTTGTCCGGGGCGACAGCTCCCGCAACACAGAGGGCAGCGGCCTGGGGCTCTCCATCGCCCGGAGCCTTGCCGAGCTGCAGGGCGGGGAGCTGACGCTGACCGTGGACGGCGATCTGTTCAAGGTGACGCTGACCTTTGATACCGTAGAACAAACCGGGGCGCCGCAGGCGCCCGACATCTGAGAAAGGACAAAGCATGAAAAAAATCGTGGCGCTGCTGTTGGCGGCGGCCCTGTGCGCAGGGCTGCTGGCAGGCTGCGGCAAGAAGCAGGAAAGCCAGCCGACAGCGGAGACGGCACGGCCGGAGGAGGTCTACATCTCCGCCTTTACCCCCCTGGGGCTGCCGGAAGGCGCAGAGGGCGAGACCTGGGCCATCGACGGGGACGTCTTCTATACCGCTGTCTACGAGAAGCTGGCGGACGGGGAGATCCCCGAGGACAAAACCCCGGACTACGAGGGCCAGTACGACGTGATGGGCTACCGGATCTACCGCCTGGAGGCCGACGGCAGCGCAAGACCACTGGCTTATACGCCCTTGCCTGGGCCGGAGGACAGCCAGGGCCGGCAGGACTATTCCGCGGACAGCTATGTGGAACGGATATTCCCTGCGGACGACGGCGGACTGCTGGTGATCGAGCGCCAGGGCGAGAGCTGGTATACCGGCGAGGCGGGCCAGAGCCCGGAGAACTACGACGACTATTGGAGCCATGTGGAGAGCCGCTACGGCTACTTCCTGCGCCGTCTGGACGCCGAAGGGCACGAGCTGGAGAGCCGGGCGCTGCCCATGGGCAGCGAGGAGGGCTACCAGGATATGCGAAACGCCGTCCTGGACGGGGATGGGAACCTGTACCTGGTCGCCGATCAGGGCAGCGGCCAGAGCATCTACGTATACAGCGGCGCAGGCAAGAGGATCGCCGAAATCCCAACGGGCGGCTGGGTCTATGACACGGTGCGCCTGAAGGACGGCCGCGCGGCGGTAATGCTGTGGGACAATGATCTGCAGCTGCTGGCTGTAGATCCGAAGGGACAGCATCTGGAGAAGCTGGTCAGTATGGATATTTATGCCCAGACCCTGGGCGACGGCGGCGGAGATTATGATTTTTACTACACCAACGGCACCCGCCTTTACGGCTACCGACTGGAAGACCAGGAGGCGACAGTGGTGCTGGACTGGCTGGACTGCGACCTGTCGGCCCGGGATCTGCGGGCGATAGGGATTGCCGACGATGGCACGATCCGGGCCGTGAGCCGGAGCGAGGGCGAGCCGGCGGCGCTGGTGACGCTCACGAAGGTGCCCCGGGACGCGGCGGCCGAGCGACAGGTGCTCACGCTGGGCACCCTCTATGCAGACTCTGTCAGCGAGGCGGTGCTGCGCTTCAACCGCAGCCAGGACCGGGTGCGCATCCAGCTGCGGGACTATTCGGACTATGTCAACGGCGAGGACTATGAGGCGGGTCTGACCAAGCTGACCACCGAAATTATGGCCGGAGACATGCCGGATCTGCTGAGCCTGGACAGCCTGCCCTATGCCCAGTTGGCCGCCAGGGGCCTGCTGGAGGACCTGTATCCCTGGATCGACGCCGACCCGGACCTGCAGCGCACGGACTTCTTTGAAAACGTGCTGCACAGCATGGAGGTGGGCGGAGGGCTGTTCGAGGCGGCCCCGGGCTTCAGCATCATCACGGTGATGGGGTCCAGCGACATCGTGGGCGACACGCCGGGCTGGACCTATGAGGACTTCTACGCCGCCATGGCGAAAATGCCCGAGGGCGCCACAGCCTTTGGCCCCTGGATCAGCCGGGAGAACATTCTGGAGATGTGCAGCTATCTGTCCATGAACCGCTTTGTGGACTGGGGCACGGGCAGGTGTGATTTTGAGCAGGAGGAGTTTACCCAGCTGCTGGAGTTCTGCAGGCAGTTCCCCGCGCAGGAGCAGATCAACTATGAGGGGGACGACGGCTCCGACATGAGCCGCATCGCCGAGGGCCGACAGATGCTGGTGCTCACCAGCCTCTACAGCATGGACGAGGCCGTGTACAACGACCAGTACTTCGGGGGCAGGTCCACCTACATCGGCTTCCCCGCCGCCGAGGGCATTGGCAACATCCTCTATCCCGGCAGCGGCTATGCCATGAGCGCCTCCTGCGCCGACAAGGAGGCGGCCTGGAGCTTCCTGCGGGCGTTCTTCACCGAGGAGTACCAGACGAAGTACGGCTATAACGAGGGCCTGGGGCTTCCGCTGAACCGGGAGGCGTTCCGGAAGGCCATGGACAAGGCCATGGAGGTGGAGTACCAGAAGGACAGCCAAGGGCGCTATGTTCTGGACGCCAACGGGGAGAAGATCCCGGTCTCCAAGGGCGGCATGGGCCTGAGCGTGGACGGCGGCGCCGTCATGGAGTTCGAGCTCTGGGCCATGAGCGAGGAGCAGGCGGAAAAGCTCCTGCAGGTCATCGAGACTGCGGACCGGGGTGCGGATCTGAACACCACGGTGGCCGGCATCATCCGGGAGGAGGCCCAGGCCTACTTTGCCGGACAGAAGAGCGCCGAGGAGGTGGCCCGCCTGGTGCAGAGCAAGGTGAAGCTCTACGTGAGCGAACAGTATTGAGATAAATCCATTGACACAGCAAAAGCCGTCCGGTTTGATGCGGACGGCTTTTGCTGTGTCGATTCCGACGTAAATCTTTACTTGAACAGCACCAGGGCGATGATTTCCAGCGGTTCATCCCCGATGCACTTGAGAGCGTGGGCCTCGCCGTCGTCCACAAAGGTCACATCTCCGGGGCCGACGGTCACGAGCTCGCCGTTGTTATAGTACTCGCCGTGTCCCTTGAGAATGTAGAAGGTCTCTCCGTCCCCGCGATGGATATGCTCGCCCAGCGAGCAGCCGGGGCGGATGATCGTGTGGGCGAAGATGCGGCCCTTGCCGTACATCTCCTCGCTGCCGTTGAGAATGTGGTTGAGGATGATTTCCCCTTCGCCGCCGAACATCTGCTTGACGGCGACGGTTTTTTCTTCACTGCGTCTGACCAAAACGGTTCCTCCTTACATTCCCAGCGCTTCGTCGATCAGAATGACCTCCGTTTCCATGTCCATCATCGGCATCCAGGTGACCAGCAGCGCCCGGCAGATCCGATCCTCGGAGCGGCAGTCGTGACACCGGTCGTCAATCTGGCAGGGCGGCTTGTGAGGAAAGCGCTTGCAGTTTTCCACAGCGGCCACGTTCCGCGCGCGGAACAGAGCAGAGTCAAAGTCGGGGCAGATCTTGTTGCTGCCGACGACATAGTAGACCTTTTTCCGGCCAAAGACCTGCCCGGCCAGACGGTTGCCGCGGCCGTCAATGTTCAGCAGTTCGCCGCCCTCGGTCATGGCGTTGGCGCTTGTGATGTACACCGCCGCATGGTTGGCCTGCTCCAGCGTTTCGGGGCCGGGGACGCGCCAGTGCCAGTAGACGGTGTTGTGCTCGCTGAGTTTTTCATACAGTCCCAGCTGGTCCGCGGTCTTGCAGCCGCCGATGCCCACGGTTGTATTCTGTATCTGGGCGGACAGGTAAGCGGCAGCCTCCTCGCCGCTGGCAAAATGCTGCACCGCGAAGCCGCGCAGCTTGAGATTGCGAATGGTTTTCTCAAGATCCATATGTACACCTCCATTTGATGAAATCCCCACGCAGATTATACTATCTGCGTGGGGATTTGGCAAGCTTTTACAGATCAAACGCCTCAGCCAGATCTCTGGCGGAGACCGCCAGTTCCCTGGCAAACTCCGCATCGGCCGCATCGACATCGATGCGGATGGCGGAGCGTTCGGGCAATGGTGCGATGTGCAGGCGGTAATGCTCGCCGTTCAGGCGAATGCCGTCGCTGTAATCGGCGTCCATTTCCAGCATGCAGGCGGACAGGGCGCCCATCAGCTCCGCACGGCTGCGGCAGGGACAGTCCAGCCTGGCGGTGCTGTGGGAGGGAGAGGGCGCTTCCTCCGGGACGGGGGGCGTGCGAAAGGCCTCCGGCAGCGGCAGCTTCAGTTTTCCTTCCAGCGCGTCTGCACAGCAGCGGTAATAGGAGAGCGGCGTGCCCACATCGCACCAGTAGCCCTCCATGGGGACGCCCAGCAGCAGCCGATTTTGCTGCAGCAGCAGGGGAAAGAGATCCTTGGCGAAATCGAATTCCGTATTTGGCGGAACCAGATCCAGCACACCCGGGGAGACGACGTAAATCCCCGTGTTTACCAGATCGGTTACCACCCGGCCCCAGCAGGGCTTTTCCACAAAGGCCCGGATGCGGCCGTCTTCCTGGGTGACGGCCAGGCCGTACTGCAGGGGCTCGGGATGGCGAACCAGGGCCAGCGTGACGGCGGCATGACTCTCCCGATGCCGCCGCATCAGGCTCTGCAGGTCAAAGTCACAGGCGGCGTCGCCGCTGATGACGAGAAAGTCTTCGTCCCCGCAGAAATCCGCGCAGTTTTTTACGGCGCCGGCCGTCCCCAGCGCCTGATCCTCCAGCCGGTATTCTAGCTTCAGCCCCAGGCGGCTGCCGTCCCCAAAGCAGTCCATGATATCCTGCGCCCGATAGCGCACGGCGGCGCAGATCTTTGTGAAACCGTGGCTTCGCAGCAGCAAAAGAATGTATTCCATCAGCGGTTTTCCCAGCAGGGGAACCAGAGGCTTGGGCCGGTCGCCGGTGACAGCCTTCAGACGAGTCCCCTGGCCGCCGGCCATAATGACAGCTTTCACGGGAGCACCTCCGTTTTGAACGCATTTTCGGCTCTGGGCATCTGCTCCTATTATTTGCCGGCGCCGGTAAATTATTTGTTGTAAATGGAAAACGAGTTTGATATAATATAAAATTGAATTAGTATTGAATTCGGGAGGAGCGGCGATGAAATCCAACCAAAACCTCAAGCGGCTTTCTGAACCGGGCTTGGGCATCCATTTGATGTTTATGGTGATCTTTGCCCTGGCCACGCTGTACTTCCGTATGTATTATCTGGCGGCGGCCGAGGGCGCGGTCATTGTGGTTTTGGTGATCTATACGCTGATCGCCCGCCGTATCCGGGAGAGGCAGCTTGCCGCTTACATCGAGTCCGTTACCTACGATACCGAGAGCGCAAAGAACAACACGCTGATGAATTTCCCTCTGCCGATTGCGGTGTTCCGTCTGGACAATTCCAGCATCGTCTGGGGCAATGAGATGTTTTTCAACATGTGCGGGGCATCCGGACGGCGGCTGGAGGCCAGCATTGCGGATCTGGTGCCTCAATTCTCGGGAAAGTGGCTTCTGGAGGGCAAAAGCCAGTACCCGACGCTGCTGGAGATCAACGGCCGGAAATATCAGCTGCACGGCAACCTGATCCGCTCAGAAAAAAACGAGGACGACAGCGCCTTTATGGGCATCACCTACTGGGTGGATATTACAGAATATGACGATATCCGCCTGAAATATGAGAATACGCGGCCGGTGCCCGGCGTGATTGTGATCGACAACATGGAGGAGCTGTCCCGGAACCAGCCGGAGCGGGTCAAAAACGAGATCCGGGATACCGTGGAAGATCGGCTCAGTCACTGGTGCGCGAACTACAACGGCCTGCTGCGCCGCTATGACAGGGATCGTTTCCTGCTGATTGTGGACAAGCAGAGCCTGGATCAGATGAAACAGGATCGTTTTCATCTGGTTGAGGAGATGCACCAGGTAAAGAACCCCAACGGTGTGGAGACCACCATCAGCATCGGCCTGGGCGAGGACGCCGCCACCTTCAGCGAGGGGCTGCAGTTTGCCGATATGGCCATGGAGCTGGCGCTCTCCCGCGGCGGCGACCAGACGGTCATTAAAAACCGGCTGAGCTTTGAGTTTTTCGGCGGCCGCGGAATGGAAGTGGAGAAACGCACCAAGGTGAAGTCCCGGGTGATGGCCAGCACCCTGTCGGAGCTTGTGCGGGATTCCTCCCGCGTACTGGTTATGGGACACGGCATGGCCGATCTCGACTGCTTGGGGGCCGCGGTCGGCGTGTGCTGCCTGGCAAGAAAGTGCGGCGTAAAGGCGAACATTGTGATCAACCGCAGCCGGAACGCCGTGGGGCAGATGCTGGAGCGCCTGAGCCGCGAGCCGGAATACAAGGACGCATTTCTGAGCCCGCAGGACGCCATGCTTGCGGCTGACGGACGGACCCTTCTGGTGGTTGTGGACACCAGCCGCCCGGAACAGGTGGAGGATCCGGATCTGCTGGACGCCTGCAACCGGGTGGCGGTAATCGATCACCACCGGGTGGCGGCCACCTATATCCACAATGCAGCCCTGGGCTTTATCGAGCCCTATGCCTCCTCCACCTGTGAGCTGATAACCGAGATCCTCCAGGAGGCGGCGGAGCCGGAGAGTATTCTGCGCTGTGAGGCGGACGCGCTGCTGGCCGGCATTGTGCTGGACACCAAGAGCTTTTCCATCCGCACAGGCGAGCGCACCTTTGATGCGGCGGCCTATCTGCGCCGTGTGGGCGCGGACACCACCGAGGTGAAAAAGCTGTTCCAGATGGACATGGAACAGACCGTGGCAAAGTATAAAATCCTGCAGCGGGCCCGGCAGTACCGTCAGATCGCCATTGCCGCGACGGAAGAGCCCCTGGGGCGGATTACGGCGGCCATCGCCGCAGATGAGCTGCTGAACATTTCGGGAGTGGACGCCGCCGTGGTTGTCCTGCCGGACGGGAAGGGCGGTTCCTATGTATCCGCACGGTCCATCGGGGAGCTGAACGCGCAGATCCTCATGGAAAAGCTGGGCGGCGGCGGAAACCGCAGCGCCGCGGCGGCTCAGCTGCCGGATACGCCGTTGGACGAGACGGTGAAAAAAATCTGCGCGGCCATTGATGAATATCTGGGAACCGGATCATAAAAAGGAGAAACAGCATGAAAGTGATCTTTAATACGGATGTAAAGGGACAGGGGAAAAAGGGAGAGATGAAAGAGGTCTCCCAGGGTTATGCCCGCAATTACCTGATCCCGCGCGGCCTGGCCTCTGAGGCGACGGCCGATACGCTCAACGCGCTCAAGCTCAAGGAGAAGGCCAAAGCTGCGCAGATCGCCAAGGAAAAGGCACAGGCCGAGGCCTATGCCAAGCAGCTGGGCGCCGTGCAGGTGACGGTGAGAGCAAAAGCGGGAAGCAGCGGCAAGCTGTTTGGCGCCGTGACCTCCGAGGCCATCAGCAAGGCGCTGAAGGAGCAGTTTGACATGGACATCGAGAAGAACAAGATCGTCCAGGCCGAGCCCATCAAGAGCTTTGGCAGCTACACGGTCAAGGCCAAGCTGGGCTATGAAATCAGCGGCAATATCAATGTGCTGGTGGTAGAGGAAAAGTAAGCAGGGAAGGACAGAACCGATCATGGATGAGCTTCTGGGCAAAAAAATACCGTACTCCGCACCGGCGGAGCAGGCGGTCATAGGCTCTATTCTCATTGATCCCAGCTGTGTGCCGGCGGTGCTGGAGAAGCTGAAAGCGGATGAGTTCTATGGGAAGCTCAACCGGGATATCTTTGAGACGGTTTACGCCATGTTTTCCTACGGACAGACCATCGACCCTGTTACCGTGCTGGATCAGATGAAGGTCCGGGGCGTCTACCAGGACAACTGCCCGGAATATGTGGCGGAGGTCATGCGCATTACCCCGACGGCGGCCAATGTGCTGGAGTACGCGGCCATTGTACGGGACAGAGCAATGCTGCGCCGCCTGGGCGAGACGGCCGATGAGATCAACAACATGATCTATGAGGGCAGCGGCGAGGCGGATGCCATGCTGGAGGCGGCGGAGCGAAAGATCTACGCTCTGCGCCAGGGGCGCAGTATCGGCGGCCTGGTGCCCATTTCCACCGTGGTGCAGAGCGTGTTTGACCGACTGTCCGAGGCGGCGGCCTCCAGCAGCAAGCTCCCCGGCATTTCTACGGGCCTGCCCGATCTGGATCGGATTATCCTGGGGCTGAACAAGGGAGAGTTTATCCTCATTGCGGCCCGCCCCGGCGTCGGCAAGACCAGTATTGCGCTGAACATGGCGATGTATGCGGCCATGAACCAGGGAAAGAGCGTGGCGATCTTCTCGCTGGAAATGGCGCGGGAGCAGTTGGCGATGCGCCTGCTCTCCCGAGCGGCGCTGGTGCCTGCCCAGAACCTGATGACCGGCCAGCTGACCGATCAGCAGTGGCGGGATATTTCGGATGCCGCGCAGACGCTGAGCGCCACGGATATCCGGATTGACGACAATCCCACCCTCACGGTTTCGGACATGAACGCCCAGTGCCGGCGGCTGTCCAAGCTGGATCTGGTGGTCATCGACTATCTGCAGCTGATGCAGTCTGCGGGAAGCGGGCACAGCTGGTCCAATGAGAGCCGGACCCAGGCGGTCAGCGATATCAGCCGCATGATGAAAATCATGGCCAAAGAACTGAACGTGCCGGTGATCTGCCTGTCGCAGCTTTCCCGTGCCAGTGAGACGCGGCAGGAAAAGCGCCCGCTGCTCTCCGATCTGCGGGAATCCGGCGCCATTGAGCAGGATGCGGACGTGGTTATAGGCCTGTACCGCGAGGGGTATTATAACAGAGAATGTGAAAAACCGAATCTGGCGGAGGCCATCGTGCTGAAAAACCGGAAGGGCGCAACGGGAACGGTGGAACTGGCCTGGCTGCCGGAGTACACCTCCTTCCAGTCGGTGGAGCGCCGATACGACGATGAACCTTGAGCTGATTTCCAGATACAATATGCTGCCGCCGGGAAGCCGCGTCCTCTGCGCCGTATCCGGCGGCGCAGATTCCATGTGCCTGCTGCATCTGCTGTGGAGCAGGCGGGAGGAGCTTGGAATTGCGCTTGCTGCCGCCCATTACGAGCATGGCCTGCGCGGGGAAGAGTCCCTGCGGGATGCGGACTTTGTGGCCGGCTGGTGCCGGGAGAAAGGAATCCGCTGCGTGACGGAGCACGGCGACGTCCGCGCCTACGCGGAGCAGCGGGGCATGGGTCTGGAAGAGGCGGCCCGGGAGCTGCGCTATGCCTTTCTGGCGCGCACGGCGGAGGAGCTGTGCTGCGATCGGATTGCCACGGCCCATAATGCGGACGACAACGCGGAGACGCTGCTGCTGCATCTCACCCGGGGCAGCGGCGGTAAGGGCTTGGGCGGAATCCCGCCGGTGCGCGGGGCGATTGTCCGGCCCCTGCTGCACTGCACGAGGGCGGAGATTGCCGCCTATCTGGAGCAAAACGCCGTCCCCCATGTGGAGGACAGCAGCAACGGGCGGGATGACTTCGCCCGCAATCGGCTGCGGCATCAGGTGATGCCGGTGCTGCGCGAGCTGAACCCAGCCTTTGCGGCGGCGGCAGGCCGGACAGCAGAGCTTCTGCGGCAGGATGAGGACTGCCTTTCCCGGCTGGCGGCGGATTTTATCGAAGCGTATTATGACGGAGAGAGCCTGCCCTTGAAAGAATTGGGACAGCTGCATCCGGCTGTCGCTTCCCGCGTGGTGCGCGGGCTTTGCGAGAGCAGCCTGGAACAGGGCCACGTGGACGCAGTGCTGGCCCTGTGCGGCGGAACCGGGTTTTCCCGGCTGGATCTGCCCGGCCTGCGGCTGCGGCGGGAGCAGGGGAGGCTGTGGTTTACCCAGACGGAGCCGCAGACGATACCCGCGAGGCCCCTGAGAGCAGGCGAAACGCTGGAAATCCCGGAGGCCGGTATCCGCATAACGGCGGAAGAAGGGGAACACCGTCAAGAAATTCACGAGTTGTTCAACATTTACAGCTTCAAATGTGCAAATATATGTGGTACACTTATCTGCACCGGTCGACAGCCGGGGGATCGGCTGCGTGTTGCGGGCCGCGGATGCACGAAAAGCCTGAAGGCCCTCTTTCTGGAGGCGGGCATGACCCGGGCCGATCGGGAACGCACAGTGGTGTTCCGGGATGACGCCGGCATCCTGGCGGTGCACGGTCTGGCCGTGGCGGAACGCAGCGTTCCGCAGCCGGGGGATCGGGTGCTGCGGCTGAAGGTGGAAGCATTATAGAGATGAGGAGACGGGATATGGAAGAAGCGATCGAGCGCGTTTTGATCAGCGCTGAAGATATTAAAACGCATGTGGCACAGATCGGCGCCAAAATCTCGATAGACTACGACGGGAAGAACCCGATTTTCGTGGGGGTGCTGAAGGGCTGCTTCATCTTCATGGCAGATCTGATGCGGAATGTGTCCATCCCCTGTACCATGGATTTTATGGCGGTCTCCTCTTACAGCGGCACCAACTCCACCGGCGCCGTGAAGATCAACAAGGACCTGAGCGAGGACATCGACGGAAGACACCTGATCCTTGTGGAGGACATCCTGGACTCCGGCGTGACCCTCAATTATCTGAAGAATTATCTGAAGGTGCGCAAGCCCGCTTCCATCGCGGTGGCCACTCTGCTGGACAAGCCCGCCCGCCGCAAGGCGGATATCATTGCAGACTACTCCTGTTTTGAGATTCCGGACGCTTTTGTCGTGGGTTATGGACTGGATTACAATGAGCAATACCGGAATCTGCCGTATATCGGCGTGCTGAAGCCGGAAATCTATTCATAAGGAAACATGGACGAACGCAGAACCGAAGAAGAGGCTTTGCGTTTGATGAGGAAGAGGGAAGAAGCAAAGCGGAGCGAGTTTCTCCTGACATGAAGGATGTGAACAGTATTTGAAACCCCAACGAAACCGAGCAAGAGACCTGGGCTTCTATATCATGCTGCTGGTAATTATGGTAGCGGTGATTTTTACCATGACCCGGGATACTGGGGACAAGCAGATCGAGAATTATTCTGACCTGGTTGATCTTTTTAAGGACCAGAAAATCGAGTCCTTCCGGACGGAGGGCAATAAGATTATCCTGCGTGTGCGGACAGATGATGCAGAAACGCCCACGGAGGAATTGACCTACGACCTGTACAGTTTCTCCCTGTTCTACGAGGACTTTAAGGACGTGATCCGGGAGCAGTATGACGCGGGCGTCCTCGAGGTATACGATTACGACGAGGGCTTTGTCATGCCGTGGTGGGCCAGCATTCTGCCCTATCTGCTGTTGATGGGCGGCGCGATGGTCCTGTGGTATGTGATGATGAACCGCATGGGCGGCGGTGCCGGCAGCGTTGCCCGCTTCAGCAAAGCGCGCACGAAGCTCGGGAGCGACGAGAAGAACAAAAAGACCTTCAACGATGTGGCCGGCTGCGATGAGGAAAAAGACGAACTGGCCGAGATCGTGGATTTCCTGCGGGATCCCAAAGCTTATACCGCCATGGGCGCGCGCATTCCCAAGGGCGTGCTGCTGGTAGGCCCTCCGGGCACAGGCAAAACCCTGTTGGCCAAGGCGGTGGCCGGGGAAGCGGGGGTGCAGTTTCTGTCCATCTCCGGCTCCGACTTTGTAGAGCTCTATGTGGGCGTCGGCGCCGGCCGCGTGCGCGACCTGTTTGAACAGGCCAAGAAAGCCGCGCCTGCCATTATCTTCATCGATGAGATTGACGCGGTGGGCCGTCAGAGAGGCAGCGGCCTGGGCGGCGGGCACGATGAGCGCGAGCAGACGCTCAACCAGCTGCTGGTGGAGATGGACGGCTTCGGCAGCAACGAGGGCGTCATCGTCATGGCGGCCACCAACCGTGCGGATATCCTGGATAACGCGCTGCTGCGCCCCGGCCGCTTTGACCGACAGGTCTATGTCGGGCTGCCGGATATCAAGCGCCGCGAGGCCATTCTGAAAATCC
>JAEEGL014160774.1_pt1 | contig 11744 bp, 6 predicted proteins | sample 9134231 | NCBI WGS metagenome assembly JAEEGL01 (sample SAMN16246548, study PRJNA631951) | gut metagenome | biome: gut microbiome; feature: rumen; material: fiber-attached | host: Bos | place: Iran: Karaj | collected 2018-10
GGATCTTCCGGATTTCCCGGATCTTCCGGATTTCCCGGATCTTCCGGATTTCCCGGATTTCCCAGCCCCCGCATTTTCCCCGCGTGTGCCGGCGGGCTTGCCCGCCGGTAAAGCCCCGATCTCCCGCCACCATAATCACCCAGCCCCCGCATTTTCCCCGCGTGCGCCGGCGGGGAAGCCCGCCGGAATGCCCCCGAAGATGCGCCACCCCGGGCTTTCCCAGCCCCCGCATTTACCCGGCGTGTGCCGGCGGGCTTGCCCGCCGGTAAAGCCCCGATCTCCCGCCACCAAAATCACCCAGCCCCCGCATTTACCCCGCATGTGCCGGCGGGCTTGTCCGCCGGAATGCCCCCCGCGGGTGCGCCGCCCTGTCCAGCCGCGCCGGCGGGCAAGCCCGCCGACACACGAAATCCCCCGTTCTGTGGCGGGCCGTTCTCGGCCCGCGTCCCCGCGTCCCTTGAAAAAATCCCCCTGCTTTCTTAGCGCCATGCAATTCCTCTTCTCCCAGCCTTTCACGCATGTCCACTTCTTCCGCATCCAGGACTGGCGGTGCCAGGCCGAGCCCACCTCCGCCATGCGCTGGCGTGCCGCCCTCGACGGCGACGCCCTCCCTGGCGCCACGCCCCGCCTGACCCTCGACTTCGAGGGCGCCGCCCCCTCCGGCGGCGGCACCTTCCTCTTCGCCTTCCCCGCCCTCGCCAAGGACACGGCCCCCGCCATCACCAGCGATTCCCCCGAGTGGAACTGGCAGTGGCCCGTCCTCGAAGTCCGCACCCCCTGCACCAGACTGGAAATCGCCGACTTCCCCCTGCCCGCCCTGCCAGGCAGGCTCTACCTCGAAAACTACTGCCGCCTCCCCGACGGACGCATCCTCCGCGCGCCCGAGGCCGTCGTGAACGTCGAGGACACCCCCGCTGCCTCCGTCCAGGCCTATCTCAGCAGCAACTTCGAGGGCGGATTGCTCCGCTACAGTATCGTCGCCGAGCAGGACGACGCCCACCACTGGATGCCCGACCGCAACTACAACGGCCCCGCCGAAGTGCGCCTCGGCCAGCAGACACTCGCCGTGCAACTCCGCCACGGCATCGCGCAGGGCGCCATCCCGCTGCCCTCCCGCAGCGGCTTCGCCGCCGAGGTCACCTCGGGCGCCCTCGACGGCGTCGGCAACTGGGTCGATCCCGCGTTCACCGACGGGCTCCCCTATTCGATCTTCTGGGGCGACATCCACGTCCACAGCCGCGAATCCGACGGCGAAGGCGACCCCGAGACCGTCGTCTCCCGCGCCCGCGACTGGCTCCACCTGGATTTCATGGCCTTCAACGAACACATCGAGAACTCGCTCGCCTGGCGCCCCTGGAACGCCGACAAGTGGAAGCGCCTCCGCGCCGTCTACGAGACCGCCACCCAGAACGGATCCTTCGTCATCATCCCGGGCTTCGAATTCCGCAGCTACTGCAATCTCTGGTGCTTCAACGACGAATACACCGACTTCATCTCCGTCGCGGAAACCCTCGACAACGCACACTACCCCAAGGGCAAGGACGACCCCGTCTATCCGCAGCAGCAGGCCGACGCGCAGCGCCACATCGCCGAATTCGCCGCCCGCCCTGGCTGGCTCGTCGGCTACCACCGACTCGAAAACCTCCACGCCACCCTCGGATACATGCCCACTCCCGTCCAGTATCTCCAGATGGCCCACTACAAGCGCCCGCCCGAGACTGGCAGCGACGAATACCTCCTGCGCGGCGACCGCGTCGGCTTCTTCGGCTCCACCGACACCCACATCGGCCTGCCGGGACTCCCATTCAAGCCCGACCGCACCGCCCAGTCAGGCCTCACCGCCATCTACGCCGAGCGCCTCGACCGCGACAGCCTCCACGAGGCACTCCTCCAGCGCCGCACCTACGCCACCATGGGCTCCCGCACCCTCCTCGACTTCCGCCTCAACGGCGCACTCATGGGCAGCGTCCTCGCCCTCCCCGACGGCGCCCCCATCGAAATCACCGTCCGCGCCGCAGGACGCGAACGCCTCGCGGGCCTCGAAATCGTCTCAGGCGGACAGGATATCGCCCACCTCGACTGCGACGGAACCGCCGTCGAGCACACCTTCCGATTCACCCGAAAAGGCCCTGGCGAACAATACTTCTTCGCCCGCGTCCATCTCGCCGACGGCCGCATGGCCTGGAACAGCCCCGTCTAGGTGACCGAGCCTTAAACGGACGCACCGTATGAATACTATAAGACACACCTAGGGCGGCTATATGCCGCCCTGGGCGTGTGGGGATGGGATTGCGCCTTACGGCAAGGCGAGCAGGAGGGATGAGGCATCGGTGCTGACAAAGCCATCTGCGGCGGCGGTCGCACCGTCGGGAAGAATCACCTGCAGAGCACTCTCGGAGGAATGGATTGTCGTTCCAGGCAGGATGTCGATGCTCCACGGCATCTCGCTTAGCAGTGCCACTTCACAATCGGGCTCCGCGGTCGCGAGGAACGCGGCTTCGGCTGCGGACCCAACCACATGGAGAGAATGCTCTTCCCCGTCTGCCGTCCTCCAATTCACCGTGAAGCCCCGTCCGCTCCCAGTGGATGCCGTGCCACGCGACACTGCATCGGCCTTCAGCGTTTTTGGAGAACCATATAAGCCGTCAAAATAGACGGTATACAACGCGGTGACCGGGCACCCGTCCACCGGGTAGACCGCGCGGATGACGATGGGCTCTACAGACGCAGTTTTGCCCACAGTCAGCAGGCCGTTCTTGTCGATTTTCGCGTATTTGCCCCCGTATGCGATGCTCCAGGTCGGCGTTACCGCATACTCGCCATCCAAAATGGCATCATAGCGCACCTTGTCGCCGCAGGCGATGTACTCGGGCCCGTCGATCTCCAGTTCCCAACCGTCATATTCGAAGTGCGTCACGGGGATGGGAACCCCCTTCGCTGTCTCGCCGAAATACCCATACCAGGAGGCATGGACCTTGGTCTTGTTCTGGAGAACCGACCACGCATAATCCATCTCTTCGTCCCCCAGGAAGTAGATGTCAAGCAGTTTGGTGCATTTGTCGAAGGCGCCCCAGCCAAGATACTCGACACTGGCGGGAATGACGATGGAGGAAAGCTTGGCGCATCCGTAGAATGCATCTGCGCCGATTGTTGTCAGCGAGGCGGGAAGCGCCAACGACGCCAGAGCCTTGCAGTTGTAGAAAGCATAGGACCCTATGCTTTCAAGGTATTCTGGAAGAATGACAGAAGTTAGTTTCGTGCAATTATAAAACGCGCCGGTCTCAATGGAGGTGATACTATAAGGAAGGAGTATTTCGACCAGCGAGGTGCAGCCCTCAAATGCGTACGCACCGATGCATTCTATGGTATCCGGGAGAATGACCTGGGACAGTTTCTTGCAGTTGTAGAAAGTCTCGTCTTCAATCACGGTGATGCCGTCGGGAATGCGGATTTGCGAGAGGTTCACGCAGCCCGCGAATGCGTCTTCACCAAGGGAACGCACTGTTTCGGGAAGGTTGATGGTGGCGAGTGAGGAACAATTTTTGAAGGCGTCGTCTTCAATCCTCTCGACTGTCGGGGACAGGACAATGGACTTGAGTTTCGAGCAATCCCAAAAGGCTCCCTCGCAAATGGTTGTCACGCCCACTGGAACGGTGAAGGTTCCTGCAGGAGATCCAGCCATGGAAATCAACGACGTGCCGTCCTTGCTGAAAAGCACATTGCCGGTTGCCTTATACGTCTGATTCCCGGAGGAGACAGTCAGGCTTTTCATCCCCGTGCAACCTGCAAACGCGCCGCCGCCAATGACTTCAACTGTAGCCGGGATAGACAAGCTCGCCAGTGCGGCGCATCCTCCAAAGGCATCCACCCCGATTTCCACAACGCCAGCCGACAACGGAAAACTTTTCAGCTTCTTGCATCCGGCAAAGGCACTGTCGGAAATGGTCGTCAGATCGCCCCCCCATGGAATGGTGACGGTAGTCAGAGCGGTGCAGTCCTCAAAGGCACTTTCGCCAATGGTTTCAAGGGAAGACGGAAGAACCAGCGCCTTCAGTTTGGTGCAATCGGCTGCCGCATATTGTTTGATGGAAACGACGTCTCTACGCACTTCCAAGGTTCCTGTAAACGCTCCCGGCACACACAGTAACTCCGTCCCTTCACCGTTGTACAGTACATTGCCAAAAGCGCTGTAATTTTCGTTTTCAGGGTCAACGGTAATGGATTTAAGCGACTTGCAATAGGAAAATGCACCTTCTCCAATATAACTCACATTCGCAGGAAGATGGACGGAATTGAGAGATGAACAGTCCGCAAAGGCATACTCGGCAATTCCAAAGCCACAAGCATCATTTCCTCCACCCAAATCAAGCGTCTTTAGTTTGACACAATTTGCAAAAGCATCCCCCCCAATCCAGATATCGTTCCATTCGTGAATAAAACTGACAGCTTTCAAGGAAGAACAACCATAAAAAGCACTATCGCCGACTTCACATCGGATGGGGGAGATGGTCGTCAATTTCTCGCAGGAAAAAAAAGCTGTCCCGTCAATAGAATCGCACGACAGCAGATTGACGGTGGTCAAGGATGGACACACGGCAAACGCCCCCCAACCAATCCTCCCCGTCGCAATGGTGGCTGATTTCAGTTTTGGCATTCTCCGAAACGCACTGTCACCAACATGGGTCAATTCCCCATCCAGCATGGGAGGGATGGTGATGGAGGTGGCATTGGCATTGACCGGCCCGGTAATCAGAATCCCATCGTCATCGTATTCGTATTCGACGTCAACGGGGAGCGTCTTGACGGTCGCGCCCCCAAAAAACTCCCCGTCATACCAACCGTTGCTCTCGTAACCTTTCACAATGACTTTAGAAGAGAAGCGCACGCCCTCTCCAAACTCATTCTCCCAGATCTCCGGCTCCCCCCCGAAGAAGGTGATGCTCTTAAGACCAGTGCACCCGCGGAATGCCGTGTCATACATATACCAACAGCCGGGACTGACCGTGATGGACTTGAGGGCCTTGCATCCCCAGAACACCCCGTCATTAAGCCCCCCTTCCTCAAGATCAATATAATCTATGGAAGCAAGACCGGTGCAGTCGCAGAAGGCAAAGGCACCAATGGCCTCCAATCTGCGGGGCAGGACAATGGATTTGATCTTGGTGCATCCTTCGAAGGCGCCTGCGCCGATGTTACGAACAAAACCGGGCACCGTGAAGGTGCCGGACACCCCCGCCGGCGGCGCCGCCACCAAAGTGCTCTCACTATCATACAAAACCCCGTCAATCACCCGATAGTATTCATTGCCGGCAGCAACGACGATGCTCTTCAGCGACTTGCACCCCGCAAACGGGCCGTCCCCATCCTCAAAATTATAGCAGTCGATATATTCGACGGAAGTGGGGATGGTGATGGAAGTCAAGGCGGTGCAACCATAGAAAGCGCCCTGCATGATCGTCGTGACTGAATTGGGGATGGAAACGCTCTTCAACTTGGTGCACTCCTCAAAGGCGTATTCACCGATGGCGGTGACTGGATAACCATTGATGGAGGGAGGGATCGAGGCCGCAGTGATGCCAGGCACTACCCCCGTAATGGTGATTTCCCCATCCTGTCGAGTGTAGTAGAAATGACCATAGGGATAGTCCGCCGCCGCAAAATGCGCCGACAGGAAAACGGAAGCGGACACGAGCAGCAGCCAAAGCGGGAAGGAAAAACAATGGACAGGGCGGTTCATTGCGGTTGATCTCATAGGAATACCACGGTTGGTAAATGAAGAAAAACGTGACAACTGGAAGCGGAAATAGAGTAATATAACCATGAATTCTTTTTTTCAAGTCGGGTGAAACCAAACAGTCGACGCCCCCCGACGCTGAAATGGTGCTATCTTATTACGAAATGCAATTCTCATTTGCCGCACTTCTGCCATGCCTCGTCCCGCCCCGATTTCAACCGCCGACGCCAAACGACGGCGACGGCGACGCACTTTCCTCGCCACAGCCACCATCGCCCTCCTCGGACTCCTCCCGCTCTTCTGGGCCAACTGGAGCATCCACCGCCGCGACGCCCGCGTCCACGACGACCTGGAGGCCCTCCCCGCCCGTGAATACGGCCTCGTCCTGGGGACGACGCGCATCACCCGCAAGGGCCAGCTCAACTGGTTCTTCACCTACCGCATCGAGGCCGCCGTGCGCCTCTACCGCGCGGGAAAGGTGCGCCGCCTCATCGTCTCCGGCGACAACCGCCGCATCGGCTACAACGAGCCCGAGGACATGAAGCAGGCGCTGCTCGATGCCGGCATCCCCGACGACGCCATCCTCTGCGACTACGCAGGCTTCCGCACCCTCGACTCCGTCGTCCGCGCCCGCAACCTCTTCGGCGCCCGCGAACTCATCATCGTCTCCCAGCGCGACCATTGCCGACGCGCCATCTTCATCGCCGACCACCACGGCATCGACGCCGTCGGCTACGCCGCCCGAAACGTCCCCGCCCGCCACTGGCCCAAGCGCCTCCTCCGCGAACCCGCCGCCTGCCTCCTCGCCTGGCTCGACGTCACCATCCTCCACCGAAAACCGCACTTCGTCCAGTAACCCCCGCCTGGAAGAAGTCCTCCCGTCTCCGCGTGCCCGCCCTTATTTGCCGATGCCTCCGGCGGCCTGTTTCATCCACTTCACGCCCTGGTTCACGCGCCGCCTGACCCCATAGTCTTGCCGCTGGATGGTCTCCAGACAATGGCGTGCCTGACCATACCCCTGCCTGATCGCCTTGCGGATCCATATCATGCCCTTGGGAAGGTTTCTTGCCACCCCCACGCCGTAGGCATAGCAAAGTCCCAATTTCAACTGGGCTTTGGCCAGCCCCCGCTCCGCCGCCTTCCGATATTGCTCAAAGGCCTTCCTGAAATTCTTCTCGACTCCACGCCCGAATTCATGGCATCGGCCCAGCAGATACTGCATTTGCGCAATGCCTGTGTTCGCGGCCTTGCGCCACCATGCCAGCGCCGCCTGGACGTCCTGCCGCACCCCAATCCCCAGGAGATGCCGACCGCCGAGCCAGAGTTGCGCCCCCGCATTGCCAGCCTGGGCCTTCTGGTGCAACTCTTTCAGCCCCGACGCCATTTCCTGCGCAGAAAGCACCGCCCCCGACACGATCAGCACAAATGCCGCCATCCTCAACAATTTCCAGTGATCCCACCACATTTTTCACTTCTCCATTGACAGGAACCCGCATCAATTTCCCGCCCTCTTCCTACTACGCCGTTTGACTGCTTTCTTACACGTCCGGATCCACCGCCGAATGCCGCGTATCAAAGGAGACAGCCGCCATAAACGGCGCAGCCGCTTCCACCAACGCATTTCGCGAAAACGGCCCCCAAAACTTTGCCATTGCCCGCCCAGCCACCGCGTGACACGCTCATCCTCCCTGGAGAGCGATGCCAGGCCACTCGCCAAAGACTGCCATTCCTGCCAATGCTGAAGCACCTCTGGCTTGCGCCTGGACTTCACCTTCCGCTTCGGAATCAATTCCTCCGCATTCGCAACGGGCGTCGACCTTGAAACCAGATGATTCAGGGCATCGCAGAAACGCCTCAGCCCAGCCCCGCAGAACGGGCCGAATTCAAGCAGGACCTCATTCTCGCTCACAAAGACCTTCCTTAGGAACGGGAACCGGCTGCTCCAACGCCAGCACAGGGAATAATCGTTTCGCGCCCGAAATGGAAACGAGATTTGCTGCTTGTCAAGCCCCCGTCCATAGAGCATGTCGGCGGTGACCAGCAGGCCCCGCGTTCCAAGCCGAAGCAGAGTGTCATCGTACAGCGCGAATATGTCCGCAGGAGCAATCTCCGGCGCATACCCCCAGATGGCAAGATGACGCTTCCAAAATGGAACCTCCTGCCCGATGATTCGCTGCAGCATCGCCCGGCAACGCTCCACCCTGTCGGTCTGGACCGTCAACGCCGCCGACTGCCGCCGCAATTCCTGGATTGCCTTCTCCCGATCCGCTTCAATCCTGCGCGTGAAGTCCTTCTCATAGCGTTCCCACCGCTCATATTCCGCCTGCATTTCCTCCACCAGCATCCGACGGCACTCTTCCAGCCTGCGCAGACCATTGCACACGGTCGCTTCGACGGGATCCCCGTCTTGCGACTGCGTCAAGGTCTTCTGCGCCTCTTCCAGGACCGCCGCGACAGAGGAAAGCCGCCCGCCCCAGATCGGCGGTTTCCGTTCCAGGGGAAAGTCCGTTGTGCGGAGAACCGCTATGACCGCCGCCAAGGTCACGGAGGCATCCTCGCGGACATGCTCCAGTTGCGCCAGACGCCTCCTGGCAATCGCGAGTTCTTTCGCCAACTGGGCCGCGCTCGGCAGGGACTCCCCCTCCGGCTCAGGAGGCTTTCGAAAAATGGGGTCCCGCGCCTCGATCTGCGCAATGGTCAAGACCTCGTCATCCAGGACAAAGCGCTCATCTGGCGCAACCCGCCCCTGCTGCACGCTGTTCCACAAATCCCCCGAGGTGCAGAACTCCGCCAGCGATGCCCGCCAATAGATGTTTTCATGAGAATCCGCCGACATTCTATCCCTCAACCATCGCCATTGTCCGTTACTTCCCTATTGCCTCCGCACCAGCACAACACGGAAGCCCACCGCAGGATTGTGCTTGGTGGGTTTCATGCGTTCCCGATTCGCCACGCGGCAGGACCGTTCCTCATCACCGATGGAACCGCCCCGAATCACCCGCTCATACTTATTCTTGGGCCCCGTGGGATCATGGATGATCCTCTGTATCTGATAGGGGCCGTACCAGTCTCGGCACCATTCCCAGACATTGCCGCTCATGTCATACAACCCCAAATCGTTCGGACGCTTCTTGCCGACGGGATGGATGCGGTCGCCAGAGTTCACGGAATACCACCCGACATCCACCAATTCCGCGCTGCCGCTGAACGTGTATCTCCGACCAAGTGTCCCTCCGCGCGCGGCATATTCCCATTCTGCCTCCGTCGGCAGGTCAAAGGTAAAACCTGAAGCCACCAGTCGCTTCGAATTCAATGCCTCGCAGAAGTTTTTGGCATCCACCCAACTGACTCTCTCCACGGGCTTGTCATCCCCGTTGCTAAAGGAAGGATTGCTCCCCATCACAGCCTTCCACTGCGCCTGCGTCACCTCGAATTTCCCAATCCAGAAATCCTGCGTGATGGTCACATAATGCGGCAACTCGTCTGCGTCTCGTCCGACTTCGGTAAACGCCCCCCCCATCTGGAAACCGCCCCGCGCGACACGCACCAGCTCCAACTCGGTCTTGTCGTCAAGTCTCACCTTGAGCAACTCCCCCTTTGCGACTTCCACGCGCGAAATGGTTTTCTTCTCTTCTCGGACGCCCGCCTCCGCACCCGCCAACGCCTCGGCGCGAACACGCTCCGCCGAGTCCAAACGCGCTTTCGCAGATGCCGACTCCGCCTCGACCCTCTCCGCACGTGCCAACGCCTCGTCGCGCGCACGCTCCGCCGAGGCCAAACGCTCTTTCGCAGATGCCGACTCCGCCTCGGCCCTCTCCGCACGCGCCAACGCCTCGGCGCGAACACGCTCCGCCGAGTCCAAACGCTCTTTTGCGACTGCCAAATCCACCTCGGCCCTCTCCGCGCGCCTCAACGCCTCGACGCGAACACGCTCCGTCGAGTCCACACGCTCTTTTGCGACTGCCAAATCCACCTCGGCATTCTTCGCACTCGCCAGCGCCTCGTCGCGAACACGCTCCGCCGAGTCCAAACGCTCTTTCGCAGATGCCGACTCCGCCTCGGCCCTCTCCGCGCGCGCCAACGCCTCGGCGCGTTCACGCTCCGCCGATTCCGCACGCCCTTTCGCAGACGCCAACTCCGCCTCGAACCGCTTCGCGCGCCTCAACGCCTCGTCACGCGCACGCTTCGCCGATTCCGCACGCCCTTTCGCAGACGCCAACTCCGCCTCGAACCGCTTCGCGCGCGCCAACGCCTCGTCACGCGCACGCTCCGCCGAGTCCAAACGCTCTTTCGCAGACGCTAACTCCATCTCGGCCTTCTTCACCCGTGCAGCCGCCTCCGCATTTTTCTGTTCCGCCTCGAATCGCATCCGTTCGGCAACCAGATGCCGAAACTTCTCTTCCTGCAATTGCCTTTCAAGTTTTTTGGCGCGAAGCCACGCAGATTTTCCCCAAACACCCCAGCCAAATGCCGCCAGAAAGATTCCTGAAAGCAAGAGAATCACCAAGGCGCGGAACAACTTCGGGCGCCTGCGTCCCGCAGGCACGGCCTTTGTCTCTCCCTTCAACGGAAACTGCTTGAAAACGTGATCCCGTAGCCGAATCTGTTCAATGGTCAGACGCTCGCCATCCAGGACAAACGTCTCATCCTTCGCAACCCGCCCCTGCTGCACGCTCGTCCATAACTCCGCAGACGTGCAATATTCCTTCAACGCCTCGCGCCAATACAGTTTTTCCCGATTCATGCCAGTCATGATGATCTACACCCACGTCGCCGGCACTGGCGGCTTCACCTGCTCCAATAAGCGTTCGGCGTTCCTCGCATTGGACTCCGATACAACCTGCCAGATCTGCCGGCAAAGCGTCTCCAGAAGCACGCAGAAATCCTGCAACTCCTCTCCATGGCACACAAGGTCATTCACGATTGCCTTGCCTCCGCACAGTACATCTGCATACAATGACAAGCAACCGTAATTCAACGTCAAATTCTGAACCGCAGCCAATGGCAGTTGGACACAGGGCGCGCCGTCCCCTTTCACATACACGGCATGGTAGGTCAGCAGGATCCCAAGCGGCTCGCCCCAACGGGGAGAGCCGTCATAAAGGGCCAGGACATCATTCGGCGCCACATCCGGGGCGTATGCGCAAACAGCCTTCACGACAACCCGCCGCCAATAACCATGATTTGCTTCCCGCCTGTTCAAATATATATGCCGCCAACGATCCTTGATAATGGGCCGCTCCAGCGCATAAACAACCTTTGACCGCAACTGCCCCGCCTCCAATTGCGCCTGACCCAACTTCGCCAAGTCATTCTTGATCCCCGTCAGCACCTCCGCGCGGGCTGCCGCGAACGCTGCCGCCAGCTGCTCATGTCCAATGCGTATCTTATCCGTCTCCTGCCGGATGTATTCCTTCCATTCCGCTCTCTTACGTCTATATTCTGTTTCCAGCGCGGCCGATTTCTGCGCCGCCTCCGCCTCCAAGTGACGCTTTTTCTCCTCGCACTCCTGCTTCATTCGTCTAGATTCTGCTTCCAGCGCGGCCGACTTCCGCGCCGCCTCCGCCTCCAGATGACGCTGACGGACGGCAAGCGCCTCCTGTTTTTCCACTAAAACTTGATGCGCCTGCTTCAGAAGATCCACCTGGGCGGAAACCGCCTGCTCCTCCGCCAGAGGTTCTTCGGATCCCCTCCCCATCTTCCACTCCAGTTGCACCCGTCTGATCGTCCGGTCAAGCGCTGTCGTCGTCGCCTGGTAATGCTCCGCGAGTTCCGGCACCGCTTCCGCCTGGGACAGCAGCGCCAGCGCCTCCTGGCAGTTGACGCAGGCGTCATGGCAGAGTTTCTTCAGCCGATTGTTGACCAACTGGCTATTCGTGAGCTGTCGTTCCAATTCCGACCGCGACAACGCGGGTTTATACAGGTCCCGGCACTTCGCCAGCACCGCCTGGACCGTTGGATCCTCCTTGCGAATCTGGGCAAAGGTCAATTCACGGCCGTCCCGCTCAAA
>JAEEGL014460540.1_pt1 | contig 11744 bp, 2 predicted proteins | sample 9134231 | NCBI WGS metagenome assembly JAEEGL01 (sample SAMN16246548, study PRJNA631951) | gut metagenome | biome: gut microbiome; feature: rumen; material: fiber-attached | host: Bos | place: Iran: Karaj | collected 2018-10
TCAGGGTTATCAGCGCTCCCAGAGCAGTCTTTTTCTTGGAGGAAAAAAAGAAATACTGACCAACAAGAGAAAAACTCATGGTTGCCACCAGATCGATAGACAAAAAATAAGCACTGTTCATGTTAAAAATCAGTTTTATGATAAAAGTTATGGTAAAGGATATCAGCGCGTACAGATAGCCGTACAGAGCACCAATTATTAGGAACGGTGCGATGAAAAAGCTGATAAGGACAGTTTCTCCGGTGGCAATTCTCATGGTATCCCCATGAAGCGCCGAATATGCGCACAGTCTGGTGAGCAGAAGCCATATCAGAATGCCTACTATTTTTACAACTATCCTTACTTTTTTTTTCTTTGATTCTTCGTTTGACATGTGTAAATCCCTCTGTAGGTGCTTGGTGAATCACTTTAATCATACTATATTTGGTAGAAGAATAATCTTAAATATGTATAAAGGATGTTTATTTTACTTTAAATAATTTCGCCATTGCAAATTTGATTAATTTGCTCTATTATTCTTGTTCGGGAAAGGGGAATTTGAAAATGAAAAAGTGTGGTTTTAAACGTTATTTGAGTTTGCTGTTATCTATAGCAATTGTATCTACAAGTAGCTTTTCTGCAATGGCGACAGATAGTATTGCTTATGATTTATCTGATGATAATAGTGTAGCTTCTGAGAACAATGAAGAAATGGGGAATGAAAATATCGATATTGGCTCCGAAACAAGGGACGATGAGATTATCGATAATATTTACCCTATCGACAGCGTTATCATTGAAGACGAAGAAGATGAGATTGATGATAGTGCTGACTCTGAAGAATGCTTGGATATTTCTCAGATCACAGATTTGGGAAGTGGATCTGATTATGAATATTCCCGCATCAGCGGCGGAGTAAAAATAACAAAGTATAAAGGAAACAGCCAAAACGTGGTAATCCCTTCAAAGCTGGGGGGATATTCGGTTAAGTGCATTGGCGAAAGTGCGTTTAGGGATTGTTCGGGTATAAAGACGATAAAAATCCCGGATTCCGTTACTACTTTAGGGGATTTTGCGTTTGAAGACTGTAAGAGCCTTACCTCTATTGAGATACCTGATTCCGTCACGAAAATAGAAGATTATGTTCTTGCCCACTGTGACAACCTGACTTCGGTAACAATTCCGGATTCTGTTACCGATATGGGAAACTGTGTATTTATTCAATGCTATAACCTTTCATCGGTAAAACTTTCTAATTCTGCTACCAGCATAGGAATGTTTGTTTTTGCATATTGTACCAGCCTTAAGACCATAAGTATTCCGGACTCAGTAACTGAAATTGAAAGTGATGCATTTGAACACTCCGGCATACAGTCAATTCATATTCCGGAATTTGTGACAAATATTTGGGATGATCTTTTCTGTGGTTGTGATGACCTATCGTCAATAACCGTTTCCGAAAATAATAAAAAATATAGTAGCTGCGGTGGTTGTAACGTCATCGTTGATAAGGAACTTTCAGAAGTAATTTCAGGATGTAAAAATTCAAAAATTCCTAATTCTGTATGGCGCATCGGAGATTCTGCTTTTGAAGAATGTAAAGGATTAAAGGCGATAACAATTCCAAATTCAGTTATATCGATCGGAAGGAATGCATTTTCGGATTGTGATGGATTAAGCGAAATTGATATTCCAAATTCGGTTAAGTACATTGAAGATATGGCTTTCCGGGATTGCTCAAATTTAAAATCAGTGAAAATACCGAATTCTGTTACTGAGATAGGAAGTGATGCGTTCGGGTTTTGCAGAAATCTGGAATCTATAGAAATACCGGATTCTGTGACATTCCTTGGGATGGGCGCATTTTCAGGATGCATGGGTTTGACGGAGGTTAAAATACCGAACTCCCTTAATAAAATTGAGTCGTTTACTTTCTCGTCTTGTGATAGTTTAACATCGGTATCTATTCCTAAATCAGTTACTACTATAGAGAGCTATGCCTTTAGCAGCTGTTATTCACTCCAAAATGTGTACTATAGTGGGAGCGAGTTTGACTTTGGAAGAATAACCATAGAAGAGGATAACGAAGAGTTATTAAATGCACAGATACATTACAATGCTTCCGGTCCGGAGGATGTAGAAAACAATAGGATTGCCATTTATTCCGTAAGTCCCATGAACGGTACAAAGACAGCCAAGCGCCTGGATGATGGCGGATGGGTGGATGTTGAAGTGTCTTTTTCTACGCATGTTCCGGTAAAAGGAGTGGATAAGAGCAATGGAGCTCTTCGAGTAGTTGAATATGACACGGATAAAGTAGTCTATACAACTGATAGAAATACCACAATTAAGGTTAAGCAGACCGGCTATGGCTCAGTCATTTCTTTAAATGTTATGTATGCCGATCTGAAAGATAATACCAAGTATTACATTGAAATTGACAAAGGATTTATAACCTTTGAAGATTCGTCAATGTATGCATATGTAAAAAAAGACGACTGGGTATTTAAGTTCGGATGCAGGGCCTGGTATCTTGAGGAAAATGGTACTGCCAGAGATGAACTATTGCCTTACGTTTTTGATGTAGATGACAATTACTTCTTAAAATCATCTTACGAGTATAATTATGATCTTGCGCTTATTGCTTATGGGCTTACTCTGAGTGCATTTGAGGCTCATGATAACGATCATTATACAAAAGGCTATAAAAATGTTCAAAAGACCTTCGCAAACTTTGGATTTGGTAATTTTGACTATAATGAGTGGTATACAAAAAGTCCTGCTTCAAATTCCATAGGTGTCAGTGCAGCAACAAAAACTGTCAGAGATGGGAATAAAGAGTATACAGTTATAGCTGTTCCCATCAGAGGCGCTGGATATGAAGGAGAGTGGGCCGGTAATGTTACGGTAGATAAAGGCGCTTATCATAAAGGATTCAAGGATGCTGCCGATCAGGTTGTGGATTTCCTGCGCAGTTATATTAAGGATAAGCGTATTACCGGAGACATAAAAGTTGTAGTCACAGGTTACAGCCGAGCAGCGGGTACAGCAAATGTGGTTGCGTCACTTTTGGATGACGGTGAATTAAACAACATGTCTCAGGTCAACCTTACGAGAGAAAATATCTACGGTTTTTGTTTTGAACCGCCTGCTGTAACTACCAAAAGCGATGCAAGAGACAGTAAGTATCAGAATATCATATCATACATTAACTATCAGGATATTGTTCCGAAGGTGCCATCATATGTATGGGAATTTAAGCGATTTGGTAAAGAATACTATTTTAATGACAGATATAACACCCAGTCTTCCAAAAGGCTGTTTTCAGATTTTTTACAAAATTATAAGTCATTGACCGACTACAAGTATGACCAGTCAGAGTTTGTACCTGTTGGAGGCAGTTTCCCGCATGATCAGGAGTATTGGCTGGGGTGTTTGGCAACATCTTTAAGCACATGTATTTCCAGGGATAAATACTGTAAATCATTACAAAGTGATCTTCAGGATATATTACAAAGTGGGCTTACAAATTTAAGTAACAAAGCAATGCAAAAATATGGCATAAAAAGTTATGATTTGAAAACAGTACGGATTGCAAAGATACTTTTTCAAATAGCCTGGCATAATATGTCTCTTGAGTTAATTAATTTTGGTGCGTTTTATGCTGATAAAGGTCATCTAATAGGTGCGTTGAATGGTAAGGACAATTTGATAGCAACCTTTACCAATAACGCAGATCTTATTGCTCAGGAGCACTATCCGTTAGTTAACTTTGCCTGGATGATTACATGTAAGGATAGGAACTTTTATTCTGATGGGTCCTATAAGTATATGATAATAAATTGTCCTGTAGATGTCAGACTCTATGATTCTGAATCAGGGGACCTTGTGGCTGAGATTGTTAATGATGAAGCAACAGATATAGAAGATAGTTCTGTTTCTGCTTTTATGGATGCAAACGGACAGAAAGTATTTATATTACCTACGGACGGATCCTATAACGTAAAGATAACTGCCACAGACGCCGGAACAGTGAATTACTGTCTTCTCGAAGGCAACGCATCTGATGGATATACTAACAGAGTAGATTATTTGGATATCCCGGTTACGACAGGGGATGAGATTTCCGGAACCGTAGCAGAATCAGGGGCATATACACTCGAAAAAGATGGAACTGAGTGTTCCTCCGAAGTCCAGACAGATATCACCAGGCATGAAGTAACACTTAACGCAGAAGAAAACGGCAATGTCAGTGGCTCAGGCAGCTACATGAAAAATGAGTTTGTGATTGCACATGCAGTTCCTGATACCGGTGCTGATTTTGATGGCTGGTATGATGTTGACGGAAAACTTGTTTCAGAAGAGGCAGATTATCGCTTCAGAGTGGACGGAGATACTGAGTTTACCGCTAAATTCAAGGAACGATTCGGATTAACTGCTGTTGTTGAAGATAATCTCACATATACAGGCACAGCTTTAAAGCCTGAGGTAAAGGTATATGATGGGGTAAAAGAACTTACAGCCGGAGCAGACTATACTATCACCTACAAAAACAATAAGAATGCGTATATCTACAGAGAGGGAGAAAAAGGTTTTGATTCCTCCAAGGCTCCATGTGTAATAGTTACGGGTAAGGGCAATTACAAGGGAAAAGATACTGCGTACTTCGTGATAGAGCCCATACTTTTATCTGAGGAAGATGCTGAAATTCAGGCCATTCCTGATCAGAAAGAAGACGGAAAAGTAAAGAGACCGGTTCCTTCTGTGAAGCTTGGAAAGAGTAAACTAAAGGCAGGTACTGATTTTTCCGTAACTTATCTTACTCAGGACGGTACAAAGACAAATTGCAAAGAAGCAGGAGAATATATTGCCAGAATTAGTGGTAAAGGAAACTACACAGGCTCTGTGGACTGCAGATTTGTCATTTACTCAAGTCAGCTGATTCTTATTTCCAAGGCAAAGCTGCAGAAAATCCCGGATTCTGTATATACTTCGGAGGCCCGTGACTTATCTGCAGATGTAAAGCTTAGCTACAATAAGAAAGACCTTATAGAAGGCACAGACTATAAGATTGTCTATAATGATGATCACACCAGTGCCGGCAAGAAGAGCATCACGATAATTGGACTTGGCGGATTCACAGGTTCAAGGACTGCAGCCTATAATATTACAGGACGAGAGCTAAAAAAAGCTAAGATTTCCGGTATTGCATCCTCTTACCAATACACAGGCGAGGAGATTACAGTACCTTTTGTCATTACTTATGTTCAGGGAAGTGGTGCGGCTCAAACAGTTGACACACTTGAAGAAAACAAGGATTATTCAGTCGAATACGAAGACAATTATTTACCCGGAACGGCTAAACTTACCATCAGCGGATTAGGACTTTACAGCGGAACAATTGTTAAGAACTTTAAGATTATGGGAGGAACACTAAAAAATGCTGTGATTACTAACTTCCGTACTTCCGTTGATTACAGTGGCCAGGAAATCCTACAGGATGCTGTCCTTACGGTAAATGGGGTAAAGCTTACTCCCGGAACTGATGATAATGATGAAAATGCCGATTACGTAGTAAGTTACTCCAAGAACCTGAATGCAGGAAATGCTACTGTTACCTTTAAGGGCATTAACGGCTACACTGGCAGCATACAAAAGAAGTTCAGTATAAAGAAAAAAGTTCTGAACAATACAGACTTTGAACTTGTTTATTCAGACGAAAGTCCATATGTAAAAGGTGGAAGCACTCCGGAAGTCACCCTTTCATTTAATGGAAATGCGCTGGAACCTTCCAAAGACTATACTGTCTCCTACAAGAACAACAAGGCTGTAACGAGCGGTGCAACCAAAATCAAACCGCTTATCGTCATCACCGGAAAGGGAAATTTCAGTGGAAGTTTAAGCAAAGAGTTTACTATTACACCAAGAGATTTTTCCAAGGAAGGCATTACAATGACTGCCAAGGATGTGGTAGTCACAGGTAAAGCCGGAAAGTGGAAATCTGTTCCTGTTATAACGGATATGGATGGCAAGACCTTAAAAGCCGGAACCGATTATGCAAAAGAGATTCAGTATTATGCAACAATCGGTGGCGTTGAAAAGCTTCTGACTGACACTGACATTGTCGAAGTCGGGACAGAGATCAGAGTAGTTGCCACAGGAACAGGTTCCTACTACAACACAGTAGAGACCACCTACCGAATTGTGAAAAAAGATATTTCAAAGGCTTCAGTTAAAGTTGATGCCAAAACATATACAGGTAAAGAAGTAACACTTTCACCGAAAGACATTACTATAACCTGCAATAAAGAGAAATTGACCGATGCAGACTACGTCATTGATGATGCAACATACAAGAACAACATTAAGAAGGGAAAAGCAACTGTTGTTATCCGAGGCGTAGGCGATTACGGAAATTCCAAGACAATTACATTTACAATCGGAGCCAAAGGAATCTTTTGGTGGTTTAGAAATCTGATGCAATAATAGTCTGATTATAAATCCTTCCATTGCTAATAGCGGTGGAGGGATTTTTTATTTCATATCAGAGGTAAAATGTTTGAATTAACGATACAAAAAACGCGAAAAAAAGCCTTTTTCATATTGCCCGAAAGCCTATATTTCTGTAGTGTATTTGTGGGAAAAGTTGTTTTTGAATTTGAACACCATGAAAGGGATTTCTTATGATGATAAAGCGTTTTTTATCCATTTTTCTTGCAACTGCAATGGTAATAAACGGGAGTGGAATTGCCTACGCAGCGGAGAATATACCGGAAGAAAGTTTTGTTCTGGAGATTGAAGGTGAGGCAGGCGAGGATGAAAACCGCGAGCCTGCTTCTGAGATTGAGCTTGAATCTGAGGAAAATCTCGTAGACTTAGAAATTGAGGATGAAAAGGAAGAAGAAAAAGGTGATTTTTCAATTGAGGATTTGCAGGAAGAAAATATCGCAGATCTAAAAATTGAGGATGAACAGGAAGACAATACCGACAATTCTCAAAACGAGTATCACATGGGTTATGTTATGCCTGAGAACCCGATTCCTGTAATTCACAAGGAAAAGGAAGACGGCGAAGCCTCTTTTGACGGTGCGTCTTCTATAGAGTACCAGTCGAAATTTATTACAGAAAAGCTTCCTCCTTTAAGAAATCAGAATCCCTATGGCACATGCTGGGCTTTTGCGACAATGGCCCTGGTTGAGATAAATCTCATGAAAAAGGGTGTGATAGAAAATCCGGATCTGTCGGAACTTCACCTTGCTTATTTTAGCTATAATTCGGTGGTAGATCCTCTTGGTGGCACAGAGGATGACTATAATCGCACTGCGCCGTCAGGCATTTTGAATTTGGGCGGAAACTATGAACCTGCGTTGGCGACTCTTGCCAAGTGGACAGGAGCAGCAGATGAGGAGACAGCAAAGTACACCAGGGATGACGCAATAGCATCCAGTATCGGACTTCAGGACGATATTGCCTATGACGACAAGGCACATGTTCAGAATTACTATATTGAAGAAGTCGATATGAGCGAATTCAGGAGTAATAAGGATTTATCAATGCTTAATCCCATAAAAAAACTCATTTATGAAAATGGGGCGGCAGGCATTGTTTTCAGTGCATTAAATAGTATTTCTCCCACTGTCAGCTCTTCTACATACAGCGAGAAGTATAACAGCTACTACAATAATGACTATGGAACAGGCTGGCACGCTGTTGTAGTAGTGGGCTGGGATGATGATTTTCCAAAAGAGCATTTTTCAATGACTCCTCCCGGGGACGGCGCATTTCTTGTTAGAAACAGTTGGACCACAGAGGGCGAGGGAAACTCAAACAGTTATGCCGGATATTTCTGGATGTCCTATTATGAGAATTCTCTTCAGGATGAATTTTATGCTGCTGATGCCGAGAACTACGATAATTACGACAATAACTACCAGTACGACTCAGATGCATATAGTAGTATTGCTTATAAAAGCGGAGCCAATGTGTTTACAACTCACGCAGACGGAGGAACAAACGGTGAAATCCTAAAAGCTGTTTCATTCTATACAATATCCACAAACTCAGAGTACAAAATAGAGATTTACAAGGACGTTGTGGATACTCCCGACAGCGGAACCTTAGTTGGCGAAGCTACCACATCCGGAACCTTGGATTTTTCCGGATATCATACGATTCAATTAAAGGAAGAAGTTTTTTTACCAAAGGATACTAAATTTGCAGTGGTTGTTACTCTCGATACCAATGCTCTGCTGGCAGAATTCGGCTATCATAATTCAGATAGTGGACTAGGTTCCAAACCGGGACAGAGCTTCAGGTTTGTCGGTAGTGGGTGGCTAGATAGAGGTTCACAGGGTAATTTCAGGATCAAGGCATTTACCTGCAATGCTGCCGGTGATCAGATAGTTCCGGCTACAGATATAGAATTTTCAAATTTTGCTGATGAAACAAGGGAACTGGGCGTGGATGAGACCTTTAAGGTTAAAGCCAGAGTTTTGCCCGCAGAAAGCGACAGAACCATCATATGGAGCAGCTCTGCGCCTTCTGTTGCAACGGTAAACAATGGACAGATTGTTGGTAAAACACCCGGAACAGCCCTTGTCACCGCGGAGACAAAAGACGGTTCTGTCAGTAAGACTATTTCGGTTACAGTTGTAAACAAGCTGCTGGCAATATCACTTTCTGCTTATCAGGTTTTTGATTTTATCAACGGAGGGCAGTATATCCAATATGAAGCCAGCTTTAAACCAGCGGATTACAAGCCGATCGGTGAAGTGGTTTTCTCCTCATCGGACGACAGTGTTGCTTCAATAGACTCCGAGGGTAAAATTACACAGAAGAGGATGGGCATAACAACCATTTCAGTAAGCCTTGACGGGAAATCCTGCCAGAGCACTTTTGTCGTAAAACCGTCCCGGGCAGACATCAACTATGTTATATCAGATGACAAGAATGTCACATTCAAATGGGAGGGCTCAAATAGCGTTGAAAGTTATGAAATATACAGAAAAAATGAATTGATTGCCACCATAGAAGGTGATGACAGAGGGTCTTACGAGTATACGGATGATTACTTTAAGAACACAGAGGTTGAATCTGCGTCCTATAAGTTCTGGATCAGGATAGATCATTCTATTTATCAGATAATCTATGAAGTTAAATTTGGGACAACCTACAATATCACCTATTACTTAAACGGAGGTACGCAAAATCCCAATAATCCTCTTAAGTATGTCAGTGGCAATTCCTATACCCTTTATGATCCCGTACCGCCGGAAGGCTATACATTTGAAGGGTGGTACACTGACAGTGCTCTGAATAATAGTAAGAGCAGCATCTACGAATCAGATGAGGGAGATATTACTTTCTATGCAAAATATAATTCCATAGCTCCTAAGCCTTCAGTGACCAGCATTAGCGTAGATATACTCACCGTTTCTAACAAGAGCGGAAAGAAATTAGCGTTTAAATATACCGGTTCTGAGTATACACCTGAGTATTTGTTTGATAATTCAAGGGGCAAGGCAGTTGCCGTTGTAAAGCATGGAAAGAAGAAACTGACATACGGCGTAGATTATACAATAGAAGCTGTAGATGATGAATATGCTTCAGCCGGGACCCACACCTTTATTCTTAAAGGCATATCCAAGGCTGAATCCGAATATGATTCAAGGATTGTAAGCTATGTCGGTGAAAAAGTGTTCACTTTTGAGATTCAGCCTATTTCCATAAGCAGTGCGAATATAGCAGGCCTTAAGACTTCTGTGGAGTATACCGGCAACGCACTTACTGTAGCGGATCTGTTTAACGCAAGCAATAAAACCTGCCAAAAAGCCGGCTGGAACGAATTAACCCTATGCACAGTAGATAGTAAGACAAAAGCAAAGACTGTATTGGTCAATGGCCGGGATTATACAGTAACAATCGGCGAAAGAATCGGAGTGGGCAAAGTCTCGGTGGTATTTACCGGAATCGGAAATTATAAAGGTACCATCAAAAAGAATGTAACAATTAAAGCCCGCAATATAGCAAAAGACATGGATGTCACTGTCTCAAACGCTATATATACAAAAGCAGGAGTAAAGCCCTCAGTGACTGTAACCTACAACGGAAAATCTCTTGTTGAAGGCACTGACTATACCGTAAGTATCAAGAATAACAAGAAAGCAGCCTTAAGCACAGATAAGAGCGCTCCTTACGTAACTGTAAAGGCTAAAGGTAATTATTCAGGGACTTCGGGAAAGTTCACATTTGATATAGTAAGAAACCCTGTGACAAACCTTCAGATTCAGGTAAAAGACATTGCGTTCAAGGCAAAGGGCAGCAAGGGCTACTTTATAGCAAAGCCCACCTTTACCGATGGCGGCAAGAAGGTCACTGTGGGGAAAAATAAGGACATTTCCGCCGTATATACATACACCTACGCAGAAGATACGACTCTTGTGGGCGGCACAGTAAAGATGGCCGGTGATGTTGTTGAAAAGACAGATAAACTTGCAGGACCCACATCAATAATGATCACTGCACAAATTGAGGATAGCGGCGCTAAAAGTAACTATGACGGAGCGGCAACTCTTACTTATGTATACAGGATTTATAAGAAGTAATTGACCTCTTTTAGCGTGAATAAAAATTTCATTAACTATACATGAAAATGTAATTAAATATACGTAGAATCAGCTTTTTCTCTGTTCCTACATGGTAAAATAAAGGCATCCAAACTGTATAAGGAGGGCGCCTATGAGGAACAAAAAGCTGATTAAGAGAATTTTGGCAACCGGGATTGCAACGCTACTTTTGGTGACCAATATACCATCTACGGCGTTTGCTACAGATTTCATTGACGTCATCGAAGCTGATGAGTCTCAAAACGAGGATTTTATAATAGAAGATTCGGCTGAAGATGAAGGTTTGGCTGAGGATTCATTGGAAGAGGATTCTCTACAGGAGGAATCTTTAGAAGATGTATCATTGGAAGATGCATCATTGGAAGAAGCTTCCATAGACGAGGAGGAAGAAATCCTCATTTCGGATGAGCCTGAAGAAAAGGAAAAGGACGCAGAAGCGCCTCCTTTGAAAAATGATCCTGAGGACGCATCTGTCCTTAAGGGAAGTAGCGTGTGGAGAACCTCTGCCACAGCGGCAACAGTTAAATTCTATTCCAGCAGTGAAGGAAAGTATTACTACAAGGTAACGGGAAGCGCCGAAGCTCCGAGCGCTGCTTCAATAAAAGCTGACAGCTTGGTTTACGAAGCTTCCCAGGGAACCAATATAATAGAGAACGTTGACGGCTTAAGCTCCGGTAAACAGTACATCCACATTGTTTTAGAGGACAACAATGGGGTTCTTAGTGCTGTCCACACCATAGGTATGACTTGTGATACTTATTATTATGAGGACTTTGACAGCTACTACGTGGAAGACACCTATGTTTCCGGAGAAGACAGTCCGCTATCGCCAATTTCTCAGAAAAGCGGCGGCACCGGAAATGCTGATCAGAAAGTAGTAGAAAATGGTTATTCCGGAAACGGACTTCAACTAAAGAGCACTTGGTCTGCTTCAGATCAGGTAATCGACCTGTCTGAAATGGCCTTAGACAGTGATGACTGTTATATATTTGAAGGAATGCTCCGTATTGAGGAGGAAGGCACGGGGACAAACGGTGTATTCAGGTTTAGTCTGATGAATGGAACCGGATACGGTGTGGCAAACGAAGCCGGAATTCATATAGAAAATTATAGGGCATACCGGCATTATCTGAGCCAAAA
>JAEEGL015770334.1_pt1 | contig 11744 bp, 18 predicted proteins | sample 9134231 | NCBI WGS metagenome assembly JAEEGL01 (sample SAMN16246548, study PRJNA631951) | gut metagenome | biome: gut microbiome; feature: rumen; material: fiber-attached | host: Bos | place: Iran: Karaj | collected 2018-10
GCCATTCACGACACCCGCAACCCAAATTCCGGCGGCGTGATGAAAAAGTGCGGCATGAAGCACGAAGGCACCTTGAGAAGAGCCTTCAAAGGCAATCAGGGCATAGGCGATTCCGAGATGTACAGCATACTGAAAATTGAACGCTGACATATCAAATTGAATTGTATATAATAGGATTTCAAAAAAATTGCTCTAAAGAACATTTTTACGGAGGGCTGAAAATGAAGGTGTTGTTATTCCTTGCAAAAGGCTTTGAAACAATGGAAGCGAGTGTTTTTGTTGATATAATGGGCTGGGCGGGCATCGAAGTCGTTACCTGCGCTCTACAAAAGACTAACACAAGCACTTTCGGAGTATCAGTCAATCCTGATATCCTGCTGAATGATGTTTGCATCGATGATTATGATTCACTTGCTATCCCCGGTGGTTTTGAGGAATACGGCTTCTAGCACAAAATGAAGACGGATATATTAGAGGATTTGAAGTGAAAGGGCTCCCGTTCTTTGTTGGTACTCTTTTCATTCCCCAGTTGGACTTTAAGGGAGACGGTTCTTATCGTATAATCAGATCGTATCTGAATGCCGTTTTATTCGGATGCAATGTGGAAATTCCTTGAATATATCAAAAGTGAAAGATAACAAATGATGATATGCGGGTACAGTAGCCTTGTATGTCAAGCAGGAACAGTTCAATGGAAAAAGGTCATGGCGGCAGACATTCCCACTAAAGGAAGTCGTTCTTTGAGATAAAAAAGAAAAGTGATATTTGAAATATCCGACCATGTCGAAGGGTTATATCATCAAAGCAGCTTAAACAAATATAAAAGCAGGAATATATATATGAAAGGCAGCCATTACGGCTGCCTTAAGTCTTGTCATTTACCTATAAGCTTCAATATCTCAGCTGGCTTCAGAGTTTTACCCGCAGAAACAATCTTCTCATTGACCACAAGTGCAGGCATTGACATTGCACCGTACTCCATGATCTTCTGCAAGTCTGTAACATACTCGACCTCGATTCCCATACCCTCCACAGCCTTGACTGTGTTATCGTAGAGCTGATGACAAGCTTTGCAGCCCGAACCGAGTACCTTGATACAGCAGATACCGTCAACAGATTCGCCGCAGCAAGTCGAAGCTGTTTCGCTTGCAGTCTGCTCTCCGCCGCAACAGCAGCAGGGAGTTTCCTCGTTCTTTTCTTCCTTTTTCTTACTGAATAACGCCATGATCTTTTCCTCCTAAATAATGTAATTTTGAATGAGATTAAAGAAGTACCCAACAAGGATAATTCCGACCGTACAAATAGCGATGAAAATGCCAAGCAGCTTAGGCTTTATTGCCTTTTTCAGCATTATCATCGACGGCAGCGAGAGCGTAATAACGCCCATCAAAAAAGCGATAACTACGCCGAGATTTGCTCCTTTTGCGACAAGCGCTTCTGCAATGGGGATACAGCCGAAAATATCTGCATACATCGGTATGCCGCAGATCGCAGCTATAATAACTCCGAAAGGATTTCCGGTGCCAAGAACGTTTACTATCCATTCCTCAGGTATCCAGTTGTGGATGATCGCTCCGATACCTACGCCTGCTATAATATAGGGCAGGACCTTCTTTGCCGTTTCCGCAACTTGCTCCCAGGCGTATTTCATTCTATCGCTCTTTGTCAGTTCATTTTGTGGAGTATCAATGCTCCTGCCGTTGCGGATAAACTCCTCCACCTGATCTTCAAGGTGCAGCTTTTCGATTAGAGTACCGCCTGCAACTGCGACAACAAGTCCCACTATCACATAGATAACGGCGACCTTCCAGCCGAATATGCTCATCAGCAGTACAAGCGAGCCAAGGTCAACCATCGGTGAGGATATAAGGAATGAAAACGTAACTCCAAGCGGAAGTCCTGCGCTTGTGAATCCCATAAACAGCGGTATTGAAGAACAGGAGCAGAACGGCGTAACTGTGCCAAGCAAAGCTGCAATACAGTTTGCGCCGATACCATGAAATCTGCCGAGTATCTTTTTTGTGCGTTCGGGCGGGAAATAGCTCTGTATATAGGTTATCACGAATATCAAAATGCCGAGAAGTACCATGATTTTTATCGTATCATAGATGAAGAATTGCAGGCTGCCGCTGAGCTTGCTTTCGGTATCAAGACCGCAGGCGTTCAACAGAGAGCCGATAAGCCTATTCAGCCATTTCATGCCGAAAACTTCATCCTGTATAAAGTCCCACACCCTTATTCATCACCTCCGAGCATTTCAGTCAGTATCTCTGCTGCTGTCCTTACCATTTCGGGACAGAGCGTTCTGAACAGACCGTTTGACCTCGCATAGTTTTTTCCTTCCTCAGTTCTGAGATCGCAGCCAAGAATGTCCCGGCAGATATACGAGCCCTTGCGCTTCTCAAACTCGTCAAGGAACTTAACAGCCATAGCTTTGCCTCTAGCACGGCTCTCGTCGTCGCTGAGGTCGAACTGTCCGTACTTCATTCCGAGAACCATGAGAGCTCCCGTACAAGCGCCGCAAACCTCACCCTTGCACATTCCTCCTCCGAAACAAGCGCCTATCTGAAACGCCTGCTTTTCGGTAATGCCGAACTGCTCCGCAAACGCAGCAAATACTGCCTGCGAGCACATATATCCATTCTCATAATACTGAACTGCTTTTGAAACATTATCCATTTTCTTTTCCTCCGATAGTTATATTTAGATATATCGATTTGTAGCTGCTGTTTAAAGCCGTATGGTAATACGGCTTATTTATTACAGCATTTACATTCGCTTTCAGTTACTGCCGTAATTTCTTTCAGGCAGTCCATAGCGATCTTAGCGCCTTCCTGCGAAATAGAGTAGTGCATCCACTTGCCCTCTTTTCTGCCGACCACAAGTCCGCTGTCGCAGAGTACCTTCATATGGTGAGAGAGTGTCGGTTGACTCAAATGAAGCTCCTCAAGGAGATGACAGGCGCATAGTTCGCCGTTTTGCAGGATTCTAAATATCTGCACTCTGTTTTCATCGCACAGGGCTTTGAATATCACAGTGATCTGCTTGTTTGAAAGCTCCACGTTCTCACCTCACATCGAAGATTTTCTATATTATATCATACACATAGAAAAATGTCAATATGTTTTTCTAAATTCTATTATAATCCCAATCCGTATCCTGCACCTACCCCTATTACCGCAGACTGCAGAATGATCTTGATCGGGTGTACCGTTCTCGTTGTAAGTGCCGATGATCAGCACGGGGTGCGGAGTGATGAAGCCCTTGTCAAGTGATTTTTTCATTGTAGTTAGCTCCTAAGTATTTTCACGGCTGAAATGCCGTCATTTGACTGATTATTCGGTTATCAAAAATCTATTTCGTCCGGATCAAGCCCCGAACCGCCGCAGTATTCCATAGCGTTTATAACCGCCATATCATCAGCGCCGATCTCAAAGCCGAAAACATCAATATTCTGCTGAATGCGGTTCGGTGTTACGGACTTTGGCAGAGGTATCACATCGTTCTGCAAGCACCAGCGGATACAGAGCTGTGCAACGGAAACACCGTACTTTTCTGCAATCGTTTTCAAAGTTTCGTTTTGAAGCATTTTGCCCGTTCCGAGAGGACTCACGCTTCAACGACTATCCCGTTTTCACGGCAGAATGTTACTGTTTCGGTCTGCATAAAGCCGGGGTGAAACTCTATCTGATTGACCATAGGTTTTATCTTGCTGTCAGCGATGAGAGCTTCAAGGTGGTGTGTCTTGAAATTGCTCACGCCTATTGCTTTGATCCTGCCCTGCTCATACAGATACTCAAAGGCTCTCCATGTATCGGCATTGATCTCGCGCCAGTTTGGGAACTGCTTTGCGTTCGCTGTCCAATGGATAAGATACAAGTCGAGATAATCAAGCTGAAGATCGGCAAGCGTTTTCTCAAAAGCAGCAATGGTCTTGTCGTATTCGCGCTCTGTGTTCCACAGCTTGCTTGTGATGAACAGTCTGCTTCTGTCATATCCCGACTCTTTCAGAGCCTTGCCGATACTCTTTTCGTTTCCGTAAACAGCGGCACAGTCAAGGTGTGTGTACCCGTCGCTCAGAGCTTCCTTTACGGCAGCGACAGCCGTCGCATCGTCGGGCGTTTGCCATGTTCCGAAGCCTACCGACGGTATCTCATATCCGTTTGCGAGCTTTACAGTTTTGTTCCGCATGATTCATTCCTCCGTATCATTTTCAATGTCTTTTATCTTCCTTGCAGGCACACCACCCACAACGCAGTTATCGGGAATATGGGTTATGCTTCAAACATAATATCCAATGAACAGCGTTGCTTCATATACGCTTGTGGTGGAGAGAATCTCACAGCATGGGATATTTTACCAAGACTTGAGTACCTTCTCAATGCAGAAGATTTACACTCTTACTGTGATGCCATTAGGAAAAATCCTGGTGACCGAGTTCGTGTCAGTGAACTTCAAAAATATATTGAGACAGAACATCCTGGCTTGATAGAAGAATGGCTCGAAGAATACTTCGAAGATCCATCTGGATACTTGGAAGACTGTGCTCAGAGAGTATACGAAGATATCTTGAATAGACTTGACGGTTGATTATATAATTATTCTAGTCAACTGCTATTATAGGCTATCCCTATGAAGAAATGGGGGTAGCCTATTTGTTACGATAAACGTTCTATCAGCTGCCCTTTATGGGCAGCATTTCAATTAGCTACACATGGTCTATTTGCCTTGACTAATAGAGGTTAGTATGCTAAAATTAATTAGTAACAACATTGGCTGCATAAGCAGCAACAGAAAGGAATATAGGCATAGATAATGGAACAGAGAGAGATTATTGACAGAGATACCTATAAGAAGATCAAGAAGATGAACCGTGAGGAGCTTACAAACTTCATTCTCAAGTATGGTGATGAGCTGCTCGGAGACCAAGGCAAAACCATTGATCTCCCGGCTCTTGAGGCAGAACTCAGTAAGATCAAAGGTATCGGCGGTAAGCGCCTTGAGGAGATAATGACTGTTGTCGAGAAATTTTTGGATGTTGAATAGAGGAAAATATGAAGCTAATATTGAAAATGTTGCAAAAGGCAGTTATTGTAGTAACAGTACTGTCTCTTATCATAAGCACATCGATCACAGCATATGCGTCGGAGATAGACTCAGTTCTGAATGACGCAGAATGGACTTCTTACGTTGAGCGTTCCATTGAAATAGATAAAACTCCCGGACTTGCAGTTGTAGCAGTCAAAGGTTCAGATGTAGGTTTCAAGAACTGGGGATATGCCAATATTAAGGATAAAACTCCCATGACCGAAGATACTCTTGTACATATCGGCTCATGTTCAAAAGCGTTTACAGCGTTGGCTGTACTGCTATTACAAGAAGAAGGAAAGCTCTCTATAGATGACAGTGTTTCTAAGTATATCCCTTGGTGGCATGTTACATATCAGGAACAGGATGCAGATATAAAGATATGGCACCTTTTGAATCATTGTTCAGGCATACCTAATGCAGCGACAATGGCTGAATATCCTATCAGGACTGATGCAGATGAAGAAGAAATAGCTCATATTGCTGAAAACCTTGAACTGAAGTATCCTCCCGGGGAAACTTTTGAATATTGTAATCTTGGTTATTGCATCCTTGCGTATCTTGTTGAAACTGTAAGCGGTGTTTCCTTTGACGAATATATTGTAAAAGAGATAATGCAGCCTATAGGTATGACACACAGCGGTTATGATCTGCCCGTAGCACAGGGATATTTATACTTCTGGAATACACTTAAACCTTACAATGATCTTCATGCAAAAGGTATTGAAGGCGAAGGGTATGCAGTAACAACTGCTTCAGACATGGCTTTATGGCTGAAGGCGCAGATGGGAAAGCTTGATCTTACCGATAAGCTGGCAAACGCTATTGCTGCATCTCACGAAATAATCGAAGCGCATTATCCAAGTGACGGAATAAGAAGTGACTCATCTGACAGCAGTTATTTCAACGGCTGGTATATCTCAGATGACGGGATAATTGAACACGGAGGCTGGAATCCGACTTATAAGGCTCAGGTAATAATAGATCTAGCCAAAGAAACAGCCGTTTTTACAGATTGCAATTCTACGGCAAATACTCAATGGTATGCAATGAGAAGCTGCTTTGGAAAGCTGACCGGTCACAGCGAATATACCGATATAGTGAAGTGTGATATGTTGATAATCGACATCATTGCGTCTGTTATTTCAATCGCAGTTGCGGTAATAATGCTCTTTGCGCTGATAATGCTTCTTACGCAGAAAAAGCGGTTAACTAAGAAAAAAAGTTCTCCGAAAAAGGAAAAAGTCCTGCTTTGTGCAAGGCTTGTATTATTGATACCGCTGCTTTTCCTTTCAGTATCACTGCCATATATCCTTGGTGCAGTGATGGGATATCCTGGGTTTGGATATCAAAAGGTCTGGGCATGGGGCGGTCAGTCGGCTGTCGTTATGGGGCTGATGCTCGATGTATTGTTCATATTACTGATCATTACAAGTATTAAGCGATATATCATCAAAAGGCGCAACAGCTGAATTATCAGACTTGGAGACCGTCCGTTTAAGAATACTCGAATCAGTTTTCTCCGTTTTTCTTATTTTCTTTCATAGTGATTTCATTCATTACATTGTCCTGATGTGCTTCTATGGCTAATAAAATCAGTAGGATGGCAAAAATAATTCCTGATACCGCCCATACGCAAAAAGCTATTATCCTAAACTGAAAGACGTATAACAGTATGCCTATAAGGCTCAGGATGCCAATGCATTTAAGCATCTTTGTACCCGGCTCCAGCATATTCAATTTATGCTTATATCTTTTTTCTTCGCCCAGTTTTTTCATTGTCATCTCCTGTAAATCAGAATATATCTATTTATGCAGAACGCAGTTATATCGAAAAGCTGCCCCATCGGGGTATTCAACGACGATTCTCTCATCTGAAAAGCCGCATTTTCGGTAGAAACCGATTGAATCGTCATCCGTTTGAGCTTTGACGCTTTCCAGATTCTCCGATTTCATTACACATTGTATCAGTTGTTTTCCAATTCCTTTACGGCGGGCGTTATCGGATACGGCTATTCCGATGATTTCAGCAGTATCTTCTAAAAGCATTAGGACCATCATGCCCATTTTCATGCCGCGATTCATGGTAGTAGATTCCGATACTGTAGCGCAGCCGTTTTCAATAACCTACGCTACCCGGGTATATGAGGGAGTTTCATGCTGGGACGCGCCTCATGCTATACTTCCCGTCAGGGGCAGCAGCGGCGGACAGGTAACGACAGTGGATATAAGTCTCGGCAGGTCTATGCTTTACGAAAACGACGAGATAACCTTTACGGGAACGTCAGTAACTATCCCGACCTACAGCGGAAGGAACGTCCTCGACGTTGATTCCTGGGTGAAGCCGTCGGAGGTCTATATCAAGTATATGGGCACCTGACCCTTATTGACACAGCATACTGAATGATGTATAATAAAACTGAACAGGGCGGCGATTCTGCCGCCCTTACTCAAAACAGAAAGGAACGCAGCACACATGAAACAACATGGCAGCAATGATGAAACAACAAAACCGACAAAACGAAAAGGAAAAAAGCTGATAATACTTATTGCCGCAGCAATTGCAGTCTGCATATGCGCTGTATACGGAGCATTCAGTTTTTCACGAGTTCACACTCTCCCGAAATGCGGGATAATTGTAAAGTGCGACGGATTTAAGCTTTACTATGAAAAAGAGGAGCTTTCACCTGTAAAACGCTTCATGCTGAGATTTAAGAAGGGCGATAAAGTCGCGGAATTCAGCGGTGAGGATATCGAATGGTACAAGCTTAAAGGTTCCGACGATATAAAAACTCTCATTCGCAAAAAAGACAATGAATATGAAAAGTGCGACTTCACTAACTATTATATCGAAGACAACGGCAGTATTGATATGAAATGGCTGCTGAAAAACGTCTTTTCCATCAGCTCGGGAAAGGATATCCTCGGCGTGACTGTTGACGGCAGCTCCGTAAAGACTGATGAAGCCATAAAGGATAAACTCTACAGTGACCTTTTGTCTCTGCATTTTCCGCATACCGACGAAGAAAAAACAGTCATGGAAAGAATGTATCCAAGCTCTGACATCAGGAAAATAAGCATCAGGGTCAAAAACAAAACACTTAACTTCGTCCTTTATCCCTATGACAGATATCTCAAGCTTGACGAGGGCGGAGTTTATTCGCTGTTTACCGTGCTTTCCGATGATTATTCATTCAATTGAGAACGGAGTGAAAAATGGATATAAGAGCGCTTGTTCCGAAGGACAAATATGATATCACGGTGATATCAGAGCTGAAAAAGCTCTCAGATACCGAAATAGAGCCCATAATCCCCGGGCTTCTTGAATGGATACAGGACATGGACTGGCCTGTTGCAGGGGATACAGCGGAGATACTTTCCGTACACAGCAAAGTGACCGCCCTGTTTATCCCGAAGCTTCTGAGACCCGAACAGACTGACGATATATGGAAGTTCAACATAATCACTTATCTGCTGAAAAGGAACAGGAGCTTTTCCGAAAACGCTCTTATAACGGCAGAAGTCGAGCGTATCGCAGTTTCACCCACAAAAGGCGAGCAGCTGGAAGACGTTGATAAAGCGGCAAAAAGTTACCTGTATGAATAAGACTTTGCCGTCAGCGACAAGCTGCCCCTGCTCACATCTTGTCCTTCTGTTTGAATATCAGCGAAGCGGCAAGACCGAACAGCAGAGCCGCAGTGACTCCGCCTGACGCCGCAGTAAGTCCGCCCGTGAATATACCGAGAAAGCCGTCGCTTGCGATGGCTTTTTTTATGCCCTCTGCAAGGAGGTGTCCGAAGCTCGTAAGGGGAACGGTCGCTCCTGCACCTGCGAACTCCGCAAGTGGTTTGTAAAGTCCGACAGCAGAGAGGATAACTCCTGCCACCACAAATCCTGTGAGTATCCTTGCGGGAGTGAGCTTTGTAAAGTCGATAAGGAGCTGTCCTGCGGCGCACAGAGCTCCGCCGACGATGAATGCTTTTAATATATCTGTGAGCATGATTCAGTCCTTTCTGAGGTGTACAAGGTGCGATATGGAGGGAATGCTCTCCCCCTGCTGGAGCGACATGGGCGACATAAGGGCTCCCGTAGCTGCAAACAGTATATCATGGACCTCTTCCCGTTCAAACATGGGGAGAAAATGTCCGCAGAGCACGCTTGCTCCGCAGCCGCAGCCCGAACCTCCGCAGTGAGTGTCCTGCGTTTCAGCGTCGAATATCATAGCTCCGCAGTCACGGTGACGGGAAGTTATATCCACTCCCTGTTTCAGCAGGAAATCAAGGAGAAGACGGCTTCCCACTGTTCCCAGGTCTCCTGTTACGATGAGGTCATAGTCCCCGGGGGAAGTCCCCTCGCTGGACTATCTGTATCATTTTACATTTTAATCCCATCCGTCATATTTCATATTTACCCACTTAATATTCTGACGTTTCCCGGGCTTTTTCCCTTTCAGCAGGAAATATTGCAGTATTACCTCCAACACCTGCATATCACGACAAAGCATATACTCAGGATATTCACTGGAATAAAGCTGAACCTTTCTTCGTGAGGTCGCTCCGCTGCGGTAACTCTGGTAACCGCCCATTTGTGAGGTGCCTGCATCATAGTTGATAATACAGCAGCCATCCTCAAACAGCACGCTGATCATATTCAGCTCTCTGTGTCTTATCCATACCTCTGCAAGCTGCTGAGAAGATATACCTTCTCTGATCTCTGTAATAAGATCGTTACACAGTTTTTCGTTGATCTCAGGTAAAATACGCACATCTGCACTGCCGTTGCGCATAACAAAACGGACTATATTTCTGCCTTCGGGCAGATCTTCAATCGGAGTTAAATTACTTATCTCAGGCTTTTCGTTTGTGTTATCCGAGATCTTGTAAATATACAGATACAGCTGCGGATAAGGAGTGTCTGAGCGATCGTTTTCAGGATCGCAGACTGCTTCGTATCCTTCCAGTTCTGTTACCGCCTCTTTGCAGCGCTGTGCATCTTCTTTCTGGATATCTGTGCAAAAATATGTATTTGAGGCAAAAATGTTAATGCCATGTGCTGTCAGACTCTGTACGGGATTTGAGGTAATGCCAACATAACATTGTCCTTCGATAACAAGAATAACAGGTGAAGTTATGGGCTTTGCATTCTGTACGACCTCTGCCGTTTGATACTCATATCTGTTCTTTTCAAGCTCAATGCTAAGCTGTCTCCGAACATAAGAAACCACCTTTTCAACGCTGTGTCCGTAATAATTTCCGCAGTCTCTGAATATCATGCTATTTCCTCCTGTCTGTGTTATAGGGATTCAAATATATTTACTGCTTACTATACATATTATACACTGCACAGTAGCCCAAAGTCAAGGAAACAAGTGTTTTCAAGCATCTTTGGAATAACACTAGGTACTATAGGCAAATTAGCTCTCACAACAATCCCTTGATGCTCCACAAATTCCTATTATTTAGAAATCTGATATATATATATAATTACTATAAGTAATTCATTTTTTTCAAAAAAGGCCTTTAGACGTATCTGAAGGCCTTTCCTCCTATTATTTTGATTTTTCATATATACATTATTACTATGAGTATGCTTGCGTGTACTCACAGTAATGCGAAAGGAGGATCAAAAATGTTTGACAACAGCCGATATCTCACCTGTGGTGTAGACAGCAATATCCCATTGGAACTGCAGCTGTTTCTATGGGAATGTGTTGAGCGTATGCCTGCTCCGAAGGACTATTTACAGGTTTACTTTAATATGCATGAGGAGATACTTCTCGCCTACTGCGGTTGCTATGGTGTTGACAGTGCAGATGTAGAGCTCTTACTGGAATACGGCTACACCTGCGACGAGATTGAGGAAATGCCTTCAGATCACAGCCTGCTCCGAGAAGCACTCAGGGATGTAAAGTATATGTGCGGTGAAGATGTTTATGAGAGTTACTGCGGAGCTTTTTAAGTCTCAAAAAGTTTACTTTATTGGACACCTAGAAATTGACCCAAAAAAATGTACATAAAAGTCCCATTTGGACTTTATGGACGTCCACAAAGCAACACCCACATTTTTGGACAAATTGGAGGTAATATGGACAACAGAATCTATGGATACGCCCGAGTATCTACCCGGGATCAGAATGAAGACAGACAGATTGAAGCTCTCACCATGTTTGGCGTACCTAAGCAAAACATTATCATCGACAAGGCTTCTGGTAAAGATACCGAACGTGAGGGCTACCAGTATCTAAAACGTCAGATACTCCGTAAAGGCGATACCATTGTTATCAAGGAACTGGACAGGCTCAGTCGTAACAAAGCTGATATAAAGCGAGAATTAGAAGAGTTCAAGGGTATGGGAATCCGTGTAAAGATACTGGATATCCCTACAACGCTCACTGACTTTCCGCCGGAGCAGGCATGGGTACTTGAAATGATCAATGCTATACTCATAGAGGTACTTGGAGCAATAGCCGAGAATGAGCGTAATAAGATACGCGCTCGTCAACGTGAAGGCATTGAAGCTGCAAAGAAGAAAAATGTCCGCTTTGGACGTCCACCTAAATCTCTACCTCAAAATTGGCAGCAGATAATAGCTGATGTCCACAGCGGAAACAAAAAGCCTGTAGAAGCAATACGGCAATTAGGTATATCCCGCTCTTA
>JAEEGL015837756.1_pt1 | contig 11744 bp, 9 predicted proteins | sample 9134231 | NCBI WGS metagenome assembly JAEEGL01 (sample SAMN16246548, study PRJNA631951) | gut metagenome | biome: gut microbiome; feature: rumen; material: fiber-attached | host: Bos | place: Iran: Karaj | collected 2018-10
AAGCTCTCCTGCGGAGGCGCCTACCGAAAGCTGCTTTTTAAAGTCTGCGAAGGGAACATATTTAGCCTGGACCGTGATCTTATCCTGCTGTCCGTTGAACTCCTGGATTATGTGGTCCAGAGCCTCCTGATGGCCTGCTGTCTCCCAATAATACCATATCGTGACATCTCCGGAAGCGTCAGCAGTATCCGAAGCAGCTGCGTCACCCGAAGCTTCTGTTGCGGTATCCGCTGCCGGAGCCGCCGCGCCCGTGGAAGGAACCGCACATCCGGCTAAAAGTGACAATGCCATTACACCGGTAAGAAGTGTAGCTATTATCTTTTTCATATTGACCTCCTTATGAAATGATTGGGTTGTTTTATGACTTTATTATCATTCAGAAAAACGGAAAACAAAACTCAACAAAACTAATAAAGGAAGAAAAATCTAAACTTCTTTTTCGGAATAGGGGATATGGATCAAGACCCTCGTTCCGTGGGGACTTACCGTGCCTATCTCTATCCCCGCCCGGCTTCCGTAATACATTTCAAGCCTGGTTATGGCGTTTTTCATGCCTATCCCGGAGCCTTTAAAATCCCTGGCGTAGTTTTTCTGACTGATCCGGTCAAGGATCTCGGGATCAATGCCCGTTCCGTTATCCTCGATCTCTATCTCCAGCTTGTCCTCATTTTTGGAAATACCCACCTTAAGCTCCGGATCGCTCTGATTTTTGTCAAAGCCGTGGAGAATGGCGTTTTCCACAAAGGGCTGCAGCAGGAGCTTGTGAATGGAGGCGCAAAGAACCTCAGGCTGCGCGTCGATCCTGCAGGAGAACTGGTTCTTAAGCCGGTACTGCTGCAGATATATGTATTTTTTGAGCCATTCCGTCTCTTCCCTGACGGTGACCTCGGCGTTGCTGTTTACAATGGCGTATCTGAGGATATTTGCCAGAGCGCTGATGGCGTTGCTGATATCGTACTCATCCCGGTCTATGGCCATCCAGTTGATGGTATCCAGGGTATTATACAGAAAATGGGGATTGATCTGGGCCTCCATTGCCACGATCTGGGCCTCCCTCTGGCGGTTTATCGACTCGTTGAGCCTTGAGAGGGTATCGTTAAAGCCCTCGGCAATGCTCTCAAACTCAAGCGGCCGCCTTGGATCCTTTGCTATCCTTACCGACAGATCACCGTTCTGGGCCTGCTTCATGCCGTCGACGATGTTTACGACGGAGGAGATAAGGTCTCTTGACATTCCGGTGGAAACAAGGATCACGGAGCCCAGTATCAGAAGGCTCAGGAGAAGGAACATATATAGCTGCCTTTTCTGGGAATAGACAAGGCTTCTCTGATCGGCCAGGTTTACGATATCCCAGCCCAGCTTTTCATCGTTAAACAGATAGAGACCGCCTGCATTTACGGGCGTTTTCGTTTCTTCCTTTATAAAGCGTATGTAATCCTCATTTCGCGCGCTCTCGGGCCTGCTCATGTCCGTAACCTGTGCGCCCACATAACTGTTATCGTTTCCGAAGGAAATGACCCGCCCCCTTTCGTCCACCAGGAAGTTGAAGGCACTGCTCTCCAGAACGGGATTCATGCATACATTGTCGAGGAAGTCCGAATCTATGCTTATGATCGCGATCCCGCATTCCTTATTCAGCCTGCGGTAGTCGATGATCCTGTGGGCCATGTGAAACAGATAGTAGTCCCGGGAGGCAAAATTGGTGGCGTACTCCGTGGAAAAGATATGAGTTTCATAATCCTTTATCACCTCGGAATAAAGCTCATCCTGAGAGAGGCTGAAATTATCCAGCCAGGAGCTTTTATAGGTGGCAGGCGTCATCTGCTCGTAGGTGACCACGTCGCCGTCCGGGGTGATGATGGTTATGGCTCTTATATATTCCTTTGTATACAGAAGGGAGCTGAAAAAGCGCCTGATCTGGTTTGTTGTTACCGCTTCGTCGATGCCTGCCGAAAGATTGTCCGTCCACAGTACCATGTCGTCCGCCGTGTATATCTGATAGAGCAGATCCTCGTAGGATTCCAGCCAGATATTAAGGTTATTGTCCACCTGAAGGAGGTTGCTTTCGGTCATGATCCCGGTGTTTTCCCGAAGGCCCTTTCGGATATTGTAATAGGAGTACAGCTCCAGGATGAGGATCGGCACCAGGGATGCCGCCGTAAACAGGATTATCAGTCTTTTTCTGAGGCTTGTTTTTTGCATGAAGGGCTCCTTTTTATATGATCGAACAGGCAGGAGCCTGCTCCCGCCCTGCCTGTCAAAGCCGCTATAATTCCTTACCTCTTAACATGATAACCGCATACGCTTTTTTATTCAAGTAAGATTAGAGCTGCTATCACAGATCAGCCCTTTACAGCCCCGTTTGTCATTCCGCTGATGATATATTTCTGCATGAAGATGAATATCAGGGTCACCGGGATGATAGCAACGATGGCAAAGGCCGTAAGATAGCTCCACTTGGTGCCGTACTGTCCCATGAAGTTAAAGATGCCCGCCGTGATGGGACGCTTTTCCTGATCAAGGATGAAGGTCATGCCGTAGGCCAGGTCTCCCCAGGCGTAGAGGAAGGAGAAGATGGCGCATACGATGACTCCGGGCTTGGCTACGGGCACAAGGATCTTCATAAAGGCCGTAAACCTTGTACAGCCGTCTATGTAAGCAGCCTCCTCCAGGGCCGGCGGAATGGAGGCAAAGTAGTTTTTAAGTATAAGGACCGAGAAGGGGATGCCGATGGTGGCGTCCGCAAGGATGGCGGCCCCCCAGGTATTGTACATCTTCAGATTCCGAAACATTATGAACATCGGCGTAAGCAGCACCGAAACCGGCAGCATCTGGGTCACAAGGAAACCAAGCAGCATCGCCTTCCTGCCGACAAACTTGTAACGGGCTATGGCATAGGAGGCCGGAACAGCCAGAACTACCGCGATCAGCATGGCCGAGGCTGAGATCACAAAGCTGTTAAAGAAGGACTTGAACATGTTAAAGTCGCCGGTCTCCACCTGGGCGGCATAGGACTTTGTGTTCAGCTCATGGGGATACCAGGTGGGAGGTATCCGGAAAATCTCCTTTTCCGTCTTTAAGGAGGTGATAAAGGTCCAGAACAGCGGAAACAAAAGGATAACCAGTATCACCACCGAGACCGCGCACAGTATTATATTTTTGTTTTTCTTAAGCTTTGATTCATTCATCAGTCCTCTTCTCCTTCCATAGTGATCTTCAGATATAAGAGCCCCACCAGCAGCAGGATCAGAAACAGTACGTTTGCGACCGCGGAGCCCCTGCTGTACTGGAACATGTCAAAGGACAGCTTGTAGGAATAGGTCGAAAGAAGGTGAGTGGAGTTCACCGGGCCTCCCTCCGTCATGACGTATACCAGATCGTATACCTTGAAGGTATAGATAAAACCAAGCACCAGTACCGATTCTATGGTGGGCCTCAGCAGGGGAAGGGTTATCCTCGTAAGCCTCTGCCATGAGTTGGCCCCATCCACCGAAGCGCTCTCATAAAGCTCCTGCGGGATCGTCGTAAGGCCCGTGGATAAAAGGATCGTATTGAAGGGGATCCCTATCCAGACGTTTGCCGCGACCACCGCGATCATGGCCGTTCCGGGAGTGGTGAGCCATTCTATGTTCTTTTCTATAAGCCCCGCGCTTTTAAGGATGAAGTTGATTATGCCGACGTCCGTGGAGAACATGAACTTAAACATAAGCGCCGTGACCGTCATGGGCATCATCCAGGGGATCATGGTAAGCCCGCGGACGGTTTTTGCGAAGGTAAAATTCTTACTGAACAACAGTGCTAACAGAAAACCGATCAGAAACTGAAAGATCAGACATGAGACGGTGAAGACCAGGGTATTCTTCATTGCCATCAGGAACACATCATCGTGAAAGATATCGACATAGTTCTGAAAAGCGATAAAGTGTTTGTCACCGTTTACCAGGTTCCTGACGGACACGTCCTGAAGGCTTAAGATCAGATTGCTCAGGATCGGGTATCCCACAAAGACCATCATATAGATGAAGGCCGGCAGTATGAACAGAAGCCCTGCATTATCATAACGAAAGAAATTCCTTACTTTCTTCATAAAAACCCCCTTTTAAGCTTTTTTGTTGCTGATGGTATTGTAATGCCCCTTTCTGTTTTTCCAAATGAGATTAATCTAAAAAAAGAGGAGATTTCTAAGGAAAAACAAAACAGCCCACCCCGGGGTGAACTGTTACGTTAAAGGCGATCCGGCTCGTTCTGAAACAGCCTATTTTTTGGTCTTTCTGTAATCTGCCGGGAGCTGTCCGGTCACGTCCCTGAAGACCTTGCTGAAATATTTGGGATCGGAGTAGCCCACTCTTTCCGCGATCTCATAAAGCTTAAGGCCTGTCCCAACCAGAAGCTCCCTGGCCTTGGATATGCGGTAATTCTTTATATAGGCGCTGAAGGTCTGTCCCGTCTCCTTATGGAACTGGGTACCAAGGTACTCCGGCGTGATATTCAGCCTGGCCGCGATCTCATCAAGCGTTATCCCTGAATTATAGAACTCATGGATCATGCTCTTTGCTCTCTTTACAATAAGATTGTTGGTATTACTATCATTGTCCGTAACAAGAAGAACCTGTCTGATCCTTTCCATGATATCATCCAGCTCCTTCTGGGTCTTTGCGCTCATGATCTGCTCTAACAGCCGCTGCTGCCTGATATTTCCGGCGCTTTCGTTTCCTACGTCCTTTGCCATCTCAAGGACGGACCAGATGAATCTGACGTAGCATTCCTTTATCTCCCTCGGGTCGTAGATATGCCCGTCCCGGAAACAGTCCGTAAATCCGGTCAGCAGATCAGTTATCCTGTCCCGGTCGGTGGAGCAGACCGCTGCCTTCAGCTTTGTCTCAAGCTCCTTGGGATAAACGCAGAGGCCGGTCTGTACCGAGGTGACCCTGGGATAAGATATGAGTATGCTTTCCTCAAAGGAGATGTTCCAGTCCATATAAGGGAACAGCTGCTGGATCCCCTCCTGCATCGAGCTAAGGCTTTCCGTCTCGATAAGGCCTGTCACGGAGTTTTCCGCCATTGTCTGCTGCAGCAGCTGATATTGTATCCATCTTTCCAGGTCGTGCCTGTCGGGATAACGGTAGATAACCGTGATGACCGACTGGCGGAACTTTTCCTCGAGGCTGCAGTATCCGATCCCCTTATAAAGGGACAGGGAATGATCCAGTCTTTTTTTGCAGCTATTAAGCTCATCGGGCTCGGAGATCCCAAGATAGGTGACTAACAGTATAACCTTATCGGAGGCGTTGATCCCGTAGTTTTTCCGAAGGTATTCTCTGACCTCACCGGAAATCTCCATCCGTCCGCCCATGATCTCCCGAAGGACCTGCTCAAGGGTACCGATCTGTGTGGGCTTTTTCCGGCGGTCCTCCTTCATCTGCTGCTTGATGCTTTTTAAGGCCTGGGTAAAGTCGTTTAAGTTTATGGGCTTAAGGAGGTATTCCGTGACCCCCAGCTTCATGGCCCCTCTGGCGTATTCAAACTCCGAATAGGCGCTTAAAACAATGGCCTTGGGCATCTGCCCTCTGTCGTTTATGGCCTTTAACATCTTAAGCCCGTCCATCTTCGGCATCTGAATATCCGTGATAATAAGGTCGGGACAAAACTTTTCACAGAGCATGAGCCCTTCCTCCCCGTCACCGGCCTCTTCAACAGCCTCAAAATTCTCCTCGGTCTTATTAAGCAGTTTTCGTATTCCTTCACGGATGCGGATCTCATCTTCAACGATCAGAACTTTCATTTTATGATTCTCCGTATGTTTACATTGGGAAAAAGTCATTGCCTGCCTTTACGGGCAAAAAAAAATCTGTTTTTCTTTGACATATTTCCTTTAATTGCGTATAAATAAATGTAATACCATAAGAAAATGATAAGGAGGTCACTATGTTGGATAAAAAGAATATAATGGATGACAGTGTTCTTTCGGAAATAAACGGAGGAGCGGATCAAGGGGTTGGCGAAGAAGCAGCCCGGACAATAAAGATCCCCTGCAACAGCGCAGAATGCAAGGGACAACCCCGGATATATGATGTATTCTCAGGCAGAAGAGCAATCTGCAGAGTCTGCGGGAACGAGATCAATATCTGAGGAAGGTCTGACCGGCAAAACAGTGTCTTGCAGGATGCCGGTATACCGGATGATCGAAAACGGTGTACCGGCATCGTTGTCATACTGTCTGCATCAGCGGCCTTACCGCGCCGTAGAGCTTTTCGTAGCGTTTAAAGTGCTCCATGTACTTTTCGTGCATATCCGCTCTCGGCTCATAGGTGACTGACGGCTGTATCATTGCAGAGGCCTCGTTAAGGTCCTTAAACTGTCCGGCCGCGATCCCTGTAAGCATGGCGCAGCCTACTGTTCCGGCATCTACCGTTTTCATGGCGGTTATGGGAAGGCCCAGCACATCTGCCTTCATCTGCATCCAGACGGCGGATTTCGATCCGCCGCCGGTGGCATGCAGCTTTTTAAAGCGGATCCCGGTATCGGAAAGCGCTTTGTAATTTACGTACATTTCATAACAGACGCCTTCCAGACAGCCTCTGTAGATCTCACAGGCTCCTGTATCCGTGGTAAGCCCCAGTATCGCCCCTCTTGAGCCCGTATCCATATAAGGGGTTGCCGCGCCCGCAAAGTGGGGCAGCACAAGAAGGCCTGAGGGCTCATCGGGCGAAAGCCCAAGCTCGGTCATTTTTTTTGCATATTGCTTTTCCAGAAGCTCGTTTACCGATATCCCAAGGCTTTCGGCGAGCTTTTTTTCTTCCCCGGCGATGGTATCGACACACCACCGGGTCAGGGCCCCTCCGGTATAGGAGAAGGCGTAGGCCGCGTATTTTCCGCTTACCACATAGGGAACCACCGCAAAATAGCCCCGGCTCATCTTTTCGATATCCGGCCTGCTGTCGTAAATGGGCGTAAGGCATTCCACGGTTCCGGCCCCGTCCACCGCCACCGACCCGTCAAAGGCTCCGGCACCTGCCGCTGCGGCGATCTGATCCTGACCTATGGACACGATCACCGTATCCTGAGACAACCCCAGCTTTTCTGCCATATCCTTTTTTATCCTGCCTGCCGGGGTTCCTGAGGGCACAGCCTCGGGAAACAGGCTTTTTTCTATTCCCGCGGTATCGAGTATTTCATCGCTCCATTTGAGAGTGGTTATGTCAAAGGCCATGGAGCGGGTCGCCAGTGAATAGTCGATCTGAGCCTTTCCCGAGAGAATATAGACGATCAGATCCTCCACCTGAAATACGTGCTTTGCCTGCGAATACATGCCGGGCTCGTTATCACGAAGCCACATCATCTTGCTGATGCCGTACATCTCATGGGGACGCATTCCCGTTATCGCTGCTATCCGCTCTTCCGAAAGCTTTTCCACAAGCTGCCGGCACTCACCGCTTCCTCTGGGATCCGTATACAGCATTGCCGTATGAAGAGGCCTTCCCTCCTCGTCGGTAAGGACGAAGGTCTCGCCGAAGCTTGTTACTCCGATCCCTGCTATATCCGGATACTTTCCCGCCATTTCCTCTATGCATTCCAGTACCGATTCCGTCAGTACCTGCATGTCTATCTCGTGGCCGGTGATCCTTCTTCTTACGGGATAATCCCTGTAGGCCTTGTCGAGATACCTTCCGTTTTCGTCAAAAACCGTGCATTTACAGCCTGTTGTTCCTATGTCAAGCCCTGCTGTCTTCATAGCCTTCTCCCTCTGCTCCTTTAAGATAACGCCGCACAATGCGTTTTATACGCAAAATCCGTGTCTGAGCGGCTTTTCCGCTTATTTCATGCCTGCAAAGACCTTCATTGCCCCTGCGACGTTTTCCTTCATGGCCTTTCTGGCAGTCATGAAGATATCGGAAAAGAAGACGGGCGATTTTTCCGAAAGCCCCGAGATATATTCCTTAACCGCGGTGCCGCCCGCCTTATCCATGTAGGTAAAGTAGTTGATCTTTCTTACTCCGGCTTCCACAGCTTTTCTGTAATCCTCTGAGGATACCCCCGAGCCGCCGTGCATCACCACGGGGATCCCGCCGCAGGTTTTGCGCACATTTTTTACCACCTCGAAGTCGAGCCTGGGCTCTTTAAGGTAAATGCCGTGGGTGGTGCCGAAGGAGCAGGCAAGGGCGTCTATTCCGGTGGCCTTTGTAAACTTCGCCGCAAGCTCCGGGTCGGTGTAGATCTTTGTGGTATCCTCCTCATCGGCGTTTCCGTCCCCGAATTCCCGCTTTCCCATTGAACCCAGCTCCGCTTCCACCGATGCACCGTATTTTCCGGCCATTGTAACGGCTTTTACGGTATTTTCGAGGTTTTCTTCATAGGACAGGGTGGAGCCGTCATACATTATCCCCGTAAAGCCCAGCTCAAGCGCCGTTTCAAGATACTCGAGGGTCTCTCCGTGATCAAGGTGTATACAGACCGGGACGGAGGCCTTTTCTGCCATCTGTATCATGATGGGACCGATGGTGGTAAGGGGGATCCAGGGCTCGTGGCACTGGGCAAACTGGATTATCACGGGAAGCTTAAGCTCTTCGGCCGCTGCAAGCTCGGCCTCTATCGCCTCCAGCCCCGAAGCGTTGAAGGCGCCTATGGCTATCTTTTTTTCCTCTGCTATATCCATTATCTCCTTTAAGGTTATTAACATATTCTCCTCCTTTAGCATTGATCAGCGCGCTGAAACAGAAATCGTACCCTAAGTATACTATATTTTCGGTAAGAGGGTAAATGGGATATTTGTTACTATTCACAGCCGAATCGCGCAATTGCTGCGCGATTACGGGCCACAACTTATGGCCTGAGATTGGTTTTGCCCATCGCCGAAGGCGATTTTTAATGGCAAAACCCGTTACTATCACAGCCCAAAAGGCTGTGAATAGTAACGGGACGGTTCTTCGTTCCGGGTCCTGATTTAATCTGCAGAGTGGAACGAGGAACCGTCCCCTCGTTCCAGCTCGTTTCATTAGTCGGCGGCGATCACTACAAAGGAATCCTGGTCTTCGAAAAGGACCTCGGATGCTTTGGGAGGATTGGTGACGATTTCGATATCTCCTGTGTTCGCATCGGCCTTTCTGTATCCGATAAGGACTTCCCTGTGTCTGGAAGCGGCCTCACAGGCTGTGTAGATGTCGGTCTTTTCCCCGGTCTTTATATAGCATCCGGCGGGACGCACATAGATCTCGGAGCCTTCTTCGCGGAGAAGCTCCTCAAAGATAGCCTTTAATTTCCTTTCCTGGCAGATCTGTGTGACAATAAGGCTGGTGATGTTACTGCTTATAACAAAATCATTAACCTCGGCGATTTCCGCAAGCTCCTGGTTTTCAGTCTTCAGCATCTCGCTTGTTACAGTCATTCTGTAGCCTTTTGTTTCGGAAAGATACTTAAGCTGTAACAATACCAGCAGGATCTTCGCATCCTTCTGCTCAGCTTTTTCATCATCCATTCCCTCTTCATTATCGGCAAGCACAAGGATGGTATTATCCTCCTTCAGAAGGGACTCCAGCCCGTTGCGGCTGTAAATATCACATTCAACCACCTCAACGGAAATATTCTTAAGCTTTATACTTTCTATCTCATCCCGACAGAGAGCCTGACTTTCAGGCAGGGCTACGATCATATTGGATCCGTAAGCCACATAATTGTCTTCTTCCTCAAGAATATACTTAATCTTGCTGCTGTAACCAAGTATCAGCATATCTCTTTTTTCCGGGGGATCTTTCCTGTACTCCTTAAGGATAAGGCCTTCATTTACCGCATGGGGCTGATCCTCCATATGGCTTTCCCCGTCGTCCTCGGCAAGGAGGATCAGTTTGTCATCCTTTTCGGCCTTAAGGTCACGTTCAGGATTCAGCAGTATCTCACCGTCCGCCTTTATAAAACCGATAACCGTGGATACCGGGAATAAGCGGTTCAGTTCGGAAATGGTCCTGCCTGCTGCCTCCGGATGCTCTTCAACGTAAAACTCGCTCCCGTCTGCATCGAAAATTTCCGTATAAACCCTGGAAAGCCCGGCATTACGGCCGGTGTGGGCGATTATCCTGCTCATCATGTCATTAAAGCTTAAGACTTCGGCATAGCCCTCACCTGCGACCTCAGCTGCTTCCTTATTCTCTTCATCACGGATCACCGCCGTGATAAAGGCTTTGTCATTATGATATTCCTTTAAGAGCCTGGTGGCGGCAAGGATGCATTTCAATGTCCTGGCATCAGTATCCGCATTTATAATGACGCTTTTACAGGTATCAAAAGAGCAGACCTTGAGATCATTCACGTCTGAAATATTACCGCAGCGGCAAATGATCCTGGTGGTTTTGGTATCGGGGAAACGGTCATTTATCATGTCATCCATAACATCCTTATCCTTCTTGTCATCCATGATAACCAAAGCTTCCCTTTTATGGTTGGCATTACATTCGATAAGCTCTGAAACAATAGTAAAGAGCCCACCGCCGGTCCCGAGGATGATCACATGTCCTTCCTCGACAACTACGGATTTTCCCTTGCGGAGCTCCTGGACTTTCTCGTCAATGGCATTGCAAATGATACCTGTAAGGGTAGAGAATATGAAAATGCCGAGGAAGGTCACAAAGAGCATCCCGAAAATAAAAGGAACATTTGTAGTTTCATCTCCGCATACAGTACCGGGATCCAGAACGTGGGTAAGGCTGAGCCAGAGACCCTGTCCAAGACCGGGGCCGCTGCTGCCTCCTGCGATCGCTATGATGATGCCCATAATGATCACGGCCGCAAAGGAGACAATGGTAAGAAGCCTTATCAGAGCGGGAGTTCCCTTTGACATCTGATTATCAAACCAGTAGGTAATTTTATTCTTTTTCATCCGTGTATTTCCTTTCGTTTTTAATCCGTAGTATTATAGCACAATATTTGTTATAAATAACAGACAAATTGTGCAGCAGGCTTCTGAGAAACTGTCCCCCTGTTCCGACACGCCGGGTGGAAGGATGAACCGTACCTCGTTCTGTGCTTTAACGCTTTGACGCTGCTTATTTTAAAATGTGAATGACAAAGTGTACGAATTAATGATATAATTGTTTTGTTCGGTGAGAACGCGGCAAAATATGGTTACCATTCACGGGCCAAAACCCGTTACTATCACGGTCCAAAGAACCGTGAATAGTAACTCAAAAAATGAGCCTGTGCGGGAAACGCTTTAAACAGTGTTTCAATAAATTCTTCAAAAAAAGGAGGAAAAAAATGAGAGGTTGTACAAAGAAAGACAGGAAACCGAAGAAGATGGGAAGAGGCTGTAATATTGTTGTTAAGCCTCGGAAAAAACGTCGTGATCCCCTTAAAAAGTTTAAGCCTGTTATCAAGAGCCTCAAATTCCTGGCTCGTGTATAATTTTTTTTTTATAAAATTGTGGGAATACATCGCTGATGTGTTCCCACAATTTTCCGGATATCTCATTAGCGGACAGGCAAAGCTGTTCAGAATATATCATGACTTTCCGGCTGTTCATAAATAAATATGAGCTGTCCGGAAACAAATAAAGCTATAAAGAAAAACATAATTCGGCTGCGATATTTAGTGGCCGGGGTAATATAACATGAAAATACATAAATAAGTGGAAGGGAGAGACTGATATGGCCAGAGGAAAGAAAAAAATAACCGGACCCTGTTTTTTCGCAAAGGTTCTGCGGGGGTTTTGGGAAGAGATGGATGACGACAAAAAGAAGCACAACAAAAAAAGAAGA
>JAEEGL016714363.1_pt1 | contig 11744 bp, 8 predicted proteins | sample 9134231 | NCBI WGS metagenome assembly JAEEGL01 (sample SAMN16246548, study PRJNA631951) | gut metagenome | biome: gut microbiome; feature: rumen; material: fiber-attached | host: Bos | place: Iran: Karaj | collected 2018-10
ATTGGGATTAATTTATAATTAATTAGTTTTTCTAATTGTATTTTTAGATCTTCTTTTTCTAAGAAATTAATTAATTCTTTATTACTCATATCTTTAACAAAATCTATCTTTATAATCTCTTTTTTATTATTAACTAATCCTTTAGAAACATATGAAGATAAATTAAAGATACAAATACCTGATACTCCATAATTAGTTAATTGAATTTCACCTTGTTCTTTCTTAATAAAGTTATTATCTTCAAAAAGTGATACTTCTACTTCTGAACGAACTCCATGCCATTTCTTTAAGAATGGATAAGCTTTTGTTTCTAATTGGACTAATGATGGTAGAGGTTTTTCTATTTTTAAGTTTAGTACTTTTAATAAATCATATGAATTAGATTCTTTATAATATGAATATGATCCTGTAGCTAAGACTAAAATATCACATGATAAATCATTATTAATTAGATAAGTATTATTCTTTAATTCTATCTTTTCTACTTTATAATCTGTAATTATTTTGATACCTTTATTTAAACATTCATTTAATAAAGTATTTCTAATAGTTTTAGAATCTTTAGTTATTGGATAGTAATAATTATTTCTTATGAATGGAATTATTCCTAAATCAGAATAAAAGTCTTTTACTTTGATTAGTTCTTCTTCATTTAATAATTCTTTTAACTTAGATTCATTATATGAATGAAATTTATCTATAGACATATTTTCATTATAATAATTACATTTACCTGAACCAGTTATTAGAAGCTTTTTACCCACTTCTTTTTCTTTTTCTAAAATAATTACTTCATTATTATCATTTTTTGATTTTAAGGCACATACTAAACCTGATGGTCCTGCGCCTACAATAATTATTTTCATAAATCCTCCTTTGATAGAAAAATAGGTGTTTCCACCTATATCCATACTCCAAAGATTATTCCAGCCATAGCGAACATTAATCCTATAACCCAGAATACTTTTACTATATCTTGTTCATTCCAACCAAGTTTTTCAAAATGATGATGTAGAGGTGTCATTAAAAATACTTTTTTCTTAAATGCTAGAACTGAGAAGTTTTGAATTATTACTGATAATGTTTCAATAATAAATACTCCAGCAACTACTACTAATGTTAACTCTCTATGAGTTAGTATAGCGATAGCTCCCATGACAGCTCCTAATGCAAGAGAACCTGTATCTCCCATAAACACTTTAGCTGGATGAGTATTAAACATTAAGAATCCTAATAATGAACCAGCTAGGATTAATGAAAAGATTCCTATTTCTTCAAATCCAACTACAAATGATATTAAACTGAAGGCTACAAAAGCAATTGCGGATAGTCCTCCAGCTAATCCATCTAATCCATCTGTTAGGTTAACTGCATTACTTCCTCCAACCAGTATAAATAAGATAAATAATCCATATAACCATGACATTTCTAAATCAATATGTAAAGTTCCAACTATCCAAGAAGTTTGACCTCCTCCACGCATATATATATAGAAAAAGCCTATAGCTATTAATACTTGTAATATTAATTTTTGATATTCATTTAATCCTTCATTATTACCTCTTTTTATAGATAGAAAATCATCTAAAAAACCTATTAAAGAATAACCAATAAATACTAATAATACTATTCCTAAATTAGATGTATATGATACTTTATCAGTAATTAATAAACCTAAGGTAATAATAATAGTTGGTAAAATAAAGATTAATCCTCCCATAGTAGGAGTACCATTCTTTTGTATATGTGTTTTTCCTACATAAGCACTTACTCTTTGTCCAATATTAAAATGTCTCAATAATGGTAATAGAAACAACCCTAATATTACTGAAAGTAAGAATCCTATGCAAGCTGCTAAAACAGCTTTTGTTAATAATAACATACTTATTCCTCATTTCCTGTTTAAATTATATCATAGTTATATTTTAAAATACTAATTAATTATTAAATTAACAACTTTTTTACATAATATTAAAAAGGACTATTACTAGTCCTTATAATTATTTATGTACCATTGATCTTACTGGTTCTTGTTGTAGTTCACTACTTTCGCCTAAACTTTCTCTCATCATTTGTTCAAATAGTTCTTGACTGACACGATTAGGTTCTCTTTCAGTAGATACTGGTTCAACAGTTTGTTCTTGAGTAAGATTAGGGTTATTTTTTATTCTTAGTTCAGCTAATTCTTTATCTAATTTTATTGAGTCTTCAACATATTGAGATAAAGTATCTTCTGTTTTATTAAACCCTTTTTGAGCTAGTGAAGCAGCATAACCTGTAATTAAAGCGGCTCCTCCTAAACCAATAATTGGTAAAGCAATATTAGATGGAAGTTCTTTAATTGCAATTTCTTGAAGTGAACCACCAGTTTGAATCGAATCAAGTAATGCTTGATTTTCAGCATCTAACCCATGAGGATTATCTATCATTTTCTTAATAGATGGAATTAATACATTGTAATCAAATTCTGGATGAGCTTCAGCATATTTTTGAATATTAGGTAATGATTCTTTTAATACACCTACATATTGTGAATGAACTTGATTATTTAATTCTCTTATTTGATTTAATCCTTCAACTGAAGTTAAGTCTCCACTTGCGACTTTATCATTAATCTTATTAATATTATTATTAACTGTTTTATAAGCATCACGTAAATCAAGATGATGTGCTGGATCATCAACTGAATAGTTGGCATTTGGATTCCAGTATTGGTCATGTAGTTCAGTTTGATTTCTTTCAGCTGCGAATGATAATTCTCTTTGTTGAGACATTCCTTCATTTAAGGCATCTTGATGTGATTCTAATTCTTTACCATGAGCATGAATATCTGCTTCTATTTTAGAATTTTCAGCATTTATTTTAGAAGCTTGAACATTTTGATGAATTTGATTAATTGAATTAACAAGTGTTGTGGTAATAGCTAGTGTTGAAATCATATTTCTGATAAATGGATCTGGTCGATAATCCATTTCTTGGGCAATAGGCATATAATTGATTGTACCTTTTTCGCCTATTCCAGCAGGAAAAATTGGAATTCCTTCTGGAATTAATGGATTTCCTTTTAAGATTCTTACATATGTCATACCTTGTTCTGAAGCATTTAGTTTTAATTGTTCATTTTTTACGAATAACAATAGAGCATCTAAGTCTTTTCCATCATTTAATGCTTCTTTTAATGCTCCTTGAACATTAGCACGCATCTTACGACCTTCAAAGTCATCAGCTGTTCCAACATCTGTAGCAAATCTTTTTCCTTTTTCATTCATCATTGTTGATTTAGCTCGTTCTTCTTCTTCAATTGAATGAAGTCCACTACCACTATATAGTTCAGCTAATTCATCATTTAATTCTTGGAATCTTCTAATTTTAGCAACTTGTCCAGCTACAATTGAAGTTCTTACTTCTTTAAGTGTATTAATTAAATCTTCTTTTGTTGCATTTTCAACGTTAACTACTTTTCCTGGAATAGCTTTTACTGCTTCTAGTGGAAGACCATTTTCTAGTTGTTCAATAACATTTGTATATTTTTTATATAACTTGTAACTTTCAAATGCTTCAGTAAATATATTACCTGCTTCATTAACTTTAGGAGCAATTTCTTTTGTTCTTAAGTATTCCATTGCTTCTTCTTTAATTATTCCATCTGCTCCTTTAGCTCTATCTTCAAATGCTCTAGCATTCTTATATTTTTGGAATAATACTTTTTTATCTTCATCAGGTAAATCTTGAATATTTTTTCTAATTTTATCTACTTTGTCTCTTGTTCGTTTAGTAGTTAATATCCAACCGGAGAATTTTTGCAGTAATGATACTGGTGCATGGATAATTACTGCTGGAACAAAACTCATTATATTATATAAAGTATTTCCATTTTTAACATCATTTACAAAGTTTCTTGTTACAGATATATTAGATCTTTCTAATCTCTTTCTTTGAATATGTGTTACATTTATTGGATTACCTGTTTCTTTATCTGTATAAATATCAACTAAGATTTGTTCTAAGACTCTAGGTTCTCTATTAGTTGGTTCGCTTGTAACAACAGGTGTTGGTTCAGATCTTACAGGTTGAACTGGTTCTGGTTCAGTGTCAACGTATGGATCCAATACTAAGGTATGAATGTTTGGATTGAATGGTTCCGGTTCATTTTCAAGGAATGGATCCAATACTACGGTATGAACTTCCGGATCAAACTCTTCTCGTTGTTCAGGAGTTTCAGATTTTAATCCTTCTAAATCTTTAGCACTAACTATTCTATCATTTAGAAGTTCTTGATTTCTTGAAACTAGTGTTTTAGTTTGTGATAACTCTTCTTCTAAATCTTTAGTAATATTTTCGTATTTTAATTTATTTTCTGTAGCAATTTCTAAACGTCTTTTAGCTTGTTCTATTTCTAATTCTTTAAATTCTTTAGCATCATTACCTTGATATTCATTAATAATTGAAATCAACTCTTCGTTTTTCTCTCTTAATTCATTAGAAAGTCTAATTGCTTCATTTGTAAAGTATTCTTTATTTTTAGCTGCTTCGTCAAGTTTTTCTTCAGTTTCATTAATTTTTTCTTGAGCTACAAGTATTTCTTCTTGTAATTGCTCTACTGTATAGTCAACAAATGTAAATTCTTCTTCTGGTTTAGTTTCATCAGATATTTGTTGATAATATGATAAAGAAGATTCACAATTTCTTTTTTCATGTCTAATAATATTTTTGTATTCTGATGGAGCAAAAAGATTCTTTTCAAGAAGTGTATCATATCGTTTAATTTGCTTTTGATAAGCACTTGCTAGTTCTGAAGAATATTTATATATTTCTTCAGTTGTAGCATCTTTATTATTAATTACTTTATTCCATTTATCCTCTAATTTATCAATATCTATAATTATTTCAGCACCAACTTCATTATTCATTTGTTGTACTATAGAAGTTTTATTATTCTTTACATATTCAAACGCTTTAGCATTCTCTTCTTCAGGATAGCGCATCATTGCAATATCTATATCTTGTTTCCAATCTTTTAATTTATTAATATAGAAATCATTTGAAGAAAGAATTTCATTTATCATTCCTATTCTAGTATCTATAATAGGTGCCTTTTCTGGAGAGGCTTCTTTTTCGTTGTTTAATTTAGCTATTTCGTCTTTTAAACTATTACTTTCAGCAACTAACTCCTCTTCTTTTTCATTATATCTATAGTATTCTACTACCATATCAACTATTTCTTGAATAGCTGGTGTAACTTCTTCTACTTTTTCTTCTTTAGTTATATTTTCTTCATTATTCTCTTCAGTTAATGAGATATTTTCTCTATTTATTAGTTCATAAGTAGATTTGATTTCATCCTCTGAAAAGTAGTCTAATATTGAATCAATTTTTGCTACTCTTAAATCTAATTCTCTTATTTTACCATTTGTCGATTTAACTGACTTTTCTATATTGTTCATTTTTTCAAGATATTCTTCATCTAATTCTTCATGTCTATTCTCATGTGTTTTATTCATTTCTTCTATTAGTTTATCATTAGCTGAAACTAATTCTTCTATTTCTTTTTTAGTATTTATTCTTTCTTCTAACAATTCTTTTAATTTTATTTCTTGTCCTAGTGTTTTTCTTCTTTCGTTTAAACCATTTAATTCTTCTTTAATTCCATCTATGCTTGCTTGAATCTTATTCATTTGCGCTTGCTTAGAAGTATCATTAGAAATATTATTTGTGCTTGATAAGATTTTATTATAATCTTCTAAAGTCTTTTGTTTAGATGAAATTAATTGATCTACTTCATCAATACTATATATATCATCAAACATCTTTAGCACTCCTATCTATCTCTTGTAATACATCTCTTATCATTTCAACTTCACTAGGATTTGTAACTTTTTCTAACTTTTCAGGTCCAAATAGTGGATCATATGATGAATAATACACATTTTTACGTCCATCTTTTGTAGTAGTATTATCAGTATAACCTATATAGGCTTTACCAGTATCTTCGGATGTAAAAGTAAATAGAACGTCGAATTCTTTTTCTTCACCATTTACTTCTAAAATTAGTTTTTGATCATCCATTACTTCCATACTATTTCTTCCCTTCTATATATAAATCAACTACACTTTCTTTTTTCTGATTTTCTTTTAGTGTAATAGACAATTTATATGTAATTATTTCTTTTTTCTTTCCTTTAATAGTTAGATAATCACTCATATTCTTTTCATCTAATAGATTTTTGTCATCATCTTTTAAGGTTAACTTATAATTTGCCTTAGTATTACTTCTAACAAAGAATCTGTATTTCATAGGTTTTTTATTTACTTTATTTTCCCTATAATTAGTAATATTAAATAAATAATCAACTACTTCATCTTTTTTCTTTCCACCTACAATGACATTAATTGTATTAAGTTTTTCTTCAATAACTGGCATAGTAAAATCAACTTTGCTATATTTATATTCCCATTTAGCTTCTTTTAGTCTAAATAGTAAATATACTACAAATATTAGTAATAAGATAAATATGCCTAAAAGTATAAATCCTGTTACTCCAAATTCTTTGTGTCTTTTAATTCTTTTCTTTACTTTTTCCATATCCATTCTCCTATCTTAACAATTTATTAATAATACGTTCTTTTTCTCTAGACTTATATTCTTTTTCTTTTTTAGTTAGTGAATCATATAATAATACATTTTTTATTTCTGCTTCTATTTTAACATATTTTGATACATTATTAATACAAGAAAAGTTAAAATTTAATAATTTCTTCATTGTAGTAGAATCAACTGCATTAATTGATAAATTTATATTTTGAGTATAACTTTTATTTTCATCTAATTTTTTAATACTTCTATCATAGTTAACATCTATCTTTTTATCTTTTGAGAAACCTACTATTAAAGTAGTTCTTTTTTCTGATTTTTCTAATTCAACACTTCCAACACTATTGTTTTTATCATCGACCATGGAAGCAATATAATTACCTTTATTATTTTTTAAAATAGTTGTTGTATCTAGAGTATTATTTTTATATGTTAGTATTTTGATCATTTCATCATATGGTTCTATTGAAATTATATTATTATTTGTACTATCTAATTTATTAAATTCAATTTTTTTAATATGATAAAGACTATTTGTAAAGATATTAAACTCAATATATTCATGTTTTTGTAATAATTGTTTTGATGAAGAGATTTGATATTTTTTAAAGTTTGGATTAATAATCCTCATTATATGATTAGCTCTTTCATCTTTTTTTATGTCTTTAATTATATTATTTAAGAGTAATCTTAATCTCATATCATTAAGTTTATACTCATATTTAATTAATTTAATTTCTTGATCATTATACGTAGTTTTTACTTTATTAACTGTGATATCTTCTTCATTAATATTATTTATAAAAGATTCTTTAATAAAATCTTTTATATAAGAAATATTATAATCAATATCTTTATGAGAATTAATAGTCTCGAAGTATATAGCATTACCTAAATTAATATAATTATTTTTAAATCCTTCTAAATATTCATATTTAGTAGAATCTTCTATTACTATTTTTTGATTAGTTAATGTTTGATTTAATAGTTTACTATCAAAAGAAAACATTAATCTTTTATTAGTTGTATCTTGATTAAAACTTATATTAGTCTTTGTTCTACTAAGATTATTATAATATTTATATAATTGTTGCTTATAATAACCTGTTTTAAATATATCTTCATCACTATGAATATTAAAACTGATATTATAGTCACTATGAATATTATTGCCTATATTAGTATTATTCTTTTCATAATACATCATACTATTAATATATTTATAAATATTATTTATTGTTTTTGAATAGACTTTTTTTGGTTTGGATGAGTTGTTGAAGGTGATACCTATTGTTAATAGAGCAACGGCTATAACCATTAAAAGAACTATTAACAATAGTTCTTTTCTTAAACGTCTAATCTTTTTATTCTCATTGCTTTCCATAATTATCTATCCTATTAATAATATTATATTATTAATAGATTATAAAGTCAAAGATTATATACTTTCAGTTATTAAAGATAATTGAATAGGAATATTTATAGCTTGACGATGTATTTTAGTATATTGATATTGAGCAGTCACTTTTAAAGTGGTTTCATCTGTTGCATCTAACTCTTTTCCTGTAATATTATTTATTTCTACTTTAGCTGGATAGATAGTTCTTCTGGCATTATCATCATTAAAATAATCTGGTACAGCTATTACATTAACTATTTTTCCTTTGATTTTACCTGTGTTTTTAATCTTAATTAAATAAGTTATCTCATCATTAGGAGTATATAAATCAAAAGATAAATCTAGTGACATTCCATTATTGGTAATAGTTGCTGTTGAAGTAGGATTATATTTACCAGCTTGAATTGGATTTAATTTGTTTGTAGATACAAATTCTATTTTATAGTCTGATTTTTCTCTTGTAACCATTGACAATTTAACTATAGCTATTGTGAATGCAATAGTTATTATTATTAATGATATGCATAGTGTTATAATTATTTGCTTGTTTTTCATTTAACATTTCCCCTTTTTATAGTCTTTTAAACTACCTTTGTAGCAACTACCAATATCTAGATTATTAACTGTTACTTCAATGTATGCATATATTTTTTCATCTTTGATATAGTAATAACTATTATTAGTTGGATAATTGGATAAACCTTTTATCATAATAGTTGTTATATCTAGTGAATGATTATTTTTCGATTCATTCTTGATGTTGTTTTTTGTTTGATATATTAATAACTTTTTGTATACATAATCAGTATAATCTATAACATTTACATTTTTAAAGGATAAAACATAATCTTTTGAATAAATGTCTAAATTTGACAGTATATTGTCTTCAGTACTATTAAGATTATATTTATTATTTAATTCTTCATAAGAGGATTTTATTTCTTTATATGAAGAATATTTTATATTATTAAAATACTCTTTATATGATTTATCATCATACTTAATTATGATTATTCTTTTATTAGTTAATTTATTTCTTTCTTCTAATAGCTTATATGTTAAGTTTATAGCTTGGGATAGTGATTTGTTTTCTATGTTTTTATTATAAAATATTAGAGAAGATTCATTATAGAATATTACACTTACTACATTATTATCATCATCTAGTTCTAATCCATATAAAGTATCATCTATTTTAATGTCGAGTAGTTTTGTTGCCTTTAAAGATGTTAATATATGTGCAGAACTACCTAGTTCTTTTTTCATTTCAGGAATTCCTGTTGTGATAAAAAGTACTATTGCAGAAACTAAAACAACTATTGTATATATTATTATTTCTTTTTTTGTCATTCTTTAAATTTAGGTGTTAATGTTAATTTAATCTCTTTACCTTTTTCTAATTTAGAATTTGGTTTGATAGATTGTTTTTTAACATAACCTACTCCATCTAATGTTACATTTAAGCCTAATTGTTCTAGTAGTGTTTTAGCTATCTTAGATGACATTCCTCTTACATCTGGTACTTTTATATCAGAATCGTTTGTTATTAAATAGATTTTGTCTCTATTTGTTACAACTGTATTGGCATTAGGTATTTGTTTAATTACTTTACTTCCTTTGCCATAGATAGTATATGACACTTTATCTTGTTTAATAATGCTTTTAGCTTCATCTATACTTTTATTTATAAAATTAGGAACTTCATAATCATGAACGTCTATTTCTTTTGTTTTTTCTTCATTTTTACCATAATATTTAGCTAAATTCTTGATTATTTCTTTAACAGCGTCAGATACTGGTTTTTGAGCTCCGTTAGTTGGTTTCTTAACAGAAGCATATATTATTACTTTTGGATCAGACTTAGGATAAATACCTGCGAAAGATACGATAACATTAGCTGTACCTGCGATATAACCTCCGTGTTTTTCATCAGCGATTTGGGCTGTTCCTGTTTTTCCAATTAATTCTTTAGAATCTAATCTAAAATAATAACCTGTGTTTCCTACACCATTAACACATTCATCCATTAATTGTTTCATCTTTTTAACTGTTTGAGTAGAAGCAACTCGTTCTAATTCAGTTCTTTTATTTTGAAGAATCACTTCATTTGTCTCTGGATCTACAATCTTATCAACTATATATGGTTGTAGTAGCATACCATCATTTGTAAGCGCCGTAAGTGCTTTTACATTTTGAATTGGTGTTGTGGTAATACCTTGTCCGAATCCAGCATTATATATTTCAGTTTCATATTTAAACGCTAATAATCCAGTTGATTCATTAGGAAGTGGTAGACCTGTTTTACGACCAAATCCTAATTTTTTATAATAACTTCTAAGCATATTAGCATTCATATGTCTATGGATTAAATTAATAATTCCAACATTACTTGATAGTACATATCCTCTATCAAATGATATGTTACCCCAACCCGCTCTATTCCAGTCACCGATCTGAGTTCCATCTTTAGTAGTATAAATTCCTGAATGATATGTTTCACTACCTTTATATACTCCGTTTTCCATAGCAGCCATATATGTATAAGTTTTCATAGTAGAACCCGGTTCATATGGAGCTGAAGTTAACATATTCATATAATTCTTAATATTTCTTTTGTTTGGATCAAAAGATGGTTTTTGGCTTGTTGCTAGAACTGCTCCTGATTTAGCATCTAAAAGGGTTAAGGTATACCAATCCCATTTAAATCTTTTAGCTTGTTTAGCCATAGCATTTTCTACATAAAATTGTAAGTTTGAATCTATTGTTAAATAGATATCTTTTCCTGATGTTGCATCTACTGTTTCTGTCTTTGTATCAGCAATTTTATATCCTTTTAGATCTTTTTGATATTTGATATAACCATTTTCTCCACGTAATGTTTTATCATAGTATTTTTCAATTCCCATTTCTCCAGTTACTTCTTCATCTTCATCAGTTTTCGTTTTGGCATAACCAATTGTATATGAGGCAAAATCTCCTTTTGGATAATATCTACGATATGATTCAATAAAATCTAATCCTGGAAGATTTAAATCTTCTATTTTCTTTTTAGTTATTTCATTTAGATTTTTACCTTTAATACCAAACTCAGTTTGATATACATTCTTTTTACTTAAGTATTCTAATAATTTAGCTCGTTTTATGCCTAAGATTGGAGATAATTTTTCAGCTGTTTTTTCTTTATCAATCACATGTTGTGGGTTTTTAGGATTAGTTGTTCTTTTAGGTTCTAAGTAAGCAATTAGTTTATATGCAGTTACATTTTGTGCTAATAAATCACCATTTTTAGCATAAATACTTCCACGTTTAGCATATATTAAATCAGTTGCGGTGGTTCTACGAGAAGCCAATTCTTTTAAATTTACCCCATCCACTTCTTTAGATAAAGAAAGATATGATAATCTGTAAATAAAAATTGCAAACAAAAAAAGAGAAAGAATTATTATCAATCCAGAGTACTTTATATTGTTTTTCTTTCTCTTACTCATTTAATTCACTTCCTATTCGTTACTAGCTGATGTTTTTATTGCCTTAATGTTATTATTATTATAACTTAGGCCTTGATCTTTAGCAACTTCTTCTATCTTGGTTAGTGAAGCTAATTCATTGATTGCCATCTGTAATGATTCATTTGTTTTTTCCTGTTGTTCTATTTCTTTCTTTTGTTTTTCAACTTCATAATTTAATTCTGCTAAAGTCGACATCAAGAATACTTTAAAGAAGGCTACTGATACTATTACTATCGCAATAATA
>JAEEGL010502493.1_pt1 | contig 11743 bp, 10 predicted proteins | sample 9134231 | NCBI WGS metagenome assembly JAEEGL01 (sample SAMN16246548, study PRJNA631951) | gut metagenome | biome: gut microbiome; feature: rumen; material: fiber-attached | host: Bos | place: Iran: Karaj | collected 2018-10
AGAGCTGATTACGTTTTCAACCTCCTCCACCATGGTCGGATCCAGAGCACTGATGGGCTCATCAAACAATATGACATCAGGATGCATGGCCAGGGTTCTCGCGATGGCGATGCGCTGCTTCTGTCCGCCTGAGAGTTCCGATGGCATGGCATTTTCCCTTCCGGACATTGCCACTCTTTCAAGCAGCTTCTTTGCTTCGCTTATCGCATCGGCCTTGGAGCGCTTAAGCACCATCATCGGAGCAAGGACGATGTTCTCGAGTACGTTAAGATGCGAAAAAAGGTTGAAATGCTGATAAACCATACCCATATGACATCTGATGGAATCGATATCATCATTATCAGGGGACACACGCTGTCCGCTGAAGTATACTTCCCCGGATGTGGGTTTGGCCAGACCGTTCATACATCTTAATAATGTACTCTTTCCGCAACCTGAGTTACCTATTAAAAAAACAGACTCGCCTTTTTCTATATCAAGGTTCACATCTTTGAATATTATACCTCTACCGTAATCCATAGACAGATCTTTGACACTTATCACACTCATCCTTCTATCACCATATGCTTTCTGTTTCCCATAAGGTCAATAAGTTTCTTTCCCGCAAATCCTATAAGGAAATAAATCAATGTAACAACAATAAGAGAGAAATATGAATCCATGGTTCTTGATGCTATTATGGAGGATACTCTGGTTATATCCACGATTGCCAGATATCCTACGACTGAAGTCTCCTGCATACTGACTATGAACTGATTCTTATACAGGGAAATTCCGGTATTTATAACCTGCGGCAGGATTACATACCTGAAAGTCTGTACACGGGACATTCCCAATGTTCTTGCAGCTTCAAGCTCACCGGGGTCGACAGCATTCAGGGCTGTGTTTATTATCTCCGATATATAGGCTCCCGTCTTAAGAGTCAGGCCTATGATAACGAGAACAAGAACCGGTATACTGCTCTCACCAAAGATAAGATATACCATGATCATGAGCATTACCATCGTCGGTATCTGTACTAAAACAGCAGTGATCTTTGCTGCTGTTAAGCTCACTGTATTTCTTCGACTGCGTCTTGCCGCACACAGTATGATCCCAAAGAGTGTACCGAACAGGAAGCTTGCCACCGTAAGCAGTAATGTAATACCGATTCCGTCAACAAAAAGTCTGTACCGGTGCTCATGTATAAATGTGTAATAGATTTGGTTCTTAAGATAATTCATATACTTTTCCTTCTTTTAGAACAGATCGTCTACATCTTTACTCACTGTAATCTTGTCGCCCGTCCTTACGAGCATATATATCTTCTCAAAGTCATGAGGCTTACTTATGTTAAGGCCGGACCGTATATAGTCTTCCTTGTACAGATCACTGAAGTAACCCGCTGCAACATCATATCTGCCTACCCTGAGACCATTAATTATATCCGTATAAGATGACGGTATAAATTCGAGATTGTAGTCTCGTTCATGAGCCCATTTAAGCATAATTTCGACTTCAAACCCCATAGTGTTACCGGTTTCCGTATCTTCAAATGCTCTTGGATATGCACCTGCCATATAGGCAACCTTAATGGAGCGGCCGGTACCGTTTGCTGCAGTATCAAATTCGGGATAGTCAAATCCGTTGAAGGATGCCTTTGTCCGTTTAAAGGTCTCGTACTCGGGGGTACTCATGTATTCCGTAAGAAATGCATTGTAATCATCCATAAGATCTTTGTTCTTCGGTGAAAACAGAGCTACATAGCCGGATACACCGGTTTCGGGCTCAATCCTTTTCACACCGGTAAATGAATTTTCAAATCTTTTTATCGAGGATTCGTCCAGGGATACTGCGTCAATCTTATTATATCGAAGTGCCAGAAAAAGATCCGACAGTTCATCATATCTTACAGGATTGACACTGTTATCATAAGTTAACATAATATCCGATTCCCAGCCCAGAATCACTCCGACCTTACGGATATTTTCCATGTCATTCCCCGCTTTTGAACCGGTCGAATTGTTTTTTCCCTGCGAACATCCGGACAAAAACAGCAACAGTATCAGCAATATAACAGTTATATATTTCTTTGTTACGATTTTCTCTGCTGTCGAACTCATATGTATTTTGGAAATCATCTGCCGGACCATCTCATATTTAAAAAAAAAATGTGCCGGTGTGAATTGTTGAAACAAACCGTCAATAAAATAATTATAAATTATAAAATATATAATATCAACCCTGGCTTCCGGCTTAAATTGTTTATCAACAATTATCCATAAGCGATCATCAATCATGTCTTCAGAAAGCAAAACCCCTTGAAGGTCTTTTTTCAAGCACCTCCAAGGGGTATTTAATAAGTGCCGGCAATGGGACTTGAACCCATACGTGGTTGCCCACAACAGATTTTGAGTCTGCCTCGTCTGCCATTCCGACACGCCGGCATATCGGTCGTTACCGATAAAAACAACTATTAAATAATAGCACAGCACGACCAATATATCAATACTGAAAAAACCAACAATTCGGCTGATGTCCGTTATTTATACTGCTTCTTTGGATTTCTCCAGAGCTGCAATGACCCTGTCACACCATGCGTCGAACTCGGGATCCTCCTTCTGAAGTTCGGGATGAGACAGGATATTGTCAAGTGCGATCCTTACACCCTGATCGAACCTTACGGTGGTCTTCATATCAGGAACCGCCCTCTTAAGCTTCCTGTTGTCAAACACTACCGTTGTGGCCTTGTCACCGATAAGGCTTCCGGTAAAATCATAACCGTACTTATCACCGACAGCACTTAAATATTCGGAAGCAACATGATATGCCTTCAGCTCCACTCCGAGAGCGTCAGCAATGGTCTGATGTATCTGATCCCATGTAAGGGTTTCGTCACCTGTTATCTGGAACGCCTCACCTATTGCATGACGGTTGCCCATAAGTCCGGTATACCCGATGGCGAAATCCTTATTGAAGGTAACCGTCCACAGAGAACTTCCGTCACCCTGGATGATAATGGGCTTACCCTCCTGCATACGCCTGATCACCTGCCATGATCCGTTATTCCCATGAACGCCGAGCGGTATACTTCTCTCGTCATATGTATGGCTCGGTCTTACTATTGTAACAGGGAATCCTTCATTCCTGTATTTCTCCATAAGGAATTCCTCACATTTTATCTTATTCCTTGAGTACTCCCAGTAAGGATTTGCAAGTGTGGTACCCTCTGTAATAATATAGCTTGAAGCAGGCTTGTTGTATGCAGAAGCGGAGCTTATAAACATATACTGTCTTGTCTTATCCTTAAACAGCCTGTAATCACGCTCCACAGCATCCACCGTGAACCCGATGAACTCGCTCACGACATCGAAATACATTCCCTCAAGCTTCTTTGATACCAACTCCTCGTCATTAATGTCTGCTGTAATGACTTTAACACCCTCAGGAAGCTCGGCACTCCTGTTTCCTCTGTTAATAAGCCACACCTCCCAGCCAAGTTCATCGACCAGACGTCTGACTATTGCCATACTGATAGTACCGGTTCCACCCACAAACAATGCTTTCATACGTTTTTACCTCCCTTAAGACAGTCCTGCTGCCATTCCTATCAGTCTCACGAGCAGCGCTGCAACCCATGCGACAAAACACTGCCATACAACAACGCTCACAGCCCATTTAACCCCAAGCTCATTCTTTATAGAAGCAACTGCCGCAACACAGGGGGTATACAGCAGCGAAAATACAAGCAGGCAGCTCGCCGACAGTGGTGTCAGAGCCGCGCCTACTCCGCCCGCATTCCTGAACAGGACGCCGAGTACCGAAACCACGCTCTCCTTTGCCAGAAATCCCGATATTAAAGATGTGCATATCCGCCAGTCTCCCAGTCCGACAGGCTTAAGGACAGGGACAACGACACCTGCAATATACGCCAGTATGCTATCCTCTTCCGCTTCAACCAGGTTGAAATAGAAATCAAAACTCTTTAAGAACCATACGACCACAGTAGCAATGAGTATTACAGAGAAAGCCCTCTGAAGAAAATCCTTACTCTTCTCCCACAAAAGCTGCATAACATTTCTTGCACTCGGCAGCCTGTAATTGGGAAGCTCCATAACAAAAGGCACAGCTTCACCCGCGAAAACAGTTTTCTTATAAATTAGTGCAGCAGCAATGGCAAACAGGATTCCAAGCACATACAAAGCAGTTATGACGAGCCCGCCTTTTCCTGGGAAAAACGCATCAACAAAAAATGCATAGATCGGAAGCTTGGCTGTACAGCTCATGAACGGCGTTAACAATATAGTCATGCGCCTGTCCCTGTCACTCGGAAGTGTTCTGGTTGACATAACTGCCGGAACCGTACATCCGAAACCAATAAGCATCGGTACAATACTCCTGCCCGATAACCCTATCTTTCTAAGAAGCTTGTCCATAAAAAATGCCACTCTGGCTATATAGCCGCTGTCCTCGAGCAGCGAAAGGAAGAAAAACATTGTCACGATGACGGGCAGGAAGCTGAGAACGCTTCCCACTCCTTCAAATATACCCTTTATGACCAGACTGTGGAGCGTCTCATTTACCCCTCCCCTTGTCATGGCAATATCAACAATGTCCGTCAGCTTTCCTATTGCCATGTCAAGCATATCCTGCAGAAAAGCTCCTATCACATTGAAGGTAAGGAAAAATACCGTACCCATTACTGCTATAAAAACAGGTATCGCAGTGAATTTTCCCGTTAAGACCCTGTCTATCTTACTGCTTCTTACATGCTCCTTACTCTCATGCGGCCTTACCACACATTCATTGCATACTTTCTTTATAAAGGCAAACCGCATATCGGCTATGGCTGCACTGCTGTCAAGACCGCGCTCGGTCTCCATCTGTCTGGTGATATGCTCCAGCGTCTCCTTCTCATTATCATCAAGCATAAGCTTATCAAGTATCTGCTTATCGCCCTCAACCGCCTTGCTCGCGCAGAAGCGAAGCGGAAGATTGCCTGCCGCGGCATGATCCTCTATCATATGCATCGCAGCATGAAGACATCTGTGTACTGCGCCCCCGTGATCCTTTTCATCACAGAAATCCTGTCTTCCGGGGCATTCCTGATATTTTGCAACATGAACTGCGTGCCGTACGAGCTCGTCTATACCTTCATTTTTTGCAGCTGATATCGGAATTACCGGAACGCCAAGCATGCTTTCCATCAGATTTATGTTAACCGTTCCGCCATTTCCGCGCAGCTCATCCATCATATTAAGTGCAATGACCATGGGGATGTTCATTTCAAGAAGCTGCATCGACAGATACAGATTACGTTCGATATTTGTTGCGTCCACTATATTTATGACAGCCTTTGGTTTTGTATCCAGCACGAAATCCCTGCTGACCAGTTCCTCGCTCGAATACGGAGACATGGAATATATGCCCGGAAGATCTGTGATCAATGTATTCTTATAACCACGGATCTCTCCGTCTTTTCTGTCAACGGTAACTCCGGGAAAGTTACCGACATGCTGATTGGCACCTGTCAACTGATTGAACAGGGTTGTTTTTCCACAGTTCTGATTTCCTACAAGTGCAAATGTAAGGATCGTATCATCCGGGAGCGGATTCCCACTGCCCTTGGGATGATATTTGCCTTCCTCTCCAAGACCCGGATGCTCTATTTTTTTGTTTCTTTCCTTTTTATGTTTTTTTTCGGCTACAGCGTCGATCTTTGTAATTTCAATCTTCTCAGCTTCCTCCAGCCGGAAGGTCAGTTCGTATCCGTGAATACGTATCTGCATGGGATCACCCATCGGCGCAAGCTTGACCAGAGTAAGCTCGGCACCCGGAAGCACCCCCATATCAAGGAGATGCTGGCGCAGGGCACCCTCTCCTCCGACCGACTCTATTCTGGCTGATTCTCCTACTTTAAGCTCCCTAACCGTCATCTGCCGGCCTTCTCCTTTTTGTTACTCATATAACCTGAACATATCCTCAAAGGTCTCTCTCCTGCGGATAAGCTTTACGCTCCCGTCAGAACAGATCATAACCTCTGCGGGTCTGAGTCTTGTATTGTATGAAGAACACATCGAATATCCGTAAGCTCCCGCATCAAGCACACAGACAAGATCATTATCCTTTACCCCCGGAAGCTCCCTGTCCTTACACAGGACATCCCCGGATTCGCAGATATTTCCGCATACGGTGACCTTCTCCATGCTGTCCTTATCGCGCGCAACCACCTTACCGTCCGATATGATCTCTATATCATGCCAAGAATCATACATTGACGGACGTACAAGTACATTCATTCCTACATCCGTTCCGATATATTTAACACCCGAATTCTGTTTGATCGAATGAACGCGTCCGAGTATTACGCCACCCTCTGCCACGCAATACCTTCCGGGCTCACTCTTAAACATCGGTGCACTGCCGTATTCCTTAACAAATTCATCCAGCTTCTTTGTGAATTCTTTAGAAAAGCTGCTCATATCGAATTCCTTTTCATCATCAAGCTTGTGATACGGAATACCGTAACCGCCCCCGAAATCTATGAATTCAAGGTTCTCAAATTTCTTGGCTATCCTCAGGAGATTGTCTACGGCAGCAAGGAAAGGAGCCGGATCCATGAACAGTGAACCCACATGCTGATTTATTCCTATTATCTTAAGATCATATTCCTTCGCTATATCAAAGATCGAATCAATATCCTCTTCCGCTATTCCGAACTTCGTCTTTTTACCTGCGGTTACAACCTTCTCATGATGCCCCGCACCTACGCCCGGATTAATTCTGACCGCGCACCTGCCGCCTCTGTTTATTTCTCCGAACAGCCTCAACTGGTCAAGGCTGTCAAGGCTTACAGGAATGTTATTCTCTATCGCATATCTCATTTCATCGGCAGATACGTTGTTACATACATAGAATATCCTGTCCGAAGGAAAGCCGGCCTTTTGCAGCATGCGCATCTCCCCCTCGCTCATTGCGTCCGCGTTCACACCGACCGACAGCGCGATCTTCAGAATCTCAAGATTTGTATTGGTCTTGCATGAGTAGTTGGCTCTGTACGGATAGGCCGTTATGACTCCGGCCACCCTCATCATCCTGTCCCTGATTATATCCTCATTGTAAACGTATAACGGCGTCCCGTATTCCCTTGCGATCTCCTCGGGATTGTTTCCCTTAAAGAAATCCACTTCATTGATAAATGATTCCATAACTGCACTGTCTCCTCCCAAACCTTAGTATTATATCTTCAGCACACTTTCCCGTCTTACGCCCGATCAGTCTGCATATCCCTCAACGCCTCTGAGCGAACCGTCCGAGGTAAGATTGCTCTTCCCGTCACTTGATTTTGCAATTATATACTGCCCTTTAACTCCCGAATCTTCATCCGAGGATTTCTTGGCAACTCCGTTCTCGGCTGTGTAGGAATAGCTGACGCTTCCACCGCTCTTGGTTGTTCCCTGCAATGTCATTGCCCCGTTCTCCAGACCATCGGTATAGGTACCGGTGATTATCTGCTTGCTGAGTCCCGACTCACCGATCTTGTCTTTATAGTAATTGGATGTACACATTCCCGAACCATTGGGCTTATCGTTACTCCATTCACCGTTATACACAAACGATCCTATCGCCGATGATTCCGAATATACGGCCCGCATCATAACGCCCGAGCCCTCTCTTACATCATTGGCAAAATCACCGTAATAGAAGTATCCGTCCTTATATACTGCGATCCCCTTGCCTGAACGCTTGCCATCCGCAGTCTTGGTACCATAGAAAAATGAATTGTCGCCAACCACTTCATCAACAAGATCCATATACTCATCGGTTCTCAGCATGTCCTTAACGGCATCCAGATCCTGAACCTCAAACAGATCGTAGAGCGCCTTCAACGATTCCGCATGTGCTTCCTCGATGGCATTCCTTTCGGCTTCCTCTGCAGCTGCAGCTTCCTCTTCCGCCTGTATCCTGGCTCTCTCGGCTTCCACAGCTTCCATCTTCTGTCTCATGGCCTCATCACCTGTGATGTCATATCCGGTCTGCAGGGATATCATCATGTTGTTCTCATCGCCAAGATTCTCATATATATTGGCCACTCCCCAATACGGGGTTTTGTTTGTCTTATTGTACAAAAGAGATTTCTGATACAGTTCGACCGCACGGGCATTATCACTGCTCTGCTCAGCCAGCTTTATGTATGCATAAGATATGGCATTTCGTATTTCCGTACTCTCGGGCTCGTAATTAAGTGCATCGTCATAATACTTAATAGCATTCTCGTAATCACCCGCATCCATATATTTGCTTCCGGTACGCAATATGTCAGCCACCTTGTTTGCTTCGGAGAAATAGCTGACACCGTAATATACGCCCAATATCACACCCACGACTATCAAAATAACCGTGGCGGCGGCGATCATACGTTTGACCGTCTTAACATTCATAACATCTTACTCCCCTCTTATATATCCTCTATCTGCCAATCTATTTCCTTAAGCCCGTTACTCTTAAGGAACTCGTTTGCCCGTCCGAAATGCCTGCATCCGAAAAAGCCCCTGTAAGCCGACAAAGGACTTGGGTGCGGTGCGGTAAGCACCAGATGCTTTGTATTATTAAGCATCTCCTGTTTGGATTGCGCAGGCTTTCCCCACAGCATATATACTATTGGTCTGTCCTGTTCATTTAGTACCCTTATCGCCGCATCGGTGAACTCTTCCCATCCGATGCCCTTATGCGAATTGGCCTGATGATTTCTGACCGTAAGCACGGTATTCAGAAGCATTACACCCTGCCTTGCCCACTTTTCAAGATATCCGTTGTTTGGAATATAACATCCCTGATCATCATGTAATTCCTTATAAATGTTCAGCAGGGAAGGAGGGATCTCTATTCCGGGTTTTACCGAAAATGACAGTCCATGCGCCTGTCCCGGCTCATGATAAGGATCCTGTCCCAGTATGAGAACCTTTACATCCTTTAACGGAGTGAGCCTGAACGCATTAAAAACATCATCCGCAGGTGGAAAAACAACCTTAGTGCTGTATTCCTGCCTTACCTTTTTATAGAGCTCCCTGTAATATGATTTTTTAAATTCCGGGCTGAGCGGCTCCAACCAGTCATTGTCTATTGCTGCCATATATTTTACAGTCTTACCGACACTCCTTTGTCTCTCAGATATTGTTTCACATCGGATATTTCAAGCTCCTTATAATGGAACAGAGAAGCTGCCAGGGCTGCATCGGCTTTCCCTTCGGTTAACGCCTCATAGAAATGTTCCTTAGTTCCCGCACCGCCGGAAGCAATTACGGGTATGTTCACATTCTCCGATATTGTTCTTGTAAGTTCTATGTCATATCCTGCCTTCGTGCCGTCACAGTCCATACTGGTAAGGAGTATTTCACCGGCACCGAGTCCGCAGGCCTTTATCGCCCACTCAACGGCGTCTATACCCATATCAACACGGCCGCCGTTCTTAAATATATTAAAGCCCTTACCGTCATCCCGTCTTTTGGCATCAATGGCCACAACGACGCACTGGCTTCCGAACTTATCCGCTGCACGTGATATAAGCTCAGGCTCCATGATCGCAGCCGAATTAACGGCCACCTTGTCGGCGCCTTCCCTTAAAATCATTCTGAAATCATCCACAGAACGTATACCGCCCCCGACCGTGAACGGTATAAATATGGTCTCGGCTATTCTTCTTACCAGTTCTGTCTTGATATTTCTTGAATCTGAGGATGCGGTTATGTCAAGAAATACCAGCTCGTCAGCTCCCGCTTCGTCATAAAGCTTACTGACCTCTATGGGATCTCCCGCATCTCTTAAATTTATGAAATTTGTTCCCTTGACCACCCTTCCGTTGTTAACGTCAAGGCAGGGTATTATACGCTTTGTGTACATATTTTCTCCTGTTATACAGCCAAAAAATTCTCAAGCATCTTAAGTCCTACCTTTGAACTTTTCTCCGGATGGAACTGACACGCGAAAACATTATCCTTTTCGACAGATGCATGAATGCATGTATTATACTGTGTAGTAGCCTTTACTATACTGTCATCCTCTGCTTTGAGATAATACGAATGTACGAAGTATACATACGATCCTTCATCTATCCCCGCAAACAGCCTTCCTTCATTAACAAGATGCAGTGAATTCCATCCCATATGAGGGATTTTCAGATATTCACCCTCCGGGATCCTGATTATCTTTCCCTTAAGTATTGACAGTCCTTCAACTCCCGGGGTTTCCTCACTGCTTTCAAACAGGAGCTGCAGTCCCAGGCAAATGCCCAGGAAAGGTGTACCCTTATCAACAACCTCACGGATAACCGGCTCAAGCTCATATTTTCTCAGCCTGTTCATTGCATCCCCGAAAGAACCGACACCCGGCAAAATCACCTTATCCGCATTAAGTATCTCGTTTTTGTCCCTTGTCAATATCGTATCGGCCCCCAGATACTGTAATGCTTTTTCAACGCTTTTTATATTTCCCGCGTCATAATCAATTATAGCTATCATTATTAGATTCCTTCCGTTTCAAGCCCCTCTATCGGGCTTATTACATCGGCGTTCCCGGGATTGCCATCACCGGCATTCTCACCATTACCGTCATCCGGTATTTCTTCACCGACATCCTCGCCATTACCGTCGCCGGATATTTCTTCACCGGGCTGTCCGCTGTCATCAGCTGCCCCCGTGTCACCTTCATTACCGGGAACTTCGCTGCTGAACTCCGCTTCTTCTTTGTCTATCACAGGATTTCCCGCAGGAAGGGCCTGACCGCTATTATTTACATCAAACTCACCTGTTCCGCCGTTTGCTCCGCCATCTATATAATCATACAGTGCGCGCGTGTATTCCTGACTGTCACTTATCATGAGCCAGCTTCTTGCCTGATCCGTTGTCACGCCAAAACGGGTATTGAGTTCACCCTCTACCTGATCCGCAAGTTCATTAAACTGTTCAGTTATTCCGTATTTCTGTGCATTTTCTCTTTGTTCATCCACATCTCCGGTTGCCTGAACAAGTGCGTTTAATGCATCTGCCGTCATGCCCAGCTCGTAATAGTTGCTGTAGGAGCGAAGCTTCTGCTGTAATCTGAACAGGATCAGGTTCTTATCATACAGTTCCTGCTGTTCCTCACTCAGTTTGTGCCCCGTAAGAGACATATAGGTATTCTTGTAATCTCTGTCCTCAAACGCTGAATATGCCTCGTTCACATCATTGTAATACGGTATTACCATAGCCGCCATTCCGATCAGCACACCGATCGACATAGTACATGCCATGATGAGTGCCACCTTCTTCTTCGGAAGCTTAGGCATCTTGAACAGCTCGCTGTCTCTGGGCTCTTTGGGAGGTTTTTCCTTTTTGGGTTTCTTTTCTTTCTTGGGTTTCTTCTCTTTTGCAGGCTTTTCTTTCTTTGGTTTCTTTTCTTTCTTCTTCTTTTTTTCTTTCTTAGCCGGCTCTTCGGAGTCCTCGCCCATCTCCTTCAGAATCTTTTCGTTGTCGGCAGCACCGGTCTGTGCAATATCCTTTGCCGTTTCCTCAGCAAAGACACCGCCCTCCGAATCCACGTATTCCTCTTCTTCCCCGGGAACTGCCAGCAGGCTTTTTATCAGGCGCTTGAAGAAGCCTTCTTTTTTACCCTCGTCTTTCTTCTTCTTTTTCTCACCCGTCAGGTCGACGCCATCATACTCTTCTGCCGCTTCATTAAGCTCCACTCCTTCAAGAGCTTTTTCCATCTGATCATGGTATGCCTGCTC
>JAEEGL012087163.1_pt1 | contig 11743 bp, 7 predicted proteins | sample 9134231 | NCBI WGS metagenome assembly JAEEGL01 (sample SAMN16246548, study PRJNA631951) | gut metagenome | biome: gut microbiome; feature: rumen; material: fiber-attached | host: Bos | place: Iran: Karaj | collected 2018-10
GAGCTTCCAGAATATGCCTGTAAAGGTATTAAATACTTCGGTAATCCTTACAACGGCTGCAGGCTTTACATATGACGCAGAAAATGGACCTTCCGTTCAGATTGAAAACTTTGAGCTTGAAGAGGCGGACAGCAGTATAACTGTAAATCCTAAGGTTGTTCTTTCGGGGAATGTTACAAGATACGGTGCAAATTTTCCTTCAATTGCCTATACAGATTTGTATTCGATATTACAGGGGTCCGCAGATGTCCTGCTGAATATCAACGGGGGAGTCTTTGATTCCGCCGGTCTTATGCTGACCTTGAAAAATCCTATGACGGAAGAGGGTATTTCAATAGACGGAAGTATTTCAAATCCGGAGCATGCCGCTCTTACCCAGGAAACTATAATTAAAGATCTGTATATGAATTTCCAGATGCAGATGAAGAACTTCAGTCTGAACCGATTTGTCGTTCAGAAAAATGATAATAACCTTATTTCAGGTATGGTTTTTGCATCCGGAACTCTTGAGCATCCTTATTTTGCCCTGAATATAGATTCCTTTGATGTACTCTGTGCGGCCAATATGCTGCACGGAAATGGAAATCTTGTTATTGAAGACAGAAATCTCAGTATTAACGGTATTAATATAGAATATACAAATATAAAGATTTCAGATATTCAGGCTGAGGCATCTCTCCAGAATATGAGTCTTGAGGCTACAGCAGAATTAAGTATCGGCTCGATGGGGAAGACTCTTTCAGCGCCTCTTAAACTTTCTGTCGGTGATGCAGTTATTCCGGAAGGAAGTCTTGTTCCTGATTATCTTACCGCAACGCTCACAGCGACAGAATTCTCCGGAAATCTGCTTAAACGAAATTTTCCGGCTTCAATTTCCGTACTCTATGCCAATAATTTCGTTACTATTTCTTCTTCAGATAATATTGGAATCAGCGGAACCTGTACAAAGGACGGTATAGTTGAATTAACTCTGGATAACAAAAAATTCCTTTCCGGAAAAGTCGGCGGTATGATTACTTTTGATTCAATGAATGTTGAACTTTATGATTTCGTTCTGAATATGCCGGAAGCCTTTAAATACCTTAATGTGGATGATCTGATTGTTATGGATTCCGGGGTTCTGAATGCCGATTTCATTCTGACTGGAAACCTCGACGATCCGAATATAAACGGCCTTGTTACCGTATCAGCACCTTCTGCTAAGCTTCCTATGCTTACCAAACAGAATCTCTATACGCCGGAAATAACTATTCATGCAATAAATAATGAGCTTCGTCTTGAAGAAACAATGTTCTATGCAAAGAATAATCAGAGGCTGGTGCTTGATTTTAATGTATTCCTCAATAAATGGAGTCTGGACCATGTAGAAGGTAATCTTCGCACTTATAAGACAGATCAGTTCCACATTAATTTCAAGACACCGGAATTAACCCTTAACGGTAATATTTCTACAGATTTAAATATGTATTTTGAAAATAATGTCCTGGAACTTACAGGAAAGGTATCCGGAGAAAATGTTGACGCGGGAATCCGTCTCTTCGGACTTTCAAATTTAATGTCTTCTTCTGAGGAGACTGATCCAGAAAATCAGATAATGATTATAACAGATCTTGATATCACGCTGGGAACCCATGCTTCTGTTCAGCTTGAGCCGATTATCCGCTGTGTCTTTGTTCCTAATACCAATATCAAAATCAATATAAATCAACCGGCTGGAACTTATGTTGTTAATGGTGCCCTGAATCTTAAATCCGGAGATCTGGCATATTTGAGCAGAAACTTCTATATAAAGTCCGGGGCTATCAAGTTCAATCAGAATGATATCACAAATCCTATGATAACCATTAATGCGGAAACCAGGGAAAAGGATGACAACGGCCAGACCGTAAAAATCCTGCTTTCGGTTGAAGATCAGTATCTTAAGAATTTCCAGCCAAAGTTCTCTTCTGTGCCGCCTAAATCAGAGAATGAAATAAAGACTCTGCTCGGACAGATTGTAATTGCTGATGCTTCAGAAAATGCCGCAAACCTCCTTTTTGTTGCTTCTGATTATGCTCTTCAGGCAACCCTTGTACGTCAGGCAGAAAACAAGTTGCGGGATTTGTTGAATTTTGATATATTCTCACTAAGAACCAATTTCTTGCAGAATACCTATAATTTAAGCGTTTCAAGAAATTTAACTAATGGAAATCTTACAATTGGTAACTTTCTTGATAATACAACTGTTTATATAGGTAAATACCTGGGTAGTTTTTTATATGTTGATGCTATGCTGCATATTTCGCTGGAGCAGGACAAAATAAAGACTAAAAATTCTAACTCAGGTACTATGGTTTTCCAGCCGGAATTCGGTATGGAACTGGAGTCACCTTTTGCTAATATACGAGTAAATATGTCTCCGGATATAAATGCTTTATTAAAAAATCAATTTGTTCCTTCCACGTCAGTTACGCTCTCTTGGAAATTTACATATTGATGGGAGATTATAATGCACCGAAAAGTTTATGCATTCCTGTTTTTTATTCTTGTATCTGTTTTTTCCGTATCTGCACAGGATGGAGAATGGTACTGGAATCAGCCGATTTCTAAAATTGATTTCAGTGGATTGAACAATGTTAAAAAGTCAGATTTGCAGGGTATAACCAGCAGCTTTATTGACAAACCTTTTACTGATGAGGTTTATAATGAAATCCTCGATCGTCTTTATGCCCTTGATTATTTCGAAGATATTACTCCTTATGCTAAACCAGATACAAAAGATTCAACAAAGGTTCTGCTTGTTTTTGAAGTTGTTGAACATCCAATAATCAGATCTATCAATTTTGTAGGAAACAAGAAAGTCCGAAACGGTGAGCTTCGTGAACAGATTAAAAATAAGGCTTCGGATGTATTTGTAGAATCAAAAATCCTTCTTGATGAAAGAATCATCAGAAATTACTATCTCAAAAAAGGATATACTACTTCAACCGTATCACACTCAATAGAAAAAACTGACAATGGAATTATCGTAAACTTTAATATTTCAGAAGGAAACAGTTCTGTTATCAGGGAAATAAACTTCTCGGGAAATACAATTGTTTCCAGCAGAACCCTAAAAAACAAGCTTGCTCTTAAGGAACTTGGACTTTTTAAGGATGGTGCTTATCAGCCCGCAACTCTTGAACAGGATAAACAGACAATCGTAAAGTACTATCGTGAAAAAGGTTATGCGGATGCTGCAGTTCTTGATGTTAAGGTAGAAGCTACTCCAAATGCTGATAAACAGAGAGACGAACTTTCAATTCTCTTTATAATTCAGGAAGGAGCCCAGTATACTTATTCGGGAATCAGAATTCAGGGAAATGAAGTTTTCTCAGAAGCGGAATTGCTCAAGCAGCAGAAGCTTAAGCCTGGTACTACATACAATGAAACAAAGTTCCAGGAAGATCTGAGCTCAATTACAAATGTTTATTATGTAAACGGATATATGTCGAATGAATTCTATCCTGTGCCTGTAAAGGATGCAGATAGACATGAAATTTCTTATGACCTTACAATCCGTGAGCATTCACGAAGCCATATCGAAAATATCATAATCAAAGATAACCATAAAACAAAAGAGTTTGTTATTAAACGAGAAATCCCTCTTGAGCCGGGAGATACCTTCTCTAATGATAAAATCATAAATGGTATGCGTAACCTTATGAACCTGCGTTACTTCTCTAATGTCGTTCCTGAGGTACAGCAGGGTACAGAGGAAAATCTTGTTGACCTGGTTTTCTCTGTTGAAGAACAGTCAACCTCTTCAGTTCAGTTTGGTCTTACCTTTACAGGAACTGCGGATCCGGGAACACTTCCAATTTCTCTCTTCCTTAAGTTTGAAAACTCTAATCTTTGGGGTGAGGGCCGTACAGTTTCTATTTCTGGTTCGGCATCTAACTCTGAGCAGACAATTGATTTAGCCTATACCCAGAACTGGACAGGAAATCTTCCAATCGCTTTAGGTATGTCACTTTCTTTCTCTCATGCATTGACTAATGCCTATGTAAACTTCTGGACTCCACAGATGGAACTTATTCAGAACCGTTTTACAATGAACTACGATGCCTGGAGTACAACCTTTGCTACCTACCTTTCAAGAAGATGGACTCCTGACTATGCAATCTTTACTGTTACAGGTGGTATTTCATCTACTCTGCAGAGTAATATCTTTAATGAAAGTGTTTATACTCCTATTGATACTGGTGTTTCAATGTATGCTAACCGCTGGGGTGTTTTGAATACTCTTTATGGAACCTTCTCAGTTGATAACCGTGATTTGAACTATGATCCTTCTAAGGGCTGGTTTGCAAGTGAAAAGCTTTCATGGAACGGTCTTATTCCGGGGCTTGAAAAAGAGTTCTTTGCCCGTTCAGATACTAAGCTGGAAGGATATTTGAAACTGATTGACCTGCCATTTACAGAGAAGTGGTCTTTGAAACTTGTTCTTGCCGGCTATACTGGTATTTCGCTTATTCTTCCATGTACTGAAGTCAGCGAGGGTAATAAGCTTTACATTGACGGTATGCTTAACGGACGAGGCTGGACAGAGGTTTATAAAGAAACAAAGGGTATGTTCATGCTTTCGAACAGACTTGAACTCAGAATGCCGATTGTACCTGGTATTCTTGGAATTGATGGTTTCTGGGATGCCGCAGCGGTTAAGTCAAAACCTTCTGATATTGCAAGTCTCCGTATGGAAGATTTCTATTTCAGTTTTGGACCTGGAATCCGTTTCCTTCTTCAGCAGCTTCCTCTTCATCTTATGTTTGCCTGGAGATACAGGATTGTTGACGGTATGCCAAAGTTCGCTACAAACCCATTCCAGTTTGTACTCTCATTTAATATTGTGAATTATTAGGAAAAAAGGTAGAATTGAACTATGAAAAGAAATATTAAGATTTTTGTTGCATTGTGTGTATTTGCATGTGCAGCTCTTCCTGCATTTTCTCAGCAGGTTACTCGATTCGGTGTAGTTGATACAGCAAAGGTTTATAACGCATATTTCAGAAACTCAGCGCCTGTCCGCAATTATGAAAAGAAAAAGGCTGACTTCCAGGCAGAAATCAATTCTCAGGTAGAAGCAATTAAAAAGCTTCAGCAGAAAAAACTTGATTATGAAAACAGCGGAAACTCTGCCGCCGCAATGAAAACTGAGGCTGAAATCACTAAGAAAACAGACTATCTTACAGAATATACAAACGCAAAAAATGTTGAGCTTGAATCAATGCAGAAAACACTTCAGAGCTCTGATGATTTTTACAAAAAGCTATACAGTACTCTCGCAAAAATTGCAGAAAGCGGAAGCTACAGTATGATTTTGAGCTTACAGGAATCGAATGCAATTCTCTGGTATTCTTCTTCTGTTGATATTACTAATCAGGTAATTCAAGAGCTTGGTTTGTAAGGCTGTCAGGCTGGCGGAATGGAAGTTGAAGAAACTCTCACCCCGATGATGATTCAGTATCGGGGAATCAAGGAACAGTACAAAAATGAGGTGGTCTTTTTCCGCCTCGGAGATTTTTATGAGATGTTTAATGAAGATGCGGTAGAAGTATCGCGTCTTTTGAATTTAACCTTGACTCACAGGGCCAGCCAGCCTATGTGTGGTATTCCTTATCATGCCGCAAAGATTTATATTGCAAGGCTTTTGCGGGCCGGTAAAAAAATCGTAATTTGTGAACAGGTCGGCGAGATTCCTAAAGGCGGGAAGGGGATTGCTGAACGCAAGGTAGTAGAAATTATTACGCCGGGCACTGCGGTTGAATCAGAATATCTTGACGGCTGCCGCGCTAATTATCTGGCAGCACTTTCTGTTTCAAAGGCTTATGCGGGCTTTGCCTTTATTGATGTAACAACTTCTTCCTTTAGTGCAACTTCCTGGCCGGCTTCAAAAATGGCAGAAAATTTCGGTAAGGAATTAAACAGGGCTTCTCCTCGGGAACTGCTGCTGCCAGCCTCTCTTAAAAACAATAAAGATATCCAGAATGTAATTGCTTCCTACGGGGCACTTTCTGTTTCCTATTATCCTGACTGGGATTTTTCTTCGGAGCTTTCTTTTAAGAAACTTACTGGGCAGTTTAAGACTGCAAACCTGAAAGCCTTTGGTCTTGAAGAAAACAGTCCTGAGGTTGCACCTGCCGGCTTCCTGCTTGATTATCTTGAAAAGACTACAAATGCGGCCTTGCCTCATATTTCTACAATAAAAGTATATCATGACAGCGAGTTTCTGATTATGGACGATTCCTCACGCAGAAACCTTGAAGTTATTACAAATATGCGGGATGGTACTTCTCAGTACAGCCTTTTTGAATGTGTTGATTTCACAAAAACGGCGATGGGGGGCAGACTCCTTCGTAACTGGCTTTTATTCCCTCTTACAAATCTTAAACAGATAGAAGACAGACAGATACATGTTGCAAGCTTTGTTGAAAATCGAAGCCTGCTTGAAAAAATTAAATCAGACTTGGGTTCAATTCTAGATGTGGAACGTCTTGCCGGTCGTATTGCGATGGATAAGGCTCACGCCAAGGATCTGCAGGCTTTAAGGGCAAGTCTCGAAGGCTGGTCAAATATAAAAGATTATCTGAATCAGTATGATTTTTCTTTCGTGTCAGATGAGGATGCCAGAAAGATATGTGGCCTTATTGAAAATGCCATTCTGGATGATCCCGCAACCTCCCTCACTGATGGTGGAATTATAAAAGCCGGCTGGTCAGAAGAACTGGATCACTGGCGAGGTGTTCATGATAATTTTAATCAGATCCTTTCCGAATACGAAGCTGAGGAAAAGCAGAATACAGGAATCCAGACCTTAAAGATTAAATATACAAATGCTGCGGGTTATTTTATTGAGGTAAGCCGCGGAAAACTTTCGAGTGTTCCTCCTCATTTCATTATGAGACGGGCTCTCGTGAATGGAGATCGTTATACAACTGAAAAGCTTCAGAGTCTTGAACAGGAATTAAATGAATCTTCAACAAAAATTCTAGAACTGGAAAGAGATCTTTTTGTTGAAATCCGCCAGAGTCTTCATAAGTATATTCCATATCTTCTTCAGGTTGCTTCTGAAATTGCAAATACAGATGCGGCTTGTTCCTTTGCCCAGGCCGCTGTTGAGCATAACTGGGTAAAGCCTGAGATGGAGAATTCTACATATTTCGAAATCAAAGATGGCCGTCATCCGGTGGTTGAAAACCATCTTCCAAGAGGGGAATTTGTGCCTAATGATTCTCTTCTTTGTGCGGACCAGAAGGATTCTGATGCATCAGATTCTGTGGCGGCCTTTGCCTTAATCACAGGACCTAATATGGCCGGAAAGAGTACCTATCTGCGTCAGAATGCGCTTATTGCTCTTCTGGCTCAGACCGGCTCTTATGTTCCCGCAAGTAAGGCAAGACTTGGTATAGTAGACCGTATCTTCTGCCGGGTTGGCGCTTCTGATAATCTTGCAAAAGGAGAATCAACTTTCCTTGTCGAAATGACGGAAACAGCCAATATTCTGCATGCCGCAACTTCACGTTCCCTTGTAATTATGGATGAGGTTGGACGAGGAACTTCAACAGAAGACGGACTTGCTATAGCAAGAGCAGTTTCTGAATATCTGCTTGATACCGTTCACTGCAAGACCTTCTTCGCAACACACTATCATGAACTTTCGCGTATGGAACATCCTCGTTTGAAAATGCTTTGTATGGATGTCCGTGAACAGAATGGTTCTGTTGTTTTCCTGCGAAAGGTAAAAGAAGGCGTTACTGAGAATTCTTATGGAATTCATGTTGCAAAACTTGCGGGAATACCTCAGTCTGTAATTGAAAGGGCTCAGGTAATCCTTTCTCATATTCAGGCGCTTGCCCAGGATAATCCCGTTCTGCTTGAAGATATCCCGTCTCCAAAAAAGTCAGAGGCTCAGCCTGTAAATTCCGCTCCTGGACTTTTCAGTGATGAAGAGATTATCATTTCAGAAATTCTTTCTGTAGATACAGACAATCTTACGCCACTAAATGCACTTCAGACAATTGCCAGATGGAAAAAGGCCTTGTCCGGTCAGTAATTCTAAAAAAATCTTTAACTTTTTAAGTTTTTCTTTTCCGTTTTTGTGCTTTTTTAAACAATATTATATATGTGAAAAAGCTATTGTTTGAATTTAAGCAGCTTCTCGTCGGGGCATTCCGCTTGCTCTATACTTTTATTGACGGCGGTTATGAATGTGCCATCTGCTCAAAACTGGTATTTCTGGGGCCTGTGTGCAGAAAATGCAAGTCCCGCTATCTCTCCGTTAATACTGTTTTTAAGGCTTCCAGATGTGAATGTTGCGGAAAGGAACTGATTTCTTCAAAGGGACTTTGCCTCAAATGCAGGGAAAATCCTGTCCTTAAAAATACGGACAGGGTATTTCCTCTTTTATCCTACAGATTATGGAATAAGGAGCTCATGTTCAGATGGAAAATGGGGGGTGAAAGAATTTTATCCCCTGTCTTTGCGCGTCTTATGAATTCTTCCTTGAAAAAGCTTGAGGAAAGAATTCTGGTGCCGGTTCCTCCAAGAAAGGGTAAAATCCGGAAAAATGGCTGGGATCAGATAGAAGAACTCTGTCATTATCTGGAGGTAAGATATGGTTTTATAGTTCTTAGAATTATGAAACGTACTTCAAAAATTCAGCATAAAAAGATGAACAGGGAAGGAAGGCTTGAATCAATAAAGAATTCTTATGAACTGGCTTCAAAAAAAGTCATAGAAAAAGAGTTAAAAAAGACTGGAAACAGCTTACCTGAAAAAGTTTGCCTGATAGATGATGTCTGTACTACTGGTGCTACACTGGAAAGCTGTGCATCAATCTTAAAGGAGGCGGGAATTAAGCAGGTAAACGCAGTGACCTTGTTCACTGTAGACTAAAAAGGAAGGAGGAAAAAGAGTCAGAAAGGGTTATTTGTATCATATTATTTTTTCTAAGTTCAAAGAACTTTGCATTGCAAAACCTCAAATTTAGGAGTATTATTATATAGATAGTTTAAATTATCTTGGAGGAAGAATCTATGGCTACTGATGTACAGTATCAAATGGTAACATTTCATCTGGGGGAAGAATTATATGGTGTTAACATCATGGATGTTAAAGAGATTGTAAGACTTCAGAATGTCAGAGTTATTCCAAATGCTCCTTATTATGTAGAAGGAATTGTCAATCTTCGTGGTGTAATTATTCCTATTATTGATTTGCACAAACGTTTTAAGATGCAGGCCGCAGCAAGGTCTGAGGATATAGAGATGGAAGGTGGATTCATCATCCTTAATATAGACGGAAGTAAAATCGGAATTATCATTGATAAGGTTGAACGCGTTGTTTCTGTAAAGGGTGAGGATGTAAAAGATCCTCCACAGATGCTCAGCGGAATCGGAACAGAGTATATCGAAGGTGTTGTGCGTGAGGAAACAGGATATCTTATTATGCTGAATACCCGCAAACTCTTCAATGCAAAAGAACTTCAGAAGATTATCGAAAATCAATAAATAAATGATACAGACATACAGTACAACTATTCGTAGAAAAGAAATGGATGCGGTTTTAACCTGCATGGTTGATGAGAAAATCGGCCCTGGAGAGTTAAACGCAAGATTAATCCAGCAGGTTAAGGAATTTATTAAGTGTGACGGTGCGGTAGCTTTGCGAAGCCCTGCAATTGCCCTGAAATATGCATTAATGGCTTTGGATTTCCAAAAGGATTCAAAGATTATGCTTTCTGCCCTTGCTCCGGCATGGCAGTATCAGGCAGTCGTAGCACTTGGCTATGAGCCTCTTGTCCTTGATGTTGATGAAGTTACAGGTCTTGTAACAACTGAAATTGTAAGTGCCGGTATTCAAAACGGCGGAAGACTTTTAATTCTTCATGAGACAGAAGGAATTCTTCCTGATTTTGAAGGAATAATGGGTTTAGGCATTCCTGTAATTGAAGATATTTCACAGAGTGCAGGTGCTTCTGTTCCTGTAAAGAGTCCGGAAGGATTGCCTACAGATGAACGTAAGAAGGCCGGAACTTTTGGTCTTTATACAATTATGGGACTTGAAGAACGTGATGTCATTACAGCCGGTGGTGGAGCTGTCCTTATGTCTCCTGGCCGTCGTGAATGGATCGTCCTTAAAAAGTTCGTAGACGAAGCCCCTCTTACAGATCTCCTGCCTGATATAAACAGTGCACTTGCCTGGGTACAGGTCCGTGAGTATCCGCGTAATGAAAAGACCCGCAAAGAACTTTTTGCTATGTTCCATCAGGCTTGTCTTATCGGAAGACATAAAATGTACGCCCGTGAAATGGAAGAAGGATCAACAATGAGTTGTTTCCCGTTGATTCTTGCAAGTTCCTTTAAGGATGTAAAACAGTATGCTTCCAGAAAGGAAATAGAAGTTCAGCTTGCCTATGACAATTCTGTCATTGCGCTGAAAGATGAGCTTTCGGAATCCTGCATTCATGCAAAGTCCCTGTATCTTCGCTGCATTCATGTTCCTCTTTATCCGCGACTGACTCATGCAGAAAGTGCGAAAATCGTAAAGGTTCTCAGCTCTCTGCCTTAAAAGGATAAGATGAAAAAGGCCCTTATTATTATAAATGTAAGCAAAGATGAATCTATGACTCTGGCTCAGGAAATTGCCCGCTACCTGAAAACAAAAGGTATTGTATCAGAATTCCTGAGCTTTGATGGTTTTGTTGATAATACAGATTTTAAAGGATTCGATTTTGTTGTGTCCCTTGGCGGTGATGGTACTGTATTGTACGCCGCCAGAAATGCTTCAAAATATGGAATTCCTGTTTTTCCGGTAAATCTCGGTGAGTTTGGTTTTATTGCCTCTGTTCAGCCGGATGAATGGCAGAAGGAAATTAAAACTTTTCTGGATGGAAAAGCAATTTATGAAAAACGTTCACTTTTAAAAGTTGAAGTTATTCGTTCTGGAAAAAAGGTATACTCTTCTTTGAGCCTGAATGATGCTGTAATTTCAGTTGAGAGAGGTGTTTCTACAACTATGCTGAGCGTAAAGCGTAATGATTTACCGCTTTGCAGGCTCAAGGCCGATGGACTTATTCTTTCGACACCAACTGGTTCTACCGCTTATTCAGCTGCGGCAGGTGGTCCGATTTTATCGCCGGAACTTGAGGCTTTTGTATTAACGCCATTGAATTCTTTCTCGCTTTCCAGCCGCCCGATTGTTCTCAGTCCTGACAGCAAACTGGAAATTAAAATTGAAAAAAGCCGTTCAAGAGGTCATTGTCTTACAGTAGACGGACAGGAACCATTTTCTCTTTTACCTGATGATATAATTTCAGTCAGTATGAACAAAAAGAAGGTTCTGCTTGTGGCTGGTACAGCAGAAAAATTCTATAATGCACTCAGATCAAAATTGAACTGGTCGGGGGTACCTCATGCTTGAAGATTTAACAATTAAAGACTTTGCTCTTATAGATTCTGATTATCTCGAGTTTTCTAAAGGCTTTACTGTTCTTTCCGGAGAAACAGGTGCCGGTAAATCAATTTTAATCGGAGCTCTTTCTTTTTTACTTGGTGGAAAAGCTGATGTACAGCAGATTCGTGCCGGAAAAAAAGAGGCGAGTGTAAGCGGAACCTTTTTGATAGATGCTTCACTTCCTGTGCGAAAGGAAATTGCAGATGATGATGAGCCTCGTAATGCAATGGAATGGCTCTATCTTCATGGAATTGAAATCGAAAATAACAGA
>JAEEGL013275970.1_pt1 | contig 11743 bp, 8 predicted proteins | sample 9134231 | NCBI WGS metagenome assembly JAEEGL01 (sample SAMN16246548, study PRJNA631951) | gut metagenome | biome: gut microbiome; feature: rumen; material: fiber-attached | host: Bos | place: Iran: Karaj | collected 2018-10
CTGGCGCCAATCATGAACTGGAGCATGAAGGCGGCCGTCATGGGACCGGAAGCTACGCCGCCTGCATCAAAAGCGATCGCGGTATACATATCCGGTACAAAGAAGGAAAGAAGCAGGGATACCGCATATCCAGGAATCAGGAAATACAGGAGCGAGATCCCTGTCAGAACACGAAGCATGGAAATGCCCATGGCAAGGGAGATGGCTACGGAAAGTCCCAGTTTAATGGAACGGCCAGAGATGGCACCGGAACTGACTTGTTCGATTTGTTTCTGCAGTACAAGAACCGCCGGCTCCGCCGAGATGATAAACCAGCCTAAAAGCATGGCAAGAGGGATCAGAACGTACCGCAGAGGTCCGAGCGTGAGCGCCGCGCCAAGCACGCTGCCGAGGGATGCAAAGCCTACATTCACACCGGTTAGAAACAGTACCAAGCCGAGATAAGTAAAGCCGATACCCATCATGATCTTCCAGAAATTCCGGCTGCTCATACGGAAGGATATGAACTGGAACAAAAGGAAAATGCAAAGAATGGGAAGAAGAGCGACGGCGGTTTCCTTCAGGTAATCCGGAAGAGCGGACAAATAAGAGTAACCGAGTTCCGTAGTAGTTTCATGAGCCGCCGCAGCGGAGGAGATGCTTCCGTCACCCTGACCGTAGAAAAGACTCAGCACCAGCACGGAGAGGATGGGACCGATGGAGCAGAGGGAAACGAGACCGAAACTGTCTGATTCCGCGCTGCTGTCGCTTCGGATGTGAGAGACGCCCACACCCATGGCGAGGATGAAAGGCACGGTCATGGGGCCAGTGGTCACGCCGCCGGAGTCAAAGGCTACGGAAAGGAAACTTTTGTCTACAAAGATACAGAGAAGAAAAACCAGTCCATACAGGCCCAGCAGCAGATAACGAAGCTTGACGCCGGTAATGATGCGGAACATGGAAAGAGCGAGAAACAAGCCTACGCCGACTCCAACAACAATTAAAAGCACTACAGTACTGATGTGAGGCACTGAGGTAGCAAGAACCTGCAGGTCAGGCTCGGAAATGGTTACCGCTACGCCCAGCAGGAAGCTGACAATCAGAACGAGAGGCAGGTTTTTGGACCTGGTCAGAGCTGAGCCGATCTTTCCGCCGATCGGGGTCATGGAGTTTTCAGCACCAACGGTAAAAAGTCCCATGCCTGTCACCACAAACAGAGAGCCTACCAGGAAAGACAGCATGTGTCCGGTAGGCAGCGGAGCAACAAACAGGCATAGCAAACATACGATGCACAGGATGGGCAGCACAGAGGAGATACTTTCCTGCACCTTGTCCAGAATCATGGCTCTTTGCTTATCGAACTCTCTCATTACGTGTTTCAAAAATACACAGCATATTTTTTATTATTATATCAGTCCACCGCATCTCTTTCAATCAGGATTGCAAAACAAGAAGCCTGAGGAGGACACCAGGATACCTGATAAAGGAAATAAAAGAAACAGCGAAGCTCAATATGATTCTATTTACAGGAGCGATAAATGCGGAGAAAGTGCAACTTTTCTGAAAATATACGCAGAAAAAGCCCCACATTTCTGAAGAATATGCTATAATGCTTCAGGCTATACTGAGAAGTATACCCAAAAATTCGGTCGGATATGTTCCGGCCTGTAGGAGACATTATTTGAAACGGATTCTGACAATTCTGCTTACGATCATTCTTCTTACGGGGGCTGTGCTTCAGGTTGGCTGCGCGGGTTCGCGTGGCAACGGCACTGAGACCTGCATGAAGTTTTTGGCGTATGTTACGGAAGGATCTTACGGCGCGGCTTTCGACCTGATCTCAGACTCGCTGAAAAACACGACCGGAGAGCCGACAGTCGGCGATGCGGCTATGATCTCCTATCAGGAATTTGTCGATAAATATACCCAGATCTATGAAGCGATTGGAATCCAGGGGATCTCGTATGAAGTTACTTCCAGTGCGGAATCATCCCTCTCTGCCACGATCGGTTATACGCTTTCATACGATACTGAAAAAGCAGGCACACTGACCAATGACTATACCCTGAACGCTCGGTACGAGAATCATAAATGGGGTGTGCAATGGTCGCCGGCGGCGATCTTCCCGCAGCTTCAGTGGGGCGACAAATTGCTTCTCGGTGTCAACTATCCGAGGAGAGGCGAGATCTTTGATGCACAGGGGGAACTGCTCGTCAAGAATATTGACCCTGTCGCGATCTTCTGCGTACCGAGCAGCATCAAGGATCCGTCGAAGTTTATGGAAGAAGTCCTTGCTATTTCCGAGATTCAGCCCCGAGCAGTTCCGTATCAGGATTGGTACGGCAGCGTGAAAGCGGCGACGGAGAGCAAAGCCTCCTCTGTCGTTCTGTCGCGTCTGTATCCGGATCAGATCGATGAGCAGCTCGAAAACCGGATCCTCGCGGTAGAAGGCCTCGGTATCGACCGGAGCGGCTCTCTTGTTTCGGCAAAGTTCCGCGCGTACCCGTTCGGACGGAGCGCATCCCATGTGCTGGGCTTCGCATCCATCATCTGGAAAGAGGACCTGGAACGCTTTGAAGAAGAAGGCAGCGAGCTATACGACGGCGACAGCTGGCTGGGATACTCCGGACTTGAAAAGGAATTTGAGGCGATTCTTCGCGGAACGAAAGGAAGTTACGCATATATCCAGGGTGCCGATGGGACCAACCGAATGACGCTGTACAACATTCCGGCAATTGACGGTGAGGATCTCCATCTCACATTGGATATTCGCCTCCAACAGAGGGTAGAGGATGTCGTGAAAACGGTTTGTTATGACAGCGCAATCTCTGGAACGGTCATAATGATGAATCCGATCACCGGCGCTGTCCAGGCAATGTATTCCTTCCCTGACTATGACGCGGAATCGTTCAGCCGAGGCACCGTAGGAAGCGTCGCATGGGCTCAGATGGAAAAGGATCCTCAGACTCCGATGTTGAATCGTGCGGTTCAGGGTCTATATGCTCCCGGATCTACTTTCAAGACATTAACGGGACTCGCGGCTCTTGAAACGGGGACGCTGACCCCCGAGGATACGTTTCCGGTCGAGACGGAAGTGATCAAGAACGGCGCTTCGAGAGGCACAAGCGGCGACCTTAAGGATACCTGGTATGTCAAACGGGGAGAGTGGGCATATACGGGCGTTGAAACAGTCAATCGTACCGGTAACTCCAACCGTCACACCCCAATGAATATGGAGTCGAGTATTATCGACTCGGACAATATCTTTTTCTCCTGGGCAGCCATGAAAATGGGCTGGACAAAGTTCAAGTCTTATCTCAGTTATGTCGGAATCGGCGAGAAGGTTCCGTTCGAATTGACGACGGACTCCTCCTCCCAGATCAAGAACGAAGACAGTGACGAGACGTGGGATCTGCTTGCGATGTCCGGCTACGGGCAAGGCGAGATCCTGATTACACCTCTTCAAATGGCGACCTATATTGGCGGCATCCATAATGGAGGGGTCGCGATTCAGCCGCATATCCTCGAATCCACCTGGCAGGCTGACGGCAATGCCTATATCCAGACTTCAAAGACAGAGACAAAGGTCTGGAAGAATCTCTGCTCGAAGATTAATGCTGATACGATGGAGAATATGATGAAAGGCGTCTGCGCGGTTCCCGAGGAACACGGCGGAACTGCAAAGTATCTCGGCGTCCGGCGCACCTACACGATTGCCGGAAAGACGGGAACTGCTGAAATCGGTACAGGCAAGGTTAAGGACAGAGAACTTGCCTGGTTCATCGGCTTCCGGTCCTGTTACAAGGAGACCGGCCTTGATGTAAATCCGGATGAAGAGCGTCTGGTGCTCGTCATGCTGGAGTTCGATATCAAGAATCCGCCGGCGGAATATACGCTGATGAAGTTCAAAATCGCAAGGGAACTTCTGAAAGATGACGATCTGACCAAGCCTAATAAGACGGAAGACTGTATTGTGAATCAATAACCGCTTTTTCAAGTGTCGGTTCCGAAAGGAAGCGGAACCGGAGGGGGAAACATGAAAACGATCGTTTTTACCGGGGGAGGAACCGCCGGGCATGTGACGCCGAACCTCGCGCTCATGGAGAAACTGGACCGGTCAGAATGGGAAGTCCATTACATCGGTACAGCCGAAGGCGTCGAGAAAGAGCTCGTCGGAAACCGGGACGACGTGATCTATCACGAGATCGCCTGGGGAAAACTCAGGAGGTACTTTGACTGGCGGAACTTTACCGATCCTTTCCGCGTCATCAAGGGTTATTTTCAGACAAAAAAACTTATAAAGGAGATCAAGCCTGCAGTTCTCTTCTCAAAAGGAGGCTTTGTTTCCGTGCCGGTAGTCGCGGCGGCAAAAGGAAAGTGTCCGGTCGTCGCGCATGAATCCGACTTTACGCCGGGACTTGCGAACCGACTCGCGGCGCCGTTTGCCGATACGATCTGCGTATCCTTTTCCGATACAGTATCACTGGTGAAACATGACAAGGGAGTTCACACCGGAACACCGATTCGTCCCGAACTGTACAAAGGAACCCGCGAGGGCGGCCTGAAGTTTACCGGTCTTTCCGGAAAGAAACCGATCCTCCTCATGGTCGGCGGAAGCCTCGGTGCGCAGGCCGTCAACGATTGCCTTCGTGGGGCACTGCCCCTTCTTCTGCCAGATTTCGACGTCGTACACCTCTGCGGAAAAGGGAAACTGGAACCTGCGCTGATTGCGGACGGGTATCTCCAGTACGAATACATCAAGGACGAGATGGCGGATCTGTTCGCGATGGCGGACATCGTGCTCTCCCGCGCAGGCGCGAATGCGGTATTTGAACTGCTCGCATTGAAAAAGCCCATGCTTCTTGTACCGCTTACGGCAAAGTCTACAAGGGGCGACCAGCTTCTGAACGCCGATTATTTCGAAAAAAACGGCTACGCAATGAAACTGCTTCAGCAGAATATGACGACCGTGACGCTGTCCGAATCCCTGCATGAATTGTATAGAAATCGGAACCGCTATATTGAAGCCATGGAAAAGTCCGAAAACACGGATGGGACTCAGAAGATCCTGGAAATCATCTTGAAGGCGGCGAAAGCATGATTGAAGAGCTCGTCGGTGCGCTTAGAACGGAAGCGGCAGGGGAAGCCCTGTCCGCTTTGTGTTCTTTGGCAAAGACGAAGGCTGGACGCGAAGAGATCGAGAAGGAGCTTTCTGGAAGGGACATCCTGTATACTCTGGTCCGAAGCAGTTCCCCGAAAGTACGGAAAAATGCTTACCGGCTGATCGGCGCGCTTCAAGATCCAGCCGATGCGAAAGAAATGGAAGAAGCGCTGATACGAGAAGAGACCCTGTTCGCGATACCGAGTCTGCTTCTTGCACTCGGAAACCTTGGGGCAGAGGAAGCAATCCGGTCGTATGAGGTTCCCGTATCCTCGGGACAGGATACAGACAAACACGTTGCACTGATCGCATCCGCAAAAAACAAAGCACTTGAACGGTTCGAAAACAGCGAACGTGAGCCGGTATCCCGCCTGGGAAAGCCCTGTGAGATCCTTTGTTTTGCTCCGAAAGGGTTTGGAAAGGAACTGAGGGGCGAACTTGGAAAACTTGGTTTTCCCGGAAAAACGGAAGGGGACATCGTCCGGATCATCACGGATGATATCGGAAAAGTTTACCGGGCAGACAGCATGACGGAAGCGCTGCTCCCGATCCGCATGAATGTGCCTATGGATCCCGCTGCCATCGCCGCGGCTGCCGGGGAATGCGAAAGAAAACGGTACCGGATCGAACTCCGCGGGTATCTTAAGAACCGGTCTGGCTTCATTGAAAAGCTCAAGGACAGACTTCCCGGCATCAACAGCCCGTCAAATTACGACTGGGAACTGGGAATTGAGTGCCGGAACGATACGGCAGATCTTTACTGGAAACTATGGAACGTTCCGGATGAACGTTATCCATGGCGGGAGAATACGATTCCAGCGTCCATTCATCCGGCGACGGCATCTGCACTCGCGCTTTACGCAAAACAGTTTACGGAAGATGCACCCATATCGGTGCTTGACCCGTTCTCCGGCAGCGGTTCTCTGCTGTTTGCCTGTGAGAAAGCGCTGAACTGCAAAGCATTGCTCGGCGTCGATGTCAGCGGAAAAGCTGTTGAGACGGCAAGAAAGAACGCGAAGGCAGGAACCAGCCGCGCGAAATTCGTCTGCAAGGATATTTTGAGATTCTCCGTCAGAAGTGGTTCAGACCTTGTGATCTCAAACCTTCCGTTCGGAAACCGGGTGGGAAGCCACCGGGAAAACGAAACTCTGTATGCGGGCTTTGTTTCAAAACTTCCGTATCTATTAAACGAGGGAGGAACAGCCGTTCTGTATACAGCAGAATGGAATCTTCTCGAGAAACTGACTGATAAGTGCCGGAAACTCAGACTTGTTTCATCCTTTCAGACCGAAGCGGGAGGGCTTTATCCCAGAGTTTTCGTTATCCAAAAGTCAGGGATGTGAACAAATCGATCAAATCCATGGAGGACCTGTCATGAAAGAATCTCTTCATAACACACTGGAACAGTATCTAGCCAATCTTGACGTCATCAGAAAAGAGTTCAAATGGGATTACGATCTAATCTATCCGGTCTGTGCGAATCTGTTTGTCCAGAACGCAATAAAGCCGGACACTGAGAGGATCAGGGACTGCAAACGGATCGTGAAGCAGTCTGTAGGCATTTTTTCATCGTTCCGCGGGAATATGATGCTTCCGCTTGCGTGCATGCTGGCTAAAAGCAGTGATCCGGACGGAAAATGGGATCAGGCGCTTAACAGCTATACAGCACTGAAGCAGCATTTCTGGGGATCAGAGTTCTTAGCCCTTGCGGCTGTAGCGATGGCGGAATCGGGGAGTATCGACATCGAGAAGATCGCGAAGCGTGGCAGGACGCTGTATGAACGAATGAAAAAGGAACACCGTTTCCTAACAGGTCCGGAAGACAGTGTTTTTTCTGTTCTGCTTGCCCAAAGTGAACGGAGCGACGACGATCTGATTTCCGATATGGAGCGCTGTTATACAACTCTGGACCAGAGGTTCCGGAAGGGGAATGCCCTGCAGTCAGCTTCCCACATTCTGGCTCTCTCGGAAGGAGAACCGAAGGAAAAAGCGGAACGTGTGATCAGACTCTTTGACAAAATCAGAGAAAAAGGCGGCAAATACGGAAAGGATTACGAGCTTCCGATCCTCGCAGCGGCCTCACTTCTGAAAGAAGATGACGATGAGATTGTCCGCGGCATCCTGGACGCAGCGGATAAACTCAGGGAAAACAAGAAATACCGCGGGCTGTTCGGATACAGCAAGAGAGCCCGATATATGCATGCGGCGATGCTCGTCGCAACGGACGGGAGCAGGGAGACCGGAGAGAAAGCAAATGCCTCTCAGATTGCGGCAAGCCAGAGCGCGCTCGCGTTCGTGATCGCCCAGCAGATCATGATCTGCTCGATGATTGCGTCGTCAACCGCTGCAAGCGCGGCAAGTTCAGCTCACTGACGGCATAATTGTCTGATCAGAAACGGTTCTTTCCGGTTGACAACGGAAGAACAGACTGATACATTGGTTGGAAATAATAACGTTTTAGGGGAAAACGAGATGAGACAGAAGTATTACATTACGACCGCAATCGCATATGCGTCGGGAAAACCACACATCGGAAACACGTATGAGGCGGTCCTCGCGGATGCCATCGCCCGCTATAAGCGGTTTCAGGGGTATGATGTGTTCCTGCAGACCGGTACGGATGAGCATGGCCAGAAGATCGAAAACAAGGCAAAGGAAGCCGGGATCACGCCGAAGGAGTATGTGGACAATGCGGCGGGAGAAATCAAACGGATCTGGGACCTCATGGGAACGAGTTACGACAAGTTCATCCGGACGACGGATGAAGATCATGAGCGGCAGGTCCAGAAGATCTTCAAAAAGCTTTATGAGCAGGGTGACATCTATAAGGGTTACTATGAGGGAATGTACTGTGTTCCCTGTGAGAGCTTCTTTACATCCTCGCAGCTCGTCGACGGCAAGTGTCCGGATTGCGGACGAGAAGTAAAGCCGGCGAAAGAAGAAGCGTACTTCTTTAAGATGAACAAGTACGCACAGCGTCTGATCGATCATATCAACACGCATCCGGATTTCATTCAGCCGGTCTCTCGGAAGAACGAGATGATGAATAACTTCCTGCTGCCGGGGCTTCAGGATCTTTGCGTATCGCGCACATCGTTCAAGTGGGGAATCCCCGTTGATTTCGACCCGAAGCACGTAGTCTATGTCTGGCTGGACGCGCTCGTAAACTACATCACCGGGATCGGTTACGACTGCGACGGAAATTCGACCGAACAGTTCAACAAGCTCTGGCCGGCCGACCTGCATCTGATCGGAAAGGATATCATCCGCTTCCATACGATCTACTGGCCGATCTTTCTCATGGCACTCGATATTCCTCTGCCGAAACAGGTGTTCGGACATCCGTGGTTGCTGCAAAGCGGCGGTAAGATGAGTAAATCCAAGGGTAACGTGCTATACGCGGATACGCTCGCCGACCTGTTCGGTGTCGACGCAGTGCGCTATTTTGTTCTGCATGAGATGCCGTTCGAAAACGACGGCGTAATCACCTGGGATCTTTTGATCGAACGGCTGAATGCGGATCTTGCGAATACGCTCGGAAACCTCGTAAACCGTACGATTGCGATGAGCAACAAATACTTCGGAGGAATCGTAAAACAGACCGGCGCGGACGAGGCTGTGGATGAGGACCTGAAGGCCGTTGCGACCGGAACTGCGGAGAAAGTCACCGCTGCGATGGACGAGCTTCGGGTTGCGGATGCGCTGACGGAAGTGTTTCAGCTGTTCAGAAGGTGCAACAAGTATATCGACGAGACCGCTCCTTGGATCCTTGCGAAAGCGCCGGAGACCCAGGACCGTCTTGCGGAAGTGCTGTACAATCTGACCGAGAGTATTTCGATTGGCGCGAATCTCTTAAAGCCCTTCCTTCCGGATACAGCAGAAAGCATTCTCGGACAGCTCAATACCGAGCCGAGGGAGCTTGACACGCTGAATACGTTTGGCAAATATGTTTCCGGAACGAAGGTCACGGAGACTCCGAAGATCCTGTTTGCGAGGATCGATCCCAAGGTGATCCAACCGAAGATCGAGAAGATCGAGGCTGCACAGAGAGCGGAGGCAGCAAAAGCTGAAGAAAAGACGTACGCACCGTTCAAGCCCGAGATCGAGTTCGAGGATTTTGAGAAACTTGATCTTCGCCTCGCACTTGTTACGGCCTGCGAAGAAGTCAAGCGTGCGAAGAAGCTTCTAAAACTGACCGTTAAGGTCGGAAACGAAGAGAGGACAGTAGTCTCCGGGATCCGGAAATGGTATCAGCCGGAGGATCTTGTCGGAAAGACGGTCGTGCTCGTCGCAAACCTCAAGCCTGTTACGCTCTGCGGTGTGGAAAGTCGCGGCATGATCCTGTGCGCGTCGGACGACAAGGATGAAAACCTTGCTTTTGTTACGCCTGAGAAGGTCCTTGAAGCGGGACTCATCGTAAGATGAAAGTTTTCGATACGCATGCGCATCTGCTGGACGAGGCGTTCGCTCCGGACCGGGACGAGGTCATCCGTTCGCTTCCGGTGAAAGGTGTCACGAAGGTGATGGAAGCCTGCTGTGACGAGGCAGGGATCGACCTTGTGCTGGATCTTGTCCGTTCCATTCCGTTCTTTTACGGAAGCGCGGGGGTGCACCCCCATTCGGCAAGCGAGTGGAACAGCGGAACAGCGGATCATATCCGGAAAGCGCTCGAGGATGAAAAGATGCTCGCTGTCGGAGAGATCGGGCTCGACTATCATTATGATTTTTCACCGCGCGACGCGCAGAAGAAGGTGCTCGACGAGCAGCTGTCAATCGCTTCCGAACTGGGCCTTCCCGTGATCCTGCATGACCGGGAGGCGCACGGCGATATGATGGACCTTCTCCGGGCTCATAAAAAGGAACTGAAGGGCATTATGCATTGCTTCTCGGGAAGTTGGGAAACAGCGAAAGAATGTCTGGATCTGGGGCTGTATATCGCATTCGGCGGCGCGCTCACATTTAAAAATGCCGTACGACCGATAGAAGTCGCGAGACAGATTCCGCTTGACAGGCTTCTGATCGAGACGGACTGTCCGTATATGACACCGGTACCGCATCGGGGAAAACGGAACGATCCGTCGATGATTTTGCTGACGCTTGATAAGCTCGCCGAGATCCGGGCGGAGGACAGGGAGACGCTTGCGGATGCCCTGTATCGAAATGCACTTTCTGTTTATGAACTGAATGATGACTGATATATGCGCCTTATGCCAGAAACAGGATTTCCCGCTTGGCATGAGGCCTTTTCATGTCACCGTGACGATAGTCGGAAAACGCTAATGGAATCGATTTCCGTGAAGCTGCAAAGAACCCTGCCGGAGACTTTTTTTTCCCAAGGGGCGTGAAACGGTTTTATTCCCTGAAAAACAGAGGAAAAACTCCGGAAAAAGCAGAAAAAATCTTGAAAAAAATCTTGACAGGCAAGGCGGCAATCGGTATAATTTCACCCGTTGAAAGTTCTCCGCCATAGACAGCCGGTAGCGCGATGTGCGTGTAAATCCTGCCGAGGTGGGACAAAAAACAGGATGTTTTGTTTTTATGTCCTCTCGCTGTGCGCGGCGAGAGGACTTTTTGAATCTAACAGGAGGTAAAACCATGGCAAACGCAAAGATTATCGAGACCAAAGCAGCAAAAGTCGCGGAAGTCGCCGAAAAGATCAAAAACGCGAAATCCGTCATTCTGTTTGATTATCGTGGTCTGACAGTTGCAGAGGTTACTGATCTCCGTAATGAGATGCGCAAGGAGAACGTCGAGTATGTCGTTCTGAAGAATCACGCTGTAAAGCGCGCCTGCGAAATCGCGGGTATCGATTCTTCGATCGAAGCCATGCTCCATGGCCCGAGCGCGTTCGCATTCGGTCACGAGGATGCAGTTGCCCCGGCCCGCGTTCTGAAGAACTTCGTCAAGAAGGTTAAGAAGTGCGAGATTAAGGGCGGCATCGTCGAGAACAAAGTTACTTCCGCACAGGAAATCGACGCAATCGCTGATCTGCCGAGCAGAGAAGTCCTCATTGCACGCCTGCTGGGCAGCATGATGTCTCCGATCTCCGGCCTCGCAATCGTACTCGATCAGATTGCGAAGAAACTCGACCCCGCTTCCGCTCAGGAAGCCTGATGCGAACAGGAAATCGCAAACAAACATTTCAATTTTAAAAGATTTAAGGAGAAAAACAATGAATAAGGAACAGTTGATCGCAGACATCAAAGCTATGTCCGTTCTGGAGCTCTCCGAGCTGGTTAAGGCTCTGGAAGCAGAATTCGGCGTAAGCGCAGCCGCTACCGCAGTCGCAGTTGCAGGCCCCGCTGCTGTCGTAGAAGAAGTTGAAGAGAAGACCGAGTTCGACGTCATCCTCAAGGAGATCGGACCGGAGAAGATCAAGGTTATCAAGGTCGTTCGCGAGCAGACCGGTCTCGGCCTGAAGGAAGCGAAGGAAGTCGTTGACAACGCGCCCCGTCCTGTCAAGGAAGGCATCTCCAAGGAAGACGCGGAGAAGCTGGTCGAGGCTTTCAAAGCTGTTGGCGCAACCTGCGAGATCAAATAATAATACACGAACTGCACAAACTGCCGGGAGCGGAAATCGCTTCCGGCAGTTTTTGTTTTGTC
>JAEEGL013519253.1_pt1 | contig 11743 bp, 8 predicted proteins | sample 9134231 | NCBI WGS metagenome assembly JAEEGL01 (sample SAMN16246548, study PRJNA631951) | gut metagenome | biome: gut microbiome; feature: rumen; material: fiber-attached | host: Bos | place: Iran: Karaj | collected 2018-10
ATTCACGAAGCATTAGAATGGTTGTTGAGATAAGATCGGACTCATTGATAGATATCAATCATCACTTCAGAGTTTCTGCGGGTCCAGGTGCTGGAAAAACACATTGGCTTGCTTTACATGTTTCGCATGTGCTCAAAGACTCAGCACGACTTGGAAAACTGGGCAAAGTCGCTTGTCTTTCATATACTAATATTGGCGCTGATACATTGATGGGAAGGTTTCGGGAGAAAAGAAGCAGAATCATCTCTTGTACCATTCATAGTTTTCTCTATGCATATATTGTTAAGCCCTATCTACATTTTATTGCAAAGGAAGAAGGTTTTAATATGGACCTACTGACTGGGGAGGATGACAGAATATTATCAGATTATAAAACCATAGAAACGATATTAAATACGGTAAACCAGCGATATGCTGAACAGGAAATGGTCGTATCTGCCATAAGGTCAGCAAAATGGAAATTGTTGGAGAACGATTCGTTAATTTGTATTGCGATTCCTAAAAAGAAATGCTGCAAAAGGTATTATCTCAAAGACGAAGCATATGGAATATATAAAAAACTGGCATGGGAAAAAGGTTATATGCACTATGACGATGTACTTTATTTTAGCTACAAGCTTATTCAGAAGTATCCTTTCATCTGCAAATCATTAGCTGCTCAATTCCCGTATGTTTTTGTTGATGAATTTCAGGACACTAATCCGATTCAGGCAAAAATCATCAACTTGTTGGGAGTGAATGGAGCTATTATTGGTGTTATTGGTGATTATGCGCAGTCAATCTATGGTTTCTTGGGTGCTGATCCAAAGCAATTTGAATCATTCTCTTTAGACGGATTGCGAGACTATACCATACGAGATAACAGAAGAAGTTGTAATGAAATAATCGATTTACTCAATGTTGTAAGAACTGAGTTTCAACAACGACCACTAAGAAACGAGCATGGGATGAAGCCCTTATTGCTTGTTGGAGAATTGATGGCTTGCTATGAAGAAGCTCAGAAGATTGCGAAAAATGAAGTATATGCTTTATCGTACAGAAACATTGAAGCAAACATTCTTAAACAACGTGTGAATGCTCACGTTCAGAGCAGTGGACTACTTGATCAAATAGTCGATAGCAATACAGATAGAAAAGAATTCGTTTCTACTTGGATTAAAGCTATTGAACATGCAAGAAATAAGCAGTTTGGTGCGGCTTTTAAAATGCTTGAACATGTTGGCGTTGTAGATATTGATGCATACAGGACAGTCAGAGAAGCGTTGAATGATTATAGCTCTTATTGTAATAGTACATTGATGGAATTTTATGAGTACCTTTTGAAGAAATGGAAAATAAGTAGGATAAGGGCAAATACAAAGATACATAGTTTTTATACAAATCACACATACATGCAATTAGCCCAATGTGTAGGATTGCTTGAAGACTATAGTTCACAGAGAACAGTTCATAAGGCTAAAGGTGATGAATTTGAAAATGTTATGGTCATATTTACTGATGAAAAAGGGTTGAAGGTGCTTTATAATCCAGATATAAAGAATTGGGAGCCTGATAGGGTTTACTATGTAGCAATGAGCAGAGCAAGAGATCGATTATTTCTTACAATACCATCGCTTTCACCACAGATGGCCAATGTTATAAGTCGGTTGCCCATAGAAATCAGAACAATTTAAATGTTTGTAAGATTTTGAGCAAATAGAAAAAATGAATGAAAGTCCCCAAAAACGGTGAATTCTAATTTACTCAAAACATCAATTACAATCTCTCTATTATGAACGTCTCAAATCCACCCTTAAACATTATTTCACTATCCCAGTTCAACTTCTCACATAGTTGGAGTGCTTCATCTTTGTTGTAAAATACCATTGCTTCAGAAACATCGAATCCCACGATAGTGTTCATCGCAAAAGAAACACCCTCCTCATCAGCTGTTCCCTTGAAATAGAAAACGACATCAGGTTTACCCACTAATGCCGTCTTTATAACATACTGCTCCATATCACTTGATCCACTCTTCGGGTTTAACATGAAAAGCTCGACTGATAGCTTCTATATCCTGTTGTGTAGCCGGTTCTCTTCCATCCTCAACAGCGATAAGGTGCCTAAGATTTATCCCGGCTTTCTCTGCTAACGCCTTTCTTGTATAGAGCCTGCTGGTCCTGAGTTTTGTTATTGATGATGCTATGTCCATAATCTATCGTCTTTAATAGAAACCGTTGACAAGGCTGCATGAGAAATCGTACAGGGACGCTCACCATAGACCAGTGGATTTACAATGGACATTATAGCCAGATTCGTGCAGCACACAGCCCTTGTCAATTAAATAGATGGAGGGATTAGCTTTTCGTGAGGACTGCCGGAAATTGTGTACACGTTCGGCAGACAAATGATCGTGCAGAACCCCTTTATCTCATCTAAGTTGGGTTTCGACTGCAAAATTAGTGCTATTTCACTCCTCCCACAACCGTCTAAAGGTGGCATTTTTTTGAAATCTGAGTTATTATTTGTATCTTTGCGATGTGTAATTATGGTATCGGTACCTTTATAACTGCTACTGTGATTACAGCGTTATTAGCCGAGATTATTTATTGTTCACTGAAATTTGGTTATGGGCAAGTTATTTGATTCGATAAAGAATGTGTTTAAATCATCTGCAGAAACAATTTTGGGTGAACAAATCACCAAAAGTATAAGTGAACACAAGGATGATTTAAAAGCAAAGAATGAAAAGCAATTACCAATAACCGCTAATTCATTAAGTAATTCCATATCAAAAATTCTTGGTTCAGAATGTGACCCATTGATTGCAAAAGCCATACTTGATTTAGTTGATGGCAGTATGGACCCAACAACGTCAAATTTTCAGCGCCGTTACGAGATAGGATATAACCGAGCTGGAAGATTGATGCAACAGATTGAAGATCTCGGAATAGTCGGCCCATCAATCGGATTAAAAAAAAGAGAACTGTTAGTGTCCTCACAGAAAGAGTTGAGTATTCTTATCAACAAACAACTTGAAATTGTTCAACGTTTTGAAGGAAAGTCACCTGAGGAAATGAGAAAGACTCTAAGAGATACGTTAGGGAGCCTTTTGTCACCAAATGAAATACCAGCATCTCCAACCCCAGGACTACGAAATACACTAGAAGTATTTAATAATTCTATATTAAGTGAATTGCCCCAAGATGATAACGGTTTTTACATCTATCCTAATGGTATTAAAATTGTAAAAGCCGATGATCGGTTTAACAAGAACTCTGTTTTGCATGATATAATAAACAAATTAGGTTATCATTTTGGCGAGGTTTATTATCATTTTCATTCAGACAACGGTTCAATAGTCGTCCCTGAAGTTGCAGTCTCAATGACTTTATATGAAATCATATCACAAAGATTAATCTGCATCGTTCGGAATGATGATAAAATTCTGAACTATAATGAATTGATTTCGTGTAAAAAGGCAGTCGAGGAGAGAGGAGATGATTATGATATCTGGAATGCATTCTATCTCAGAGAGGGTGCCATATATCATAATATTAGCCGTACTTTTATCGAGAGGGTTTTCGGAATACGTACAACAGTTCCGATTTCTGTAAACAAAGAACAATTATTGGGTTTCTTTTATTCGAAAGGATTAGATGTTGGCACTATTGAGGAAACGATACTTACTGATTCAACATGCTACGACATTACTTTTGAGGATAGCGAACGTCAAGATCATTATAATATGCTTTTAGCTCTTAAACCTTATCTTGAGTTAGAGCTTTATGTTGCCCACATAGATATTATTGAGCTTAATTCGTCTGTTATACGACTGGCATTCCCGAATTATACTACTCAGATACGCGAGTACACTTTTACCTTTGGTGGAACAGATTATTTATGGTTAACTCAGTGTTTACAAAATGGTATTTCAATGTTGGCTAAAACAACTCTTCTAACGTCTGACTATGATTATTACCAGTATCACTTGTCTTGTAATGAGTATGACAAAAAGCTGATTAACCTACAATCAGAATACTACTCTAAGATAGAAGACAACATTAAGCATAATTCGCTTATCAGAGAAAAGTTCATCACACACTATGAATCGGATAACTGGAAACATGAATCATATGATTTGGTCAACTTCATAGCAATAGCTGCATACTATAAACAATGTGATGTTCCTCAAGATGTTTTCATAGAGAGCACTCAAGGACGTTATGAGGTTTTGGAACGGAACATTAGAGATGGTATCTCATATTTATCTGTTAAAGCCTATGATGAAATCTTTTTCTTCGTTGCAGGTCATTCAATGCCCGAAGAGGCTTTCTACCAACAAGGGCTTGAGGAGTACCATGAATTAAATGCCACTTATCATAATAAACAAGGCTATATCTATGTGATGGTAAATCCATCATTAGAAGGCATGGTGAAAATCGGCAAAACGTCTAGAGATCCTAAAGAACGGGCTAAAGAACTCTCAACAGCTACAGGAGTTCCTACGCCGTTCATTTTAGTGTACCAAAAACAGTTTGAAGATTGCGATTTGGCCGAGAGAACGATTCATCAATTGTTGGAAAGTCGTGGATGTCGAGTTAACAACAACCGTGAATTTTTCAATATTTCAACATCCGAAGCAATTGATCTTATTCAATCCTATGCAGGGATTAACTCGTAAAAGGGCCTTTATCATTAACTATAATGATTGTCTTGACGTATGACAGGGTAAATTCCTGAACAAAAATTGGAACGTAACCATCTAGCCTCACATATCAAATGTAAAATCTTGTTTTTAAGAAGGATATTATTTACGAAATTATTGCTCTTTCTCAAATTCAATTTGAATTAGATGGTCCAGTATGATCAAAGTCATGTCAGCGAAATTTGTTTTAATACTATTAATATGGTATATGATATACTTTCCATTGACCAAATATGTATGAATATTTCTACCATGAATTTCATATGAGCCACTATGATCTCCAATACCGGCAACTTTATCCTCGAATGACCCGTCTTCATTAAAAACAACCGTTCTCCCGAATTCAGCAAAGCGATTTCTTGAAACATCATACCATGTATCATCAAATTTCATTCGTTTTGATTTCCATATTCCATATAGACACTTAGTTTCAGCGTCGCTCAATTCTTCTTGCGATTGAGCAATGGGAGGGTCTAATTGTTCTTTATCGTAAAACAATTGTACCACTTCTATTGCCTCATTTATTGGAATGTTGAAGAATTCTCGGTTATCATTAATACGGCAACCATTGTCTTCTAAAAATTTGTGAATCTGTTGTTCGGCCAAACTGCAATTTTTAAACTCTTTATAAAACACAACAACAAATGGTGTAGGTACCCCCGTTGCTGATGAGAGTTCTTTCGCCCTTTCATCTGGATTCTTGGTCGTTTTGCCGATTTTCACCAAACCATTTAACGAAGAATTAATCATTACATAGACATAGCCACCGTCTTCTCCATACACGCTACTTATTATTGATGATTGATTTTCCGAACTCCCATATGCATTTACTGGCATTGAATGGCCATTTGTAAACGTGAATAGTTCATGATATGCCCTTATTTTGGTCGTGGTTATACCATTATGACTTTCTTTCGAGATTATTTCATATTGGCCATCAGTACTTTTAATAAACAAATCTTGTTCGACATCACATTGCTTGTAGTGGGCTGCCATTGCTATATAATTGATGCAAAAGGCATCTTCATCATATGCAAACTTTTTTCTGCTAACATCTGACCAAAGTATATCCCTATCAATCTTATTAGCACAGTAAATTTGATTATTTATGATTGTTTTCATGGTATCTTCGAACTGATATGTCGTATTTGCATATGTTAAATAATCTTTTATCTCATCAAAAGTAATATCTACTTCAGAAACAAAAATAGTAACATCATAACCATCATAACAGCAGGCGCTCAGAATATTATTAGTAAACTCAAAATGAAATTTATCTGCATCAAGAACATTATCAACGCAAGAACGATTAAACACTTTTTCGACAAATTGTTGGCTCATAGCCTGTTCTTGAATGGCGTATCCAAGATTTAAAAGCAAATCATCACGGCTCAATCCCCATTCAGGAGTTCTATTAGACTTCATTTTTGTTTTAAGCTCTTCAATTTCCTGTAAGTTCATCTTTTTCCCATCACATCTCAAAAGAAAAACAACCTTGTCTGTAAACAACTCTGAAAATGCAATAATTTGGCTTCTTTCTGGATTGAATATACGTTTAGGGCTCAAATCTCTATAGAAGTCTACATATAGTTCATGGCGTAGATAACCTAAAGTCTCTATTATATTAATATAGTCCAAGCTTTTATATGTTTCAAAATCTATGTTTTTTAGTTTAATTCCATCAGGATAGCAGAGCCATCCATTTTCATCATAATTTAATTCTTGTTCGAGATTTGCTGAAACATTAGACATTTCATTTTTGCCACCAGAAGAATTTATCGTTTCAGTTTGCTCATTTGATACATTCTTACGTTTTTTCAAAAAGTCTGATAAGAATCCCATAATCAAAATATATTAGAGGAATTGAACAACAATTAAATATCTGCAAAGTTAATAAGAAATCCTGATAGATTCATTATATTTTTGCTAAGAAACCGCTTGATGTTGGATTCACTATGTGCTGGTAGAAGAATAGGTTTGAGACGATACCAATATGGTTTTCAGATGTGGCATTACTTCAGTTGTCGATGGCTTATATCTTTTTACGGAATTGTTAGCTGATACAATGGTAGATTATATATTTTTCTTAACTTTGCACATATAACACCATAGTCCGTTTTTATGACCTCCTCCCCTCCCACCAAACAAGAGCTAATATCCCTGGTCGAATCCATGTGTGAAGTCCAGGATAGAATGCTCGGCGCTAGAGGTATGCCTGAACATATCCAAAGACCTCACGTGGATAATATCGAGGCATTAAAAGCGCCGGTATTTTCCCTGTGGGAGTTGCATGGATATGGAACGGCGAGAGAATTGTCCGAAAAAGGCGTTGAGAGGGTCTGGATGGCGAGTTTTAGATCTTCGCCGGGAATATTTGGATGAGTGCCTATCGTTGCTCAGAGACTATAAGGTGCCCATATCAGAATATGACGGAGGAACAAGGCTGAGACAAACCCTGATCGACTTCTATGCTGATATGATGGAGATGTATGAGAGAGGTTAGCCGCCTTCCATGATCCGGCGAATATCACTCATGCGGTACCTATCGATAGCGCCCACGGTGATAGGGACCAAGTAACCCATCTTTTTCCAGCGCCAAAGAGTAGTTGAGCCCTTACCCAGTATCTCCATGGCCTTCTCTCGGCTTACATAGGTCTCGGCTTTGGAATCAGCTATCTTCTGCTCGAGTTCACGTTTCACCTCGGCAATCAGCAATCTGTTCGCCTCAATCAATTCGCCCAGTGTGATAGTAACTTGCAGACCCGGGCATTCCTTAGCAAGTTCAATTAGGTTTTTGAACATATTGGTATAAAATTATTCTTGTTAAAGGCATTGAGAGGACCTAAGAGCGTCTTAATTAACTCAAAAATCAGATTACATCTTTCTTGTTTATGAAATCCAACAGCCTTTGCAGATCTTCGTCATTTGATCCATTCAGATAGTTGATAATCTTTTGCTTGCAGGGGTTAGTGTTCCACTTCTGCATCTCACGTGTTTGTGATGAAGATTCACTATCAATATAGGGCTGCATAGTTTTGTACGAGCTATGGCCAGTACATTTCATGATGGATGGAGCGGACATATCCTTAGCAAAAGAGTTGGTAACGAAGGATCTTCTACCAACATGGCATGAGATGATATCATAGAAGTAACGTTCCTCTGTCACGATTTCACTCCCAATATAATACTCATCCAAGACCTTGCGATCAAGCTCTGCAGTCTTAGCTGCATCTTGAATCGCCTTGTTCAGTTTTTGGCTGCTCGGCACATCAAAAACATGGCCATCTTTGGTTTCCTGCCCCTCATATTTGGCTAAAATCATGAGTGCACCATCATTCAGCGGAATCGTAAGCGGCTTACCCGTTTTATGGGCATGCATCACAATCCGGTTGTTTGAGATGTGGGCTGGGCGCAGGTTACTCAGGTCAGAATAGCGAAGTGATGTATAGCACATGAAACAGAATAGATCTCTTGCATGGCTAAGCCTATCGTTCTTATTAAAGTCATAATCCATGAAATGCTGTAGTTCGTCATCTGTGACATAAGTTACTGTTTTGGGAAGCACTTTCAGATTTGACCTATAATGAAGAACGGTCCTGGGTAAGGAATACCCGACTTGATCATTTATCCAGTTTAAAAAACTTCTCAGCATAACGAATTGCTTGTTAGCAGTACGATTCCTGTATCGGTTCTCAACATACCAGTCTCGTAGATTAAACATAGTTTCTTGTGTAACATCTGAAGCCCATGTAGCCTTAGGATTTGCTGCCGTAAATTGATTGAATGCCTGAGTGTACTTCTCAATGCAGAGTTTAGTCCAGTTACGCTCCCGTCCACGAGTAGCAATGAACTCATCAAAAAGAGTTTTCAGCGTCTTCCTTTTGACAACATTGGTCTCGATTTCCTTTTCGTTCCTACCCAAATGCTCATTGACCATCTTCTTCAATTCGTTGGGAGTAGGTATCACATTCTTGAGGGAGCATACGTCCATACAATTCTCAATTTCCTGTCTGAAATCGGCAATGGCGGAATTTATCTCACTAGCCGTGAATGACATTTTACGAACATTATGAGTTGTTCCTTTCTTAGCCTTTTGGGCATCGCTATCCCATTTGGCCTCTTCGGCATACAACCCAGTAATGAACGTCACCTCGCTTTGTTTGGAGTTCCACCTCACGCGAACAGCAACCTTCCCGGTGTCCTTCTTGATAAATGCTCGCATTGAATACTTGATCTTTATCATACCATTACTATGTGTTTAAAAAATAATTTGTATTTTTGTGTTGTAAATACTGTAAATTACACGGCCTAAGCAATGTTAGGTGTGCAAAATTAGACATCCATATTTACATCCACAAGAGGTCCCCCTTTTTGTGAGATTACATAAGATTATGTTGGACAAATAGATACTATGAAAATTGTAATTGCTTGAAATTTAACCATTTGTCATATCGGACAATTTAACATGGTATTATATCGAACGTCTTGTCCTCTCCGCTTACAACCGACCGCGCAAGTGGTCGGTTGTTTTGTTATACCCCATCGCCAAACTCGCAGTCGGCAATACCTTGAAGGGATGGAAATAGTAGATGATAATGCCCAGAGCAATGGAGGCAAAGTATGCAAGAACGCCAAGCCGTGTGGTTTGGAGCGGCTTGGCGTTCAGGTTGTTTAGTGTTATCAGGGAGGAGCGACGATTAATTGCCCTCGGAGGCGCCCAGGACCATGTCGATGAGGGAGGCGAGGTCGTTCATGCCCACATGCTGGTTGCCATCGATGTCGGCTGCCGCAACATTGAAACCTGTGGAGTCACCTCCCAGCAGATAATCGACCATCGCTGCGACATCAGCGATTGTAACAGAGCCGTCACCGTTAACGTCGCCGAGCTTCACCTGAGGAACCACGGGGAAGACGACGGTGTAAGCCGCTGTGGTATTAAGAGTCTTTTGGGCTCCTTCGCTGTAGTAGTTGGCCATAAGGAAGTAGCTCCAACCATCGATGACGTTGGTCATGTCAAATTGCATCTTGGTGGTTTCGCCTGGGGCGAGCACCAGACGCTGGCTCACGTCCTGCACACTCGTGCCATAGTTGTCATAGGTGTGTTTGTACAATATGGTTGAGATATCCTCGTCGTAGGTTGTTTCACCGTTGTTGGTAATAGTTAGCTCGACGCTAATTTTGTCGCTATTGATAACCTTGCCAGTTTCATCAACATCAAGAACCCTGATAGTGCCGCTCAAGTTAGCAGCAGGCATCGGGTTGATGGTGATGTAACTGGTGGCGATGGGATTGCTGCCATCCTGGTTCCACGACCAAGTGAGGGTGTAGTTGCCCGGGGTATTGAACAAGCAGGTGTAATGGATATTACCCGTCTCGCCCGTTTCCAGACACACATAACCCGTAGCAGCAAAGGCGCCGTTGATGAACATGTGCAGCAATTCATTGCTTGACAGACCATTATTGGTCATATTGACGTCAATGGCGATGGAACGGCCGGCGTGCATATAGCCCGTCAAGTAGACGTTGTTGATGACGTAGTCGCGCGTGCCAAGGGTGCCATGGCCAGTAAAAGAGCACTGGTTGCCGTCGATGGTCACCTCGATATAGTTGCGGTCAGCGCCCACACAGGGACGCCAATTGTCCTGGCCTAACTCACTGTACATGGGCAAGATGCGGTAGGTTCCGCTTGTAATGCCTTGGCCAAAAAGCAGAGCCTGGTTCTCACTACTGTAATAACGGGCTGGTTCGAATGACTCGATGTAGCCGCTGAAGAGCCTTTCGATCATCTCACCACTCTCGTTGAAGAGGCCCCAACCGAAGCGCACATCAATCATGTTGGAGGTATAGTTATAGAAATCTCCCGAGACAACGGCCTTGAATGATTGATTGGTGCCCTCACGGGTGCCGGTGTAGCTGTTAAGCATTACATTGGCCGACATGAGTTCAAAGATGTGGCTGCCACCCTTGTTAGGCTGAAAGCCTACAATAGCCCCCTGGGAGTAGATGTAGCCATAGGCACCAGTGGCACTACCCGTACCCTGCTCGTCGGGGTTGATTACATTGAGCAGGTAGTAGCCATTGCTGTTGCCATTCCAGCCCCAGTTGAAGTGGAACATGCCATTGCCGTCATAACCGTCGCAGATAAAGGCATGGCCGCCCGTCTTCTTGTTACCGAAGTAGATGACGGGGCGCTTTGCTCGCCATCTTGAGGGAAGTGGAAGGCAAGGCGCGTGAAGCCATGAAACGGGCTGCAATCGTGCGCGCCTGACTCTCGTTAATCGACTCGGCCCATACAGTGGTGGTGACTGCAAGGCACATCAGTAATAATAGTGTCTTAAAATTTCTCATAATGGCATCCCTAGTTTAATAATTGTTGAAATCAAAATGAATACTGCAAAGATACATCATTTTTCACTTCGAACCGACAATAATCACCTGTATCCCACTACTAATTTTTGAAAACAAAAATCTGATGATTATTAAAAAAGAGACGCAAAAGGTTTTGCGTCTCAGTTTATTGAGTGTGATGTTTATTGTCAGTTGCTATTGAGAAGGTAGTCGATAAGCGCTGTGACGTCGGCAATACCGACGTTGTTGTCGCCATCCATGTCGGCTTCGGCAGGCGCAGTGGTGACATCATTCAGCAAGTAGTCAATTAGAGCCGTCACGTCGCTGATGCCCACAATGCCATCGCCATTCACGTCGCCCATGATGACAGTGACATCGTCAATGCCATCATAGGGGTAAAAGTCCTCTTCACTAATGCCCTCTACCGACCAGTGTTTTGCTCTTGCTGTCGCCACCTGGGCCTTGGTCATAGCGTTTTGTTCTGCCTCATTGTCCAGGTCCACTACCACCATATAACCGCCATTGGGTGGTGTTTCCAATGAGTTCACCAAATCATCCATCGCCTGACCATTAATCTGGTTGTTGTAGAAATAGAGTTGGAACAACTGTGTGCAGCCAGCCACGTCAAGCGCTGTCAACAGGTTGTCATTGCAATTGAACAACATGAGTTTGTTCAGGTTGATCACATTAACTGATGTCAACTTGTTG
>JAEEGL014352187.1_pt1 | contig 11743 bp, 11 predicted proteins | sample 9134231 | NCBI WGS metagenome assembly JAEEGL01 (sample SAMN16246548, study PRJNA631951) | gut metagenome | biome: gut microbiome; feature: rumen; material: fiber-attached | host: Bos | place: Iran: Karaj | collected 2018-10
AGGGATGGAAAACATAAAAGCCTGGCATTCAAATCTATTCGCAAACGTAAACCAGAAAACCCCTCCAAATAGAGGGGTTTTAAGCTGTGTTATCGCGGGGGGGAACGTGCCTGAACTCGCCCCTTACGTCTTGATAATCCGCTGGTTTTTCATTCCGTGTCCGCGACCAACTGATGCAAAGATACAACAGATTTCTAAATCTGCAACATTTTCGTAAACTTTTCTTATCTTTCATAATGCTTTTTATGAGGATCCCGAAAGGAGAATAAATTGGCGATGCAGGCTTTAATCACTAGGAACCGAGTATTTCAGCAATCCGACGGATCGCTCGTTGAAACAATTCGTATTTCCTATGATCCGAAACATCAATGAGATCATTCAAAAGAGGACTCTCTCCATTAAGCTCGAGTTCTCGGTAAAAACTGTCAGCATAAAATTTCCGATGGTCCTCGTTAAGCATCATCTTTAAGTCTGAAGCAATCCACTCCGCGCCGGCCACAACCACATCAAAACGGTTCGCATCCAAGTCAATCTCGTCGGGTAAGCATTTCCGTGACAACGCATAAGCCACATAAACGTTTTGAAGGATAAAAGCCATATCAGCAGCATCTTTCGATGTAATTGAATGCCGATCCAACCAAGTATCATATTTTATTAAGAACTTACTGAAACCAATCTTTTAATGCTATGGCAACATCAACGTCAAGGGTTCTCTGCGGTAGAACAGAGACCTTCAACAAGCGCAGCACAACATCACGAGCAGTCGCACCAACCAAATAGAGTTCAGCATCTCTTATTATAGTTTTGTTTTTATCAATTGTGCCACCTCGCGGCATCTTGCATCGTCAGCAGAAAGCAGGTCAGCATACACAACCATCAAAGGAATACCCGAAGTATTCCAAAACTTTTTATACACATAAATCTCTCCCGATGGATTCGGAATCATCCTTCCCGTGAGAATCAAGGCATTGGCGTTATCCGCTGTATAGATATCCCAACGACTAGGTTGGATTGGATAACCCATCAAGGCAGCAGCTGATTCTCCACCCCAAGTTAAACTGTCGGATAAGTTAATCTCCTGCCATTGCGACCTGACCTGCGGGGCAAGAAAAGTAAACCGAGAAAGTATACTCTTTCGCTTCATCAAGTCAGCATATCCCCTCGCCCACCAATCCACTAATGAACTGCGTTTGCGAAGCATACGACGACACCCCGACTCGACCAGATAACCACGTTCCGAGAGATCCACCATCGTAGCATGGACAGAACCCAACGAAACACCCGCAGCAGCAGCAATATCACGATAACTCATTCCTACATGGTCTTTGTCCTGTAAGCAATAAAAAAGGACTAAGAATTCCGCTTTATTCATAGTTTAATACTAAGTCATTGTTCAAAAATTCTGAACAAAATAAGATTATTGAACAAATTTAATGCAAAAATACTATAAATAAATAGTTTATACAAGAAATAATGCGAATTTTATTACCACACTTATCCCCATCGGGCATCACGTAACTGGCGATCCCAATACACCTCACCACCAGCTTCGTGGGCAAGGCCATCAATGGCATCGCGGAATTCCTCCAGCAAAGCCTGCTCGCGTTTCTTGGAACGACGACCCTTGGCTTCATAAAGCACCTTGCTGAAATAAGCATCGTAAGAAACAGCATAGTCCTCCTCGTCGTGATGGGGGAAGAATGTCACCGCAGCCTCATAACGGATCTGGCCGGCATCAGAGTCGGCGATGAGCATCACTAAAGCAGCATGACGCGGCACGCCGTTGAACTCCATCTCAGCGGCAAAATACTGTTCGTAAACGTTGAGAGTAGCCATAGCTTAAAACATCTAATGGATTACTACGAAAACCACCTGTCGAGCGTCGCCTCGGCCTCTTGCTCCATCTCGGGAGTGACATGCTGGCTGACCTTCTTGTAGGCGATGGCAATGGCAATGGCTTCATCAGCCATTCCCAGAAAACGGAAACGCCTGGTAGAAATCAAGTTAATGGGAAGAACCAGATAGGCCAACGCCCCATATACAATCACCTTGGCGGATGTCGGGGTGTCCTTGCTCCTGAGCACGTAATACATCAACAGCACCATCTTGGTGGTGGCGCGACCGAGTCGCCTGGCGTTGCGTTTGATCTTCTCCCACAGCGTCGGGAGATTGAAGCTTGAAGTGTTCGATTCCATGGTAGTAAAATGATTGGGCAGCAAAGATACAGCAAAAGATCGGATTCCGCAAGGGGCAGAAAGGACAAAGAAAAAACTCATGAAAAAAAGTTGTACACAAAGTGAAACATCAGGCCAACGCGAAGAAGACATCGACGAACGAGTCATTGAAAACGAAATCGTCCACAACATCCGAAACTTCATCATGACCTTCGGGAAAGGCTTCTCATTTATTGGGAGCCAGGTCCATTTTGACAAACTAGGTCACGACCATTGGGTGGATCTACTCTTCTTTAACCGCTACTATGAGCGCCGACGAACAAACCTCTTCCCTATCCGGTTTCCGCTGTTGATTTCCATGATGGCCAAGATGCCGAAAGCGATGGCAACGGTGGCCTTGAGGGCGGCAAAACCAGTATGAAGGGCCTCCGGAAGCTGGTTGGAGACGATGTTGTAACTCGTCCAGAAGATGCCGGCTCCAGGCACCAAGGGGAAGATGCCGCAGATGAGAAACACGGTGATGGGACATTTCCTCCCTATCGACTGAAACAACGCCGTCAAGGTGACTAAAGCCGTGGCGCAGAAGACGACCTCTACAGGCGACATGGCCGTGTATCTGCCCAAAACGAGATAAAGCAGCCATCCTATAGTGCCGCAGAAACCTGCATCGAAATAAAACCTGCGTGGCACACCAAAAAGGGCGGCAAACGACACCGTGCCCATGAAGGCAGCGATGAGCTGGATGGCGAAACCTGACGTCTGCGGGTCGGCAGTGAGTGCTCCTAACACGGGCATCGACCCAAACACGTTGCCGTCGAACATAAAGGCCAAGGCCACACCCAAGGCGATGCAGAAGAAAGTAAGCATGGCGTCCAAGAGCCTGGTGACACCTGCGATGTAGTCTTCGTTAGCCATATCGCGTATGCCATTGGTGAAAGGCACACCTGGGATCAAAGGGATGATAGCACCGATGATCATATTGCTCAGATGGTCGCCAAAACCGAGACGGTACATCCCAATGCAGAGCAAGGTGGCCAGCAGTCCGCCCGTGGCGTTGCCCACGATACGCGATAGCCTTGGGGAAGCCACGAACAGCATGAACACCCACAACACAAGTCCTGCGATGAACGACGCCACACAATCCATGAAACCGCCTCCAAAGATGATACAGAAGGCGGCACTGCCCACAGCGGAAGCCATTATCTGCTCCCAAGCGGGCTTGGCTTTCATGGCACGAATGGCTTTTAGCCGCTGCTCCAACTGCTCCAAAGTGCAACGTCCCTGCTCCACCTCACGCGACAGCTGGTTGACGGCTACCACCTTGTCGAGACTCGCACCTTTGATGGGGATGAACTTGGAACGGGCGTAGTCCTTGCCTGTGGCAATAATGCCATTGCTGAGCACAAAAAAACTCTCGTCTTCCACGCCATAATGGCCCGCAATGCGTCGCATGGTCTCCTCCACACGGGAGATCTCAGCACCGTTTTCAAGAAGGATGGAGCCTGCCTCATAGGCAAGGTCTAAGGTTTTAGGTGTATCAGTCATGATGTAATAGGGTTATGTGCATTAACAAATCTCATTTTAGAAGCTGCAAAAGTAAAAATAACTATTTTTGCAAACAAAAGGAACAAACAAATCGACATGAAGAAATTATTATTGACCATCACAGCACTCTTGTTCGCATTCTCAATAATGGCACAAGAAAAAGAGTTAAAGACTATTCCACTCGAAGACATCGAGAAACAATGGGAAACAAAAACCATTGATAACGTGATCAATGGGAGCATCGGCATCATGCTCGAAAGCTTCGACATGACCTGGCCTACTTGGATGGTGGGTGCCGTGCGTGAGACCATGGAAAAAGGTCTCGACAAAGAAGTGCTCGACCCAGAAACGGGGTTGACGGTCACTGTCGATGCCAAAAACGACTTCGTTGAGCTGAAAGATGACGGCACCGATGCCGCTTATATGTCGGCACGTGTTTGGGATCGAAAGAACGGGCACCGACTGCTTGCCATCCGTTTGGGCAAACCCACAGACCCATGTCTGGAATTCGTGTGCTTTTACGACTATGACGCACAGCAAAAGACCCTTACCCCTGAACCTGACATCCTGAAAGGCTACCGTTGGAGCGACAGGGAAGATTTCACCCAAATCTATTACAACTTGCCCAGGAAAGGTAACGAGCTGACGGCAGATGAATGGTCAGAGGACGGACCCCTGCGCCATACGTTCACCTGGGATGGCATGAAACCCGTCTATAGCAAGACCGAACCCTTCGACCCAGATGAATACTGGAATCAGCCCATCGACGTCAATTTTGACGGTGCCAGTCCAAACATCAAAGACTTTGTCACCGCCCTGCTCTCACGCGAGGAAATCGGCGAATCGCTCAACAGCATGAAACAGAGCTGGGATCTGTTCCTCAACGGGATGAAACAGATGCCTGGTGAATCAATCACTGCCGACACACAAAACGGATATATCTGTTACGAATCGGAAGATACAACGGAATCGAAAACAGTGCGTCTGGTCATCGAGTGCTGCTACTGGAACTATGCCGACAAACAACACAAATTAGTGGCGCTCACCAACGACCTCTATATTGATGGCAAGCCTGTTTTTGGACAATATACGGGTATTGAATTCTATGTTTATGACCATGCCACAAAGAGTATGAAAATAGCCTTTGGTCCCGATCTGGGTGTCGATTTCGATACCCCTTCTGACACGGATGCCATTACTCATTCATTGCCCCGTCAAGGCAAAACGATGGTGATTACCGCCCATACTCCTTCAGGCAAGACAGAGAAACGCCTGACTTGGAACGGTTCAAATTTCAAATAACGGCATAATAAAGAAGTAGCAGCAGAACGCACCACACGATAGTCCATATTGGCACCAGCACCTTGAACTGTGTGTGTTTGGTCTTGTGCCGAAAGACTACCATGCCCAGCCAGCAACCGACTCCTCCACCCAGTCGGGCGAGCCACAGCAGCGACCGTTCCGGGATACGCCTACTACCCTTCTGTTTCGAGAAGGCTTTGTCGAGGCCATACATCACGAAAGCCAAGACGTTGATGGCGATAAGGTAACCAGAGATCACTAGTCAAAAAAATAATCCAAACAGGCTCGCTGAACCGTAAAAGGCCTGACTTTCGTATTAGCCACAGCCAGATGCTCGGGATGCTGGGCATAGACTTTCAGTGCCGCTTCGTCCTCCAAAGTACTATCCAACATCAGGTCGGCAGTTGATGAAGCCAAACGGCCACTGGCCTGAACCTTCACGTCAATCAAGCCTGGCACTTTCCCTACCAAGCCTTCCAGCCCCTCTTTAATACCAGCTTTCACAGTTTCCTTCTCTTCCTGCGACAAAGCCGGATTCAGGGTCCACAAAATAATATGCTTTACCATAACGCTATCATTTTATTCGCTGCAAAGATAGAAAAATAAGTAATTTTGCAACAAATAATACAAGTGAAGTAGCTGCTTTTTGCTAATAAAAAACACACGTTTGATACTTTTTTCCTACTTTTGCACTATCACAAGCAATATACCATGCAAAACGAAATACAAACAGAAACCCAATCCGAAGCCAAAACCACAAAATGCCTTAATTGCTGCAAAGAGTTCGAAGGAGCTTTCTGCCCCAATTGCGGACAGAGTGCTGAGACCAGTCGCTTTACACTGAGATTTATTTGGGAGAATCTCTTCACGGCTATTTTAGGTAGGGACGGAGGCGTTATCTATACCTTTAAGAACCTCTTTTCGCGTCCAGGAAAGATGATTGTTGAGATTCTCGACGGGAAACGAAAAAAAATACCTCTCCCCTTTCCCTTTGCTTTTTCTGGCCTTAACTATATACATCCTGATCTTTACCCTTACAGGCAGTATAGGAGGTGAAGTAACATCCGACTTGAATTTTGATTTCTCCAACAATGCAGCAGCGAATTCACAAATATCTCACGAATTCAACCAGCTCTTCGTCAATGCGTTCCACTTTTACTTCAACCATTACACGCTGTGCTATATGCTCACCCTGCCTTTATTCGTCATCGCGGCTAGGCTATGTTATGGCAAACAAAACCGAAAACGCTATTATTGGGCTGAATACATCGTCGCCGTGGTCTATGCTTTAGTTATTTTAGTGTTGTACCGCTGTGTAATCAACCTCATTTATCCCATCTCACCTAACATATACCAAACCATGACATTATTAGAACCGATTGCCATCATCACTGCTTTAACGGCTTGTTTCAGAAAGATGATGGGATTCAGCACGATCAAAACAATCTGGCGCAGCACCCTAACAACAGCCCTCTATTACATCATGCTTAGCGCAATTGTAATCATTGTCATCCTCTTCATCTTACTTTATCTCAGCTTCAAATATATGAAATAACATCACTTCGCTCGCAATATTTAAAACTGAAAAAGGGCCGCCACATCGTGACAGCCCTTTTTCAGTCAGATTGAAGAGGATTACTTCTCCACTTCTTTCTTCAGTCTCTCCGTCAACATCGGGACAATCTTGTGCAGGTCTCCAACAATGCCGAGGTCGGCAACGCTGAAGATGGGCGCGAACTTATCCTTGTTGATGGCGATGATGAAGTCAGACTCTTCCATACCAGCGAGGTGTTGGATGGCGCCGCTGATACCGCAAGCCATGTAGAGGTTCGGACGGACGGTCTTACCAGTCTGACCCACCTGACGGTCATGAGGCATCACGCCATTGTCAACCATGGCACGTGATGATGACACCACGCCACCGATGACGTCGGCCAAAGCCTGGAGTTTGTCGAAACCTTCCTTGTTCTGAACACCACGGCCACCGGAAACCAGAATCTTGGCATCGGCGATATCGACCACGGTCTTGTCTTCCTTGATGGTCTCCACCAGTTTCACTTTGAACTTGGTGGTATCGAACTTCGGCATGAAGTCGGTGATGACACCTTGACGGCCTTCCTCACGTTGACGTTTCTGCATCACGCCAGGACGCACGGTGGACATCTGAGGACGGGTATTGGGGCAGATAATGGTAGCCATCAAGTTACCACCGAAAGCAGGACGGGTCATGCGGAACTGCAGTTCACCATTACTCTTCTCGTCAGCAACGACCTCGAGTTTGGTACAGTCAGCAGTCAAACCAGTCTTCAGACGGGCGGCAATACGAGGAGCCATGTCACGACCGATGGTGGTGGCACCGTACAACACGATGTTGGGGCAACGATCTTTGATGATCTGGTCCACAACCTGAGTGTATTGCTCACTCAGATAGTCCTTCAGCTCGGGGCAATCGGCCACGATGACTTCATCGGCACCAAACTCAATGAGTTTCTGAGCTTGATCCTTGACACCACAGCCAAGCAGCATAGCCACGACCTTCTGACCGAGAGCGTCGGCCAAGTCGCGAGCCTTCCCTAAAAGTTCGAAAGCAACGGATTGGATGACACCTTCACGTTGTTCTGCGAAAACGAATACGTTCTTATAATCTTTCAATTCCATAGCTGTAACTTTTAGATGATGTGTTTTTCTTTCAGTTTCTTAACAATCAGCTCGACAGCTTCTTCTTCACTCACCTCATGAACCTCACCCGGGGCCTTCATGGCTTTCGGGAAGCTTTGGAACACCTTGGTGGGAGAACCGCTCAGTCCGAGCTTGGTCTCATCGTAGTCGATCTTGTCGGCACCCCAGACCTCAACCTCGCGGTTGTAGGCCTCGACGATGCCGCTGACGGTCATGTAACGAGGCTCAAATGCTGAAGCCAACACAGTCAGCAGACACTTGCCTTCCACTTCAAGAACCTGGACACTGTCCTCGTTCTCCTTGTGAACTTGCAGGTTGCCGTTGGGCAGCAGCTTAGCGTCGCAAACATAGGTGATCTGAGGAAGACCGAGGTGTTCGGCCATCTCAGGACCAACCTGAGCGGTGTCACCATCGATAGCCTGACGGCCAGCGATGATGATGTCATAATCCAACGTACGGCAGAGACCAGCGATGGCGTATGAAGTAGCCAAGGTGTCGGAGCCAGCGAATTTACGGTCAGAGAGAAGGATAGCACGGTCGGCACCCATGGCGAAGGCTTCACGCATGATGACATCAGCTTGCGGAGGACCCATGGAGACCACGGTGACGTTGGCGCCAAACTGGTCTTTCAGACGGAGGGCCAGTTCAAGACCACCTTTGTCGTCAGGGTTCATGATGCTCGGAACACCGTCACGAATCAAGGTGCCCTTTACCGGATCAATCTTGATTTCAGTGGTATCCGGAACTTGTTTGATACAAACGATAATATTCATACTGCTTCCCTCCTATTATTTCTTAAACAATTGACCGGCGATAACCATACGCTGCACTTCTGAGGTACCCTCATAGATCTCCGTGATCTTAGCATCACGCATCATACGTTCAACAGGATACTCACGAGTATAACCATATCCACCATGGAACTGGACAGCCTTAGTAGTCACTTCCATTGCAGTTTCAGCAGCAAATAACTTAGCCATGGCAGCATCAGGTGAATAAGGCAGACCCATGTCTTTCTTCCAAGCGGCGCTTCTGACAAGCAGACGAGCGGCTTCGACCTTAGTCTTGAGGTCGGCCATCTGGAACTGGGTGTTCTGGAACTGGGCGATAGCCTTGCCGAACTGTTTACGTTCTTTGGTATATTTCACCGTCTCATCCATAGCACCTTGAGCGATACCCAGGGCTTGTGAGGCGATGCCGATACGACCACCGTCCAAGGTCTTCATAGCGATGGTGAAGCCCTTGCCAAGAGGTCCGAGGAGGTTCTCTTTCGGCACTTCGCAGTTTTCGAAGATCAACTCGCAGGTCGCACTACCGCGGATACCCATCTTGAGCTCCTTCTTACCGATGCTGAAGCCCTTCATGCCCTTCTCTACGATGAAGGCGGATATGCCCTTGGTGCCCTTCGACTTATCGGTCATGGCCATGACGATGAACACGTTGGCGTAGGAAGCGTTGGTGATGAAGATCTTGGTTCCGTTGAGGATCCACTTGTCGCCAGCATCCACAGCGGTGGTCTGCTGCATGGCGGCATCGGTGCCGGCGTTGGGCTCGGTCAGACCGAAAGCGCCAATCCATTCACCCGAAGCCAACTTGGGCAGATTTTTCATTTTCTGTTCCTAAGTGCCGTTCTCCAAGATAGGAGCCATGCACAGAGAGGTGTGGGCTGAGACGATGACGCCGGTGGTGGCGCAAACTCTCGAGAGCTCTTCGACCGCCATGATGTACATCTGGACGGTACCGCCCTGTCCACCGTATTGCTTCGGGATCGGGATACCCATGATGCCAAGCTTGCCCATCTTCTGGACAGTCTCGAGGGGGAAACGCTCCTGATCATCGACTTCGGCGGCCAAAGGCTTTACTTCGTTCTCCGCAAATGATCTGATCATCTGCAAGAAAAGTTGTTCTGTCTTTGAATAACTAAAGTCCATACTTTTTGAATTATGAATTTAGAATTTAGAATTTAGAGAGATATGGTCTCTAAATTCTAAATTCTAAATTCTAAATTAATACTTGTAAAATCCTTCTCCAGTTTTACGACCAAGCAATCCGGCACGCACCATCTTGCGGAGCAAGGGATGAGGACGGTATTTAGGATCGCCAAACTCTTTGTAAAGCACTTCCATGATGGCGAGGTTGACATCATTTCCAATAAGGTCGGCCAAAGCCAGAGGACCCATCGGGTGGTTGGCACCCAGCATCATGCACTTATCGATGTCTTCAGCGCTGGCGATACCGTCGGCGAGGATGCTGACTGCCTCGTTGATCATCGGGATGAGGATACGGTTGACGACGAAGCCAGGGGCTTCCTTCACTTCCACAGGCTGTTTGCCGATGGAGGTGGCGAGGTCAACGATGCATTTGGTCACCTCGTCGCTGGTGAGCTGTCCTTTGATGACTTCCACCAAGGCCATACGGTCGGCCGGGTTGAAGAAGTGCATGCCGATGAATTGGGCGGGACGGCTGGTGCAGGAAGCGATTTCAGTGATGGATAATGACGATGAGTTGGTAGCGAAGACGGTCTCGGGCTTGCAGATCTTGTCAAGCTCCATGAAGACGTCTTTCTTCAGCTGCATCTCTTCGACGGCGGCCTCGATGACGAGGTCGGCATCGGCGAAGGTAGCATAGTCGGTGGTGGTGGTGATGTTGGCGAGCAGGGCATCGACGGCCTCTTGGGTCATCTTGCCTTTCTCCACCAGCTTACCGTAACCTTTTGCGATGGAAGCCATGGCCTTGTCGAGGCTGGCTTGGGTGCGGCTCTTCATGACGACGGGCATCTTGGCGGCGAATGCCTTCACGATACCTTTAGCCATGGTGCCGGTTCCGATAACACAGATTTTCATGTTTTATAGATTTAAAGATTTAAAATTCAAGATTTAAAGATTATTTCCCTACAAAATTGGGTTTTCGTTTCTCCAAGAACGCCGCCATGCCTTCTTTCTGGTCCTCGGTGGCGAAACAGCGACCGAAGTCTTTGTTTTCCAGCTCGATGGCACCGTCGGCATAGAGGTCGTAACTTTCGTTGATGCATTCCTTGGCATACTGGAGGGCCAGCGGCGCCTTCTCCTTGATGGTCTGGGCCATCTCCATGGCTTTGGCCATCAGCTCTTCCGGCTCATAGACGGCGTTCACCAAGCCGATGCGCAAGGCCTCGTCAGCCTTGATCACCTTGCCCGTGAAGATCATCTCCTTGGCATAGCCTTGTCCAACGAGTTTGGCCAGACGGTAGGTTCCCGAGAAGCCAGGCGTGATGCCCAGTCCCACCTCGGGTTGACCGAACTTGGCCTTGTTGGAGGCGATGCGGATGTCGCAGGCCATAGCCAGCTCGCAGCCGCCGCCCAGGCAGAAGCCGTTCACTGCGGCGATCACAGGAATCTCCAGGGTTTCGATGCGGCGGAATGCCAAGGCACCGAGCTTGCTGAACTCATAGCCCTGCTGCTCGTTGAGGTTGGCCATCTCGGCGATGTCGGCGCCAGCCACAAAGGCCTTCTCGCCGTCACCGGTGATGATCAGCACGCGGACGTCGTTGATGTCAAGGTTGGCAACGAAATTGTCAATTTCCTTCAAGATCGTGGAATTGAGAGCATTCAAAGATTTGGGAGCCGACACCTTCATGATGCAGATTCCGTCTTTGCTCTCGATCTTTAAAAAGCTGTATTCCATGGTCGTAGGTTTTTAGATGTCCATCGGTTTGCAGTTGGGGTCAAGGATGAGCTTGGCCTCGGTGGCCGCTTGCATCTGCTCGAAGGTGAACTCGGGGTGGATCTCGCGCACCACGATGCCTTCAGGCGTGATGTCCATGACACCCATCTCGGTGATAATCATGTTCACCTGTCCGGCAGCGGTCAGAGGCAGCGTGCACTCCTTCAAGATCTTGGGAGCACCCTTCTGGGTGTGTTCCCTGGTGAGGATCACGCGCTTGGCACCGACCACGAGGTCCATGGCGCCGCCCATACCGGGAGCCATCTTGCCAGGGATGATCCAGTTGGCGAGGTTGCCCTTCTCATCCACTTGCAAGGCACCGAGGAACGACACGTTCACAT
>JAEEGL014520863.1_pt1 | contig 11743 bp, 16 predicted proteins | sample 9134231 | NCBI WGS metagenome assembly JAEEGL01 (sample SAMN16246548, study PRJNA631951) | gut metagenome | biome: gut microbiome; feature: rumen; material: fiber-attached | host: Bos | place: Iran: Karaj | collected 2018-10
CGATATAATGGTAGTGTAATTAATGTAAATAATACAAATTATGCTTACTATTTTGATGATGAACCTGTTGCTAGATTCAATGATATCGTAGATGTAACACCTGGAGTGCATGTGTTTACTTGTGTAATTAAATATAAAGGTTTAACTGCTGTTGCAGAAGAAAAAATTAAATATGAAGCTTAATGTAATAAATTTAGGTAAAGTATCTATTACAGTAGATAATAATCCTTGGACTAGTAAAAAAGCTTATGATAGGCTTGTAGTAGTGTACAATGAAGAGGACGGTATCAGTTATCTTAGTCGTAAAGCTGTGCCCGTAAAAGAAATTGCTATTACACAGTCTAATAGAGAATATTGGATACCTCTTGGTAAGCCTTCTATCAATGTGAACTTTGGTTCATTTAAAATTATAACTAATATCAATGCTTTACCTTCTGTAGAATCAGACTATGAAGGTCCTTATTTACTTGATGGTACAGCTTACTTTTGGGTAGGTCAAGGTGGTGATACTTTGAGTGCTAAATATCAAAGTGTTGCTATAGAAGGTAGACAGGGTTCTGATGGTAAGTCTGCATATGAACTTTGGCAGGAAGAAAACGATGATAATGAAACAACTCTACCTCAATGGCTTGCTAGTTTAAAAGGTGCACCTGGAGATAGAGGTGTTAACGGTAAATCTGCCTATGATTTATATGTAGACGAATGTGTTGCTAATGATGAACCATATGATGATAAAGCTACATGGTTGGCTAACCTTAAAGGACCTACTGGAGAATCTGCATATGAGATAGCTCTTAGGTTATATCAACAAGACCATCCTGGTGCTACATTTAATGAAGATTATTTTATCTCTGTTATGTGTAAAGGTCAAAGAGGAGAAAGGGGTGCTGCTTTTACTTATTCTGATTTTACACAAGAACAGTTGGATAGTCTTAAAGGTCCTGCAGGAGAAAGGGGTGTCGATGGAAAGTCTGCTTTTGAGATTGCTAATGAAGTACGTGTTGCTAATGGACAACAACCTTATGGTAGTGAGATTAATTGGCTTCTTAGTTTAAGGGGTTCTGCTGGCTTTGATGGTAGACCTGGAGCAGATGGTAAATCAGCATTTCAAATAGCTAATGAAGTGCAAGAAGCTAATAACTTGAGACCTTTTGCTAGTCCTGAGGCTTGGCTAGCATCACTAAAAGGTGATGATGGCATAGCTGAAATTATTAAATCTATGAGTGTCAGCAATGGACAACTAGTAATTGTTACAAAAAAAGGAGATAATGATACTAATCCTAAAACATATTATATAACATTACCTACACTTACAGTCTATGTTCATGATGGGGATGGTAATCCTTATGTTCCTATCAATAAAGGTACTTTAGATGCAGCTATAGCTCATGCTGAAGACCATGTGAATGAATATTTTCAATGGCTTTGTGATACTATCATAAATCCTGGTCAAGAAAATGAATTTACAGTAACTAAGCCTATTTGGCATATGCGTAATGGTAGATTTATTGATGCTTTTGGTGATGTATTGTATGAAGGATTTCCTGAGCAAAATACTATTACAGAAGATGAAGTAGAAGAAGAACAAGAAGAAACAAATGAATAATTATGGCAAAGAAATTAATATTTAGAAATATATTTGGTAAACCCACTAAAGTAGCAGGTGATGATAGTGGCGTTACTAAAGTTGCAGCTTTACCTGCTACTGGTGAGAAAGGTAAAATATACTATGATACTACTAATGAGCAATATAGTATTTATGATGGTAGCAACTATATTCCTGTAGGTAGTTTGGCAATAGAAGAAATTACAAGTTTAACTAATAAGACAAATAGGAATGTAATTTATCATTATACTAATAGTAATACTGGTGCAGAAGGGTATTATATTTATAATGGTTCAGAACTTGTAAATATAAATGGAAGTTCTCTTGCTATAAAAAATTGTTCTAGTCAACAACCTGAACAAGAAGAAGATGGTTTATATTGGACTTTTGATTTGGTAGAAGGCAAATATCATTTGTTAGGTTCTGTTGGACAAGCAAGTGAGTCTGATAATCAAGAAGAAAGAGTTGATTGTTATGTTTATTTATCTTTTCTTCCTAATACTGTAGTTGCATCTCAATATATTGGTAGAGTTACTTGTCTTTCTGCTATAACATTGTTGCTGCCTGCTGGTATTCATATTCCTGATAGTTTATCTGATTTAACATTTGAAGAAGGTCATACTTATGAATTTAATATTCTGTATGATACTTGTTTGATTACTGATATTACTCATACTGATAATTCTCAGAGCAATGACTAATCCAGGATTATATGTTGTTGATAAAACACTAGATAACGGTGTTGCTATAGGATTCGAAAAAAATACTTGGAGATATAATCACAAAGTATGGCCTCGTACTGCAATAATGTATAATGGAAATTGTATAGCAACTACAGTAGGTGAATCTTCTAATACTCCAAAATGCGGAGTATATATGAAAGATGGTAACTTAATGTGTAATGGAGAAATGTTAATACAAGGTTTTACTGAAAATCGTGTTTGTATTAACGAAAATAAAGTTACACTTGGCAATATAATACTACATGATTCTAATAACTGTATAAATATTACAAAAAACAATTATAACAAACTTAGATATGGTCTTCATGTAGAAGGATATGCTCCATATAGTGAAGATAAAGTTTATTATATTACTACAGATGAGAATTTAAATACTCTTATTACATATGATGCTGCATTAGTAAAAAATCATACGGACATTATTTATAATAGTTTTATACCAACAAGTTTGGGTGGTGTAACAGATGCTTATACTGACAATGCTGTAAGTTTGATTACAGAATCAAATTTTACTGACCCTAAACATGTACCTGAAATAGCCATGCGTTATTTTGATGTGTTTCTTAAAGATGAAGATGGAGGTGCAAAATTAGAGTTAGAGTACTATGTCGATACTTGTGATTATTCCGCTAATTGTATAGAATGCGTAGATGAAGAAAATGAGATTTATGAAGGAATAGGTGATTTATTTACAACTATTGTAGAAAATGCTTATGGTGAGGAAATTTTTAGAAGGACTACATATGCTGGACAATTTAAAGTTAAGATTCCTCTAATTAGAGTAAACAATGATATTACTAACGGAGACCATATTACAGGTAAAACTTTCTTTACTATAAGAACTATAGACGATAGTGGTAGAGAAAGTGTTACATTATTTTATGAGGTTTTTGTAAAAACTGTTTTTGTTCCAACAGCTGACACTCCAGAAGACACTTATGATGAAGAAGGTAAGTATCTGATGACTGCTGAAGATTTGGATACTTACGGTATAAGTACTTTTAAATTCAATGAAGGGTATAGCAGTTTGGCTACAAATCCAGATTATAATACAGATAACAACAAAGCAACTATTGACGGTAGAGCTGATTATTTTTCTGCATATAAAAATAAACTTGCTCTACGAAAACTAATGGATGACAAGAAAACTGCTGGATATACTGGTTTGGTACTGTATAATGAAAACACTACTGTTATTAAAGATTTTAATGACCATAGGAATACTGTCTATCCTATAGACATTCACGCTATTGATAGTAGTAAAAATCTTACCGTTAGTAATTATACACTAGCACAAGCATCTGATTATCCACGAATTGCGTTTGGTGATATAGTAGATTACTATTTATTAAAGTTTATAATAGTTAGTGGAGTTAATGGACAATATTATAAAATTATAAACCCTTTTAATAATGAAGAGATACAAAGAGGTAATGATTACAGGTATCACCTTAATGACCTTGATGGATGTAAGATTGCTTCAGGAAAGACTGTATATGGAACAAATTATACAGTAAACACTGATGAGTCCCCATACGATTTTGTCAGAAGGGATGGTGCTCATACTAGAAGAGATATAAACGGAAAAATTCCTGTCGTTTGGAATTACAATCTTACAGAAGAAGAAGTATATGGAGGAAAATATGTTCATTGGGCCGATACTCCAGCTTTGCGTTTAAGAAATATAGATACATTCCTTACAAAAACTGTAGATAAGCTCAATAATGCTATTTTTGCCGAATTTAGTAAAACTCACGATGCCTTTAATATAGATGATGGTACAGAGTTTATGTGCTATTTTAGTCATAGAGATTTTATAAGAAGCGGTGAAACACATCCATATCATTTAGTAGTTCCTGACGATTTTACACTTGATTGTAACGGCTGCACTTTAATATCAACTTATGCTGAAGACGCTAATGATTGCAATATGTGTGTAGTATCCGTATCAGAACAAACAAATGCTCATGTTAAAAACGGAAAGATTGTTGGTATTCACGGTGATGAAAGAGTTAAAGACGCCTTTCTTAAAAGTAATATTTTAGGAAAATTTGATTGGACTCATAATTCAGCAGCTGCAATCAATACTATGTGGGAAGGTGGTGCAACTGTGAGGATGCAAGCATCTACTCTTTGTTCATATGAAAATATTTGGATAGAGAATAGTGGCGGTTATGATTTTACTATGGGTCCAGGCTATAAACTTATGGGTGCAGATTATTCCAGTTCTAGTAAAAAGAGTAAACCTGTACTAACTACTATAAAAACGCTAAGGTATAGAGATTATGAAGGGGAAATACAAAGTGCTACTGTGCTTGTTGATAGAGATGGGAACTCACTTATTCCTACCTACTGCAAAGATTATACTGATGGTGGTGCTAGATATACAGGTCTTATAACATCTGATATAGTCGGTATAGGTGAATCAGATGTTAAACTTGGTGGAACTACAAGATATGGTGATTACAAAACCTTTACAGCGGCCAAAGATGGAATAAGAGTAATGCAACATTATGATGGACAAACTAATGGGCTTCCTGATGCAACTCTTATTAGTAAACATCCGACTTTATTTATACATTTTTATGATTCTAGCTCTAACCATATAAAGACTTATAGAATAAATGAAAGAGAACATATAATGCCACCATTAACTGCTGCAAAAGCAAGTATAACTACATATGCTTTATTTGACAGTAATGGTACTATTATCCCGCCTGAAAACAATACATATCAAGTTTGTTATAATCTATGGAATCCTAATATTGTAGCTTGGGATTATCCTAACGACTGTAGTGTAAGAAATTGTAAAGTTACTATAGCAAAAGCTAGTATGATATGTGGTCCTGCTGTAAACACATCTTTTGTTGATTGTACGTTTAGAGGTTCTGCTGGAATTTATGGTAGATTTTCATTTAATAACTTGTTACATAATAATGAAGACCAAAAAGGTATGGCTAGTGGATTCTCATATATTAATTGTAATAATTTTGAACGAGAAGATGGTATGTTTATAAGTTACACTGGATTACAACAAGGCATGAGTGAACGCAGTAATGTAGTTAACTGTAAAGGTATTGATTTTTGTGGTAATACTACTAGATATTATATAAAAGATTGTTTATTTAATCTTGTATCATGTTCTGCTAATTCTGAATATTTTAACAATTATTTAGGCATTGTAAAGAATAGTACTTCAAACATGATTTCTTCCTATCCTGGAGGTTCAAGAACTGGATTTCTTGGTGGTGGTTCAGATGAAAATGTTGGAAGAAGTACTAGAAATGTGTGTTATGACCCTGTGAAAAGAAAAATTTCAGTAGAAAATTGCCTATTTAGAATTAACAAAGATGATAACCATAAACTATATAGTAGAGCTTATGCCTATGTTAATATTCAAGACAATCTTAATGTTGAAACACAAACTATAGATAAAGCATAATTATGATAGCAACAAGAAGAAGAGGATATAATAAATCTGAAGATGTAGTAGAAATTCTGCATCCTAATTGGCACTATTTTGAGCCGACTACTACTGAAGCAAATCAGAGACTTTGGTTATTCTACCCAAATGCAGTAACTAAATATATACTTGATGGGGAAGTCATGACATCTGAATATATGGGTGCATCAGATGCTTGGGGATATATTATTGTTCCTACTCCAGGATCTCATAAAATATACGCTGGTCAAGCCAATGATACTGACTGGAATGGAAGTGTGGTTAGAGCTGGTGCAATGGGTAATGGGGTTTTAAGGCCTAGACGTTCTCTTAGACAGTTTCATCAACCTTCTAGTGGTGAGATAACAAAACTGATTTTTATTCAGAGTGACCATACAAAAGCTTCTGGTATGACAACAGCAATGGTATCTAATTGTAGTGAAATACTTGTTCCAAAGGAAGCTCTTGATGCCTGGGTTGCAGCATATCCTGCATTAAAGGATAAATTTAAAGGAGTTAAATATAAAATCATAGAAGATTAACATGAGATATTACAAAGTAATCAACGGAGAGAATGTATTCTTCAAAGGCAATGTGCTTTATACTGATGAAGCTACTATTGTTAATCCTACTGAAGAACAAATGCTTGCTGCTGGTTGGATGGTGTATGTAGAACCAGAGCCTAGCAATGCAGAGAAACTTGCTGCCGCTAAAGCAGAGAAGATTATGCAGATTGAAATGTATGATGCTTCTGATGCTGTTGAGCAGTTCACTATCAATGATGTTCCTATGTGGTTAGGACATGAGTTGAGACAACAGATTAGAACCAGTGCTATTGCTTATAGGGCTGGTGGATATGCGCAGATGACTAAAGTATTTAATGGTGCTGAGTTTACATTTGACATTGATGTATGGCTTCAAATGCTCAATGCACTTGAAATTTATGCAGCAGAAGCACTTAATACTACTGAACGTCACAAAAATTCTATTAACCTTATGGATAATATTCAAGATGTAATGGATTATGATTACACTCAAGGTTATCCTACTAAATTAGCATTTGGAGAATAATAAAATGGAAGAACTAATAAGATTAGCGAAAGAGAATAACGAACTATTAAAAGCTAATAATAAAATGTTAAACGAGATAATAATGGTTATTAATGTATGGTTATCGCATCACGCGAATGAAAATGATAATGATTTTTATAGGAACGTTTTAGCTAATCTTATTAGTTCTCTTATGACTGGTAGATAATATGGAATTTGTAAATGAAATAGTTAATTCTATTGTTCAAAGTTTTGACTTTGGTTATTGTGTTGCTGTCAATATTTTAACTTATATTATAATTAAGATATTTGACAAGAGTAAAGAAAAACGTCTTAGTACTTGGCAAAAAAGACTTGTTCTTATTTTTGATATTATTGTACTAGGTGTTATTTATTATTTTATAGGTGCAGATATGCGTATTGTTGCTAATAGTATTATTCTTGCACCTGTTAGTTGGTCTTGGATATTTAAACCTATGTGTAAATTATTTAATATTGACTATAAGAAATTTAATGTATTAGAATAATGGCTACAAAGAAAACAACACCTAGTAGTAGACCTACAGGTAGACCTAAGCCTCTTGTTCCTAAAGCAGGTTTTACTAAAAGTAGACGTAGATATCCTGATGGCGGAAAAGTTTCTAAATAAGAACTTATACAAGCTTGAATTGTATTCAGCTAAGGTAATACCAATGCTTATGGCAGGTATTGCCTTAGCTAATACTGTTTTATCTTACTATAATATTGACCTACCTTGTCTATCTTATATTGGAGGTGTGTCTATTCTTGTTGTTATAAGATTTTATATTACATCTTATACATATAGATTTTGTGAATATCATAGAATGTTCCTTCATTATGTTGTTGTAAATAATGTATTAAATACTTATGATTATTATATAGGAGTGCCTGTTGATAATAGAACCTTGTTTTGTATACATCTTAGTCTTGCTGGAATATTCTTATTTATAATATTATATTTAAAATTCAAAGTATGCAAGCCCTTAAAAGAATGATAGCTAAACTCCTTCGGGAAGTTGCTGATAAAATTGATGCTGGCACTTGTGAACTTTCTGAGCAAGAAGCATTAGAAATTATGGGTGCTGTTGCTCATAGAGTTCTAAGTAAAGACCAAGCTTGTCAGTTTCTTAATCTTCAACGAAGTAGGTTTGATGACCTTGTTAGAGCTGGTAGAATACCTAGAGGTCGTAAACGAAAAGGTTTTAAGGAACTTATTTGGTATGAAGATGAACTTCGGCAATATGTTATGTCGCTAACTTAATGACAGTTAGCGACTTATTTTATTTATCGGCATCGTTTAAGTAACCATTTTCCTCATAGTACTTTTGTAACATCTTCTAAGCGCATAGAAGTTGTTATTCGTTTTACTTATTAACAAATTAAAAATGAAAGTATTATGGGCGAAAATGGTGTTCTTGTTTTCCCTGATGCAGGTACTGGACGTAACAATTCTAGTATTGACCCTGCTCTTCTCCTTGCTCTTGGCAACGGAGGTGGTTTTGGTAATATGAATCCCTTTTGGATGATGTTCATGTTACCCTTCATCTACCCCTTCTTCGGCAGTATGATGGGTGGAAATGGTTGGTTTGGTAATGGTTGGGGTGGCAATAATGGCACTGGTTTCCTTGCTAATCAGCTGAATAATGATGCAGGTCGTGACCTTATTCTGCAAGCTATTAATGGTAGGGCTGATGCTCTTGGTCAGATTGCTAACATTCTAAATACTAGTGTTGAGAGTGTTCGTAATGGTATTAATTCTCTGAATACCGACCTTGTTGTTATGGATGGTAACAATAAGCTTACTGGTGCTCAGATTATCAATGCTATTCAGGCTGGTAATACTGCTCTCGGTCAGCAGCTGGCTAATTGCTGCTGTGAGAATCGTCTTGCTATTTGTCAACAGACTAATACTCTTGGTAGTGCTATTGCTAATCATGATGCAAGTGTTCGTCTGCAGCTTGCTCAGAACCATGCAGATGATAGACTTGATGTTTGTCAGCAAACTAATGCTTTGCAAAACCAAGCTGAGCGTGATACTAATGCTATTCTGGGTGCTATTGCTAATCAGAATACTATGATTACTAAGGAGTTCTGTGACTTAAAGGAACGTGAACTTCAGAATAAGATTAATACACAAGGTGATATTATTACTCAGCTTCGTGGTCAGATTAGTAACGATAAGCAGACTGAAGCCTTTGGTGCTGCTTTCCGTGCACTTGATGATAAGATTGATGCTATTGCAGCTAAGCAACCTAACACTGTTCCTGTAATTTATCCTAATCTTGTAGCTGTTAATCAGACTCCTTACGGTGGTTATCCTTATGGTGGTTATCCTTACGGCTATCCTCAGAATAACTTTTGGGGTTAATTAGAAAGGAGGTAGTCTATGGCTGGTGCTACTAGTTTTCCTGTTAATTTTGCAAATATTCGTGGTATTCCTATGATTGCTTCTATTTCTGTAGAAGTTACTACTGACAATGTAGTTATAGGTATTCCCCGCAGAGCTTTTAGAGGTCTGGCTGATAGTGGTATATTTGCATTTAGACTAACTCAAGAAATACCTGCTGGAGGTGCTGCACTTCCTGTAGTGTTTAGTTCTAATGATTTCTTACAAACTTTAACTGTTGTTGGTGGAACAGCTGCCACTGGTGCACAAATTACTCCTGCAGGTATTTACCTGATATGGTATGATAAGTGTTCTAGTACTATGCAATTACTTACTGTTGCACCTTAACCTATTAAAATTAACAAACCATGTTTTCTAATTTAACGCAAGGCAATATCCTTTATGGTATTGATAAAAAAGGAGATTATTCTCTCTTTTCAGTTCCTGTAGAACGTGTTACGCTTGAACCTCCAACATACCGTAGTAATGGTTTTGGACAAGTGCCTGAAATGCGAGTTACGATAGTTACTAATATGGCTGGAGAACATCGTGAATTTCAGAAGGTTCCTGCTAATAATAACATTGCAGACTTTGGAGATAACACTGTTATATTAGCTGATAGTAAAGATTCTCTTAATGCCTATATTGATTCTGTTATTCAAAATAGACAGAAAATTATAGATAGTTATGAAGAAAGTAAGAAAGATGTTCAACGTTTCACTAAAATAAAGAAACAACTTAATCCTTCTTATACTGCTAATGATGAAGAAATTGCTTCTCTAAAACAACAACTTCAAGAGGCTATTGCCTTGCTTAAAGAGAAAACTAACCAAACTAATAATTAAAGTTATGATTATTCTGAGAATGCGTAATGAGTCCGAGCACGAAGAGTTGCTGCGTAAGCTGAAAAAGATGCACAAGTTTACAAAGGACTTGCTGGAGAAAGTAGAAGAGTGCTGTGAAGAAGAAGATGATTTTGAAGAAGATTATCGTGAAGAAGAGCCTCGTGATAGAATGATGTATCGTGGTTCATATCGTCGTGGTCGTTATCGTCGCAGTATGTAAATTTAACTAGTGGGGCATCTAAATGATGCCCCTTTTAATCTTAAAGATATGGCTAGAAGAGAAAACTTTACAGCATATGAAGTTATGCCTGATGACTTATATATTTATCTAAGTCATAACGGTCCTCATTTTAATCGTGCTGCTTGTGAATTTGCAGTAAGTAATATGTTTACTGAAGAGAATGGTAAAGAAGTTCAACTCAAACCATATACAAAACAGCAAGTAGACAATCTTCTTACTACATATAAAATTAAAGTTAAAAACAATAAACTTTATGATGCAACTTATGTTGCAAATATGTGTAAAGCAGATTATGCAGGTGATAGTGTTCCAACAGAAGAACATATTGCCAAATATATAAAGAATACTCTTGATGACCCTGATGGCATTGAAGGTCTTACATTTAATCGTTGGATTGCTGATATGAAATGGGTTGGTATTCCTATTCCATGGGAAGATTTCTTATGATTAAACAAGTTATTAATGTAGATAACAAATGGAAGGTTATAGTTTATTATAATATAGATTATAACCTTTTTCGTTATGTTGCAGATGAACTTAGAAGTATTGGAGTGAGAGAAAGAGGTATTCGACGGATTGCATATCTTTCTTTTACGGGGGAGGTCAAAGCGTTTACCTTAACTAGTTTTAATCTTGGTATCAGTGTTGTCGGTTTTAATTATCATCGTACTATTAAAGATTATATTAATAGTATTATTCATGAAGCTGAACATGTAAAACAACATATGCTTGAAGCCTATTGTGTTGCTGATAGAGATGAACCGCCAGCATATACAATAGGTTTTTTAGCAAGTAAGATGGTGATGTTCTTCCTGAAGATGCTATAAAAATAAGTTTTATGATATTTTAATTTTGATTGTCAGAGCGTTAATTTTCAGCTTATTAACTCATCATTTTAACCAAAATAAGTCAGTAGGAGTAGGCTGTGTGCTTGTGAAGGTATTGCACATTATATATATAAGTAGTAAATTTGCTAGGTGTAAATGACGTAATATATAAATTCACCCCCGTAAAGGAGATGATAGTAGGGTTGGTAATCATCTTCATACTTCGCTTGATAATAGATTTTAAAAAGTTAATATAAAAAGTTTTTAGTTAGCTATCGTTTTCGATACGGGGGTTTTCTTTATTTTAATGTTAATTGTATGGCTTCTATTTCACAACTTGTAAGTGAATTTGCTCATAGTTTAAAGCAACCTAATAATAAAGCTTTAAGAGAAAATATAAAGCTATTGATTATTCATACTCGTAATGAAGTTATTCGTAGGAGTTATGAAAATCACGGTTATGTTGATAAAGTTCTTACTCAAAGATTTAAAGTTACATTGGTCGATGTAGATGATGGAGATCCTAAGTTTCCTGAAGAATATAATGACTTTAATATCCAATTAATTAAAAGAACTAAACAA
>JAEEGL015966831.1_pt1 | contig 11743 bp, 10 predicted proteins | sample 9134231 | NCBI WGS metagenome assembly JAEEGL01 (sample SAMN16246548, study PRJNA631951) | gut metagenome | biome: gut microbiome; feature: rumen; material: fiber-attached | host: Bos | place: Iran: Karaj | collected 2018-10
AGCGACTCCCCTATCCTCCGCCAAGATTCAGGGGATAAGTTCCGGATAAGCGCGCCTTCCCGCATACCGGAAACGAAAATCAAAGGACGGATAAGCATGTAGAAAGCCACCTGGTGCGTTGTTTGGACGGCGGTTCGAGTCCGCCCACCTCCACAGAAGAAAGGGCTCTGGTTAACGCCAGAGCCCTTTCTTTGTGTTATCGTAGCAATTTAGATGGACAGCGTATCCTGCACGGTGAGCAGTTCACGATCGATGGGCTTGTCGATTTTGACGGCCTTGGCGATCGGGATATAACGCATCTGATCCTGATCGATGGCAATCATCACGTTGCGCTGCCCCTCTTTCAGGGCTTCGACGGCAGCGACGCCCATCCGGCTCGCCAGGATGCGGTCGAAAGCACTGGGCTTGCCGCCTCGTTGGAGATGGCCCAGAATAGAAACCCGCACATCATATTCCGGATACTCCTTCCGCACGCGTTCGGCATAGTGCATGGCACCGCCGTCCTTTTCGGAGACGATCACGATCGAACTGTTCTTGGACTTGCGAATGCCGTGACCGATGAAAGTTGCAAGCTGGTCGATATCCGTCTTATCCTCCGGGATGATGGCCGCTTCGGCGCCGGCCGCGATGGCACTGTTCTGTGCCAGGAAGCCGGCATCACGCCCCATCACTTCCACGAAAAAGATCCGGTTGTGCGAGCAGGCAGTATCACGGATCTTGTCCACGCATTCGACAATCGTGTTCAGCGCCGTGTCGTAGCCGATGGTGCTGTCCGTCCCGTACAAGTCATTGTCGATGGTACCGGGGATACCGATGACCGGCACGTCATGTTCATGGGCCAGTTCCTCGGCGCCGGACAGGGAGCCGTTGCCGCCGATCACAACGAGCGCATCGATCTTATACTTCTGGAGCGTCTTGGCCGCGACAGCCCGTCCCTCCACCGTCCGGAACGCATCGCTGCGGGCGGTCTTGAGGATCGTTCCGCCGCGCTGGATGATATTGGACACACTCTCCGTGGTGAACGGCTTGACCTCGTCGTTGATCAGGCCCTCCCAACCGCGGTAGATGCCATACACCTTCCATCCATTGAAAATGGCCGCCCGAGTGACGGCACGGATCGCGGCATTCATACCCGGGGCATCGCCGCCGGAAGTCAAGATCCCGATGGATTCTATCTTCGCCATAATACTGTTCTATTTTGGACCCTGCAAATATACCGATTTCGTGCTTTTTTCAAAAAAATACGGTAGCTTTGTAGGAGAAGGTCTGATAACTTAAGAACAACCGATATGAAACGACTCCTTTTCGTCCTCGCGCTGGCGCTGATGAGCGCTGCGGCATCTGCCAAGGTGGAACTTCCCAATTTCCTCGGCGACAACATGGTCCTGCAGCAGCAGACAATGGCGGCCCTCTGGGGCACCGCGACGCCCGGCAAGAATGTGACCATCCGTCCCGGCTGGACCAAGTCAAAGGTCACGGTCAAGGCTGACCCTGAGACCGGCAAATGGTTCACCCGCATCCCGACCCCGGCCGCCGGCGGCCCCTACGACATCGTCCTCTCTGACGGAGAGAAACTGACGGTGCATAACGTCCTCATCGGCGAGGTCTGGTTCTGCTCCGGACAGTCCAACATGGAGATGCCGGTCAAGGGTTACGGCTCCCAGCCGGCTCGAGGAAACGAAGACTACATCGCGTTGGCCAAGACTTCTACCCCGATCCGGATGTGCAAGATCGTCCGCCGCTCCTGCACGACGCCCCAAGACACCGTCACGACCAAAGGCTGGCAGGTCCACTCCCCCGAAGCCGTCGCCAACACCAGCGCCACAGCTTATTTCTTCGCCCAATATCTCCAGCGCGCGCTGGACATCCCCGTCGGTATCCTGGAATCCGACTGGGGCGGCTCGTCGATTGAGACCTGGATCGACGAAAAGACCATCCGTGAGCAGTTTGACGGCGAATTCGACCTGGGCTATCTCCAGACCGGCGAAGTCGCCCCCCGGCGCGTTCATCAGGAGCCCTGTCTCCTTTACAATGGCCAGGTCCACGCCCTCGTGCCCTTCACCTTCAAGGGCATGCTCTGGTATCAAGGCGAAACCAACCGTGGCCGCCCCGAGCAATATATCCGTCTCCAGACCGCCTACGTCCAAATGATGCGTTCGCTCTTCCAGGTACCTGACGCCCCGTTCTATTTCGTCCAGATCGCCCCCTATCCTTACGGCAGTCCGGACCGTTGGGACAGCGGCTATTTCGTCGAGGCACAGCAGAAAACCCTCGAGACCATCCCGCACAGCGGCATGGCGGCCACCGTCGATATCGGTGAATACGGCACCATCCATCCCTGCCAGAAGCCGGCAGTCGGCAAGCGTCTCGCCCTCCTCGCCCTACAGAACGACTACGGCGTCAAAGGCATCGAGGCCGAAGCCCCGACCTATAAGACCCACGTTGTCAAAGACGGGAAGATCGTGATCAAATGCAACGTCGGCCCGATGGGCCTCAACCCGATGGGACAAGATCTGGGCGGATTTGAAATCGCCGGCGCAGATCAGGTTTTCCATCCTGCCAAGGCTTTGCGAACCAGCGACTCCACGATTGAAGTCAGTTCCTCGGAGGTCCCGGATCCGGTTGCCGTCCGCTATTGCTTCCGCAACTGGGGCGTGGGTACCGTCTTCAATGCCTGCGGCATCCCGCTCACTCCCTTCCGCACCGATGACTGGCAACTGTAAGCGACTATGAAAGCAAAATTCCGCCGCATCCTTTGGATCGTCCTGGCCGTGGCCGTGGGAGCACTTTGCCTGCGCCTGCTGCTGGTGGAGACGACCTTGAAATACGGCTTGATCCTGCTCGGCGCCGCCGTCCTGGCGTTCCTGGTATGGAAGGCTTTCATCCAGAACGGACGCAAAGAGCTCCGCGCCTCCGAACAGCAGAACCTTGCTCTCCAGAGCGAAGTGGACAACCTCCGGCAGCGGCTGGAAGAGATGTCCCACAGCCGGCTCAATGTCACCGGAATCTCCCCCATCCTGCACCTCAACGTCCTCCAGCTGGATACTTCTTTCACGCGCAGTTACGTCCGGGAAGATAAAGAACACAAACTGACGTTCAACGGCGCCCTGCGCACTGACATCTGTGCCGAGTACGGAATCCGACTGGAAGACGTCAAGTTTAAGTATGACGATGCCACGAAGACCCTGTATCTCGCTCATTTCCAGCCGGGTCTGCTTTCCTTCTCCAAGAAGCAGATGACCTGGGACATCGCCCGCTCCTTCCGCTCCCGCGACTTCTTCGGCTGGATCGAACTCCCGCCGGTGGACGACGACGAGGCGGACTCCTTTACCAAAAAGATGAAGGAGGAGATCCGCGCCGAAGTTGAAAAGGAGATTGACAACCGCAAGATCGAAGAGTTCGAGTGGCTCTCTCCAATGATCACCCGACAGGTGACCGATGTCCTGAAACTGGCCTTGAACAAACCCGACGCGACCGTTTCCATCTTAGAAGAAGGTAGCCCCGATGCCGGATTTATCGACTTCGGATCTTTCTACCAGCAACTTAGCGAATAAACTTCATGAAAAGACAGTTCCTCCTCCTGCTGGCCGTCACGATCTTGGCGGCAGCCTGTTCTCATCCCAAGTCCAATGGAAATACCTGGGGCGATACCGGAGACGGCCATTACCGCAATCCGGTCCTTGCCGCCGACTATTCCGACCCTGACGTCATCCGCGTCGGCGACAAATACTACATGGTCGCCTCCGACTTCCATTTCATGGGAATGCAGGTGCTGGAGTCCCCCGATTTGGTCAACTGGCGGCTGATCTCACAGATCTACGACCGCTTCGACCTGCCAGGCTGGGAAGAGAACGCGCATTATTCCGGCGGGAGCTGGGCCCCGTCCATCCGCTGGCATGACGGCAGATTCTGGGTCTATTTCTGCACCCCGGAAGAAGGACTGTTCATGAGCACGGCGACGGATCCGGCAGGGCCTTGGGAGCCGCTTCACTGCGTCAAAGCCATCGCGCGCTGGGAGGACCCCTGCCCGTTCTGGGATGAGGATGGCAGCGCCTACCTCGGCCACAGCCTCAAGGGCGCTGGACCGATCATCCTGCACCGGATGTCTCCGGACGGCCGGGAGCTGCTGGATGAAGGAGTGACGATCTATACCGGTCCCACGGCAGAAGGCACCAAGATCCACAAGTTTGGAGACTATTATTATCTGAGCATCCCGGAAGGCGGCGTCAAAGTCGGCTGGCAGACTGTCCTTCGCTCGAAGGACCTTTACGGTCCGTTTGAGCGGCGGATCGTGCTGGAGACCGGCTCTACGGCGATCAATGGCCCCCATCAGGGAGCCATTGTAGACACTCCCGACGGGCAATGGTGGTTCCTGCATTTCCAGTTCCAGGACCCGCTCGGCCGCGTTTTGCACATGCAGCCCATGCGCTGGGAAGACGGATGGCCTGTGATCGGCGAAGATTATGATGGCAACGGTGTCGGCGAGCCGGTCCCCGGATGGGCCAAGCCCCTGGACGCAAAATGCCGCAAAGCCAAGGCTCGCCCGTTCCTGCCATCCGCGTCGGACGATTTCTCCGCGCCGGAACGCAGCCTGCAGTGGCAATGGAACCACAACCCCGTGGACAGCGCCTGGTCGCTGACCTCCCATCCAGGCAAACTGGCGCTGGAGGCCCTGCAGGCTGAAAGTTTCGAACTGGCGCGCAACACCTTATCTCAGAAGTTGATGGGTTTCAAAGGCAGTTACACGGTCTGCCTGGATCTGTCTGAAATGGCGGACGGGCAATTCGCCGGCCTGGCCTGCATGGGCAAGGAAAACGTCCGCGCAGGAATCTGTGTGGTAAACGGCTGCAAAGTCCTTTTCGCCGGCCATCTAGGTGACCGTAAATATAACGGGGACACGATCTGGCTCCGCCTTGCCTTCGATACTCGGGACAACGCGTTCCAATTCGCATGGAGCGCCGACGGGAAGCAATTCTCCGACATTGGAGACCCGTTCGCCGCGCACTTCGGTTTCTGGAAAGGCGCCCGCGTCGCGCTCTACAGTTACAACACCCTTTCGAACGCCGGTACGGCGCTCTTCGACGACTTCACTTATTTGCGAGTCGAATAATCAGTCACGCGCGGGAGCGAACGGATGCGCGGGATCACCGGTCCAGCGCATCAGATGCGTGCGGCAGCCTTCGATCCCCGTTTCGAGCCCCTTGTAACTCTCTGAGAACAAATAGTATCCCCCTCCCAGCGGAAAAAGCCCGGTGGAACCCCAGCGAACATTCCAGCCGCGTATCCCGGAGGCTTCATGCTGCAGGCCATCAGCCGCAAGAGAAAGTTGCAGTTGCTTACAACTCCGATAAGGAACACCTTCCAGACGCGCCCTGAATGAGGGTTTCGCCAGATCCACGGCATACAGCGAATAATTGGGATATTGAGGCTTCTTCCCCCGGTACACCGCCATCAACAGATAGCCAGTGAAGGGATCATAGGCCAGATTCTGCACCCCGTAGGTCGTATTGCCCGTCCGGACGAAATACTTCCGCCAAGGCTGCTTCGGTCCGGAAGTATGCATCGTCCCGAAAGACACCGTCTGCGCAAAGCCTTTCACCTCCTCCAGCGGATAGCAGAGCAGGACCTGGTAGTCATTGTCCGTCCGATCGGCATCTCCATAGATCCCATATGCAACGTACAGATAATCCGGAGAATCCAGCACCCGAGACACCAAGGCCCCGGTGCGATAGATCCCTGCCGGAGCCGGGCCGATCGTGACCCCATCAATACCCGAGCAGCCGAAACGATGCTCCCGGACGCCATCCGGGAGCTGTACGGAGGCCTCATTATCGTCGATGGCCGGTTTGATGCAGACGGTCCGGAATACCGGGTCATTCTCGGGATTCATCCCGATCTGATCCACTTTGGCCACATCGATGATGGCGACATAGAAATAGCTCCCTTCCCACATCGGGACACCCAGTTTCTTGGCGATTGAGGCGCCGATCTCGTCGTTCTTGCATTCCAGCGAAGCGTACACGCAGCCATCTGAAGGATTAAAGGTCATGGCACCCAGATGTCCCTGGATCCGATCGATCGTCCCCAGCACCCGCCCGCGCAGGTCGGTGCGGATGAAACGCGTTGTAAAGGAATAATACATCTCCCCTTTCTCGCGGTTGACTGCAATTCCTTGGACATGAGTGTTCACCCCGCTGCTGAGATCCAACACCATCGGAAGATCCGTGGGCAGTTGCGCCCCGACCGGGCAGCAAAGCAGCGCAAGGATCGCTGCAACAATCATTTTTTTCATATTGTCAACATTTCTTCGTAACTCAGAAAATGGTCCGCGCCCGTCCAGTTCTCTCCGGACCGCACAAAGACGCGCGTCTCTCCCCCATTGGTGATCATCAGGCATTTCACCCCCAGCACCAGATTATAGCGCAGCGCTTGCTCCAGTACGGCGGGCGTCAAGGAAACCTCGGGTCGCTTGCACTCAACCACCCCCAGCGGCACGCCGCCCGGCCCATAGACCAGGATATCTGCCCGCCAAACTTTCTCGGACAAACCGAAGCGCATCTCTACCTCGCTCATCATTTGGTGACGCGGCACCTGTGCCTGTTCGAGCAGGACGCGGATAAACCACTTACGCACCCGTTCTTCGGGCGTCAGCGACACCAACTTCCGCCGCAGCGGATCCCAGATTTTGCCGGAGGCTGCCATCAAAGACAAAGATACGCAGAAAATGATTACATTTGCAGTACCAAAGCCGACAAAATGACCATCATCGAAGGATACCTTGACCGGCCGATCTTCCGCATCGTGTCCGACGTCGCCCGGGAAACGGGCGTACGTGCCTTCGTGATCGGCGGCTACGTCCGGGATTGCTTCCTTGGAAGGCCTTGCAACGACATCGACATTGTCGTCGAAGGAAATGGCATGGCCCTGGCCGAGGCCGTCGGCGCCCGCATCCGGGAAACGGAGCACACCCACACGCAAGTCTCCTTGTTCAAGAACTTCGGCACCGCGATGCTCAAGTACCACGGCGACGAGATCGAGTTCGTGGGCGCCCGCAAAGAGTCGTATCGCCGCGAATCACGCAAACCCATCGTCGAGGACGGCACGCTCGAGGATGACCAGCTGCGGCGCGACTTCACCATCAACGCGATGGCCTTCAGCCTCCAGGCGGAGAATTTCGGCGAACTGGTCGATCCCTTCGGTGGCATCCGCGATCTAGCCGCCGGCATCATACGCACCCCGCTGGAGCCGGACACGACCTATTCTGACGACCCCTTACGCATGTTGCGCGCGATCCGTTTCGCCACCAAGCTCAGCACGCCCGAGTTGCGTTTCACCATCGTGCCGGAATCCTTGGACTCCATGCGGCGGATGAAGGACCGGCTCACGATCCTATCCAAGGAACGTATCGTCGAGGAACTCAACAAGATGCTGGTCACACCCCGTCCTTCAGAGGCTTTCCGACTCATGGAGGAAACGGGCTTGCTGGCTTATATCCTCCCCGACCTGCTCGCCCTCAAAGGCGTCGAGACCATCGATGGCCGGGGGCATAAAGACAATTTCTCCCACACCCTCGCGGTCGTGGACAATGTCGCCGCCGCCGAGATCGAAGCCATTGCGGAAGGCCGGCTCCACGACTACACACCTGAGTTGGACGGTGATGGCTGGATCGAAAGCGTCCGTACGGAGCCCTATGTCTGGCTGCGTTGGGCCGCGCTTCTGCACGACATCGGCAAGCCTGCTTCCAAGCGCTTCGACCCTGCGACCGGCTGGACTTTCCACGGGCACGAAGTGATCGGCGCCAAGATGGTCCCGCGTATCTTCAAGGGCCTGATGATGCCCCTCAACGAGAAGATGAAATACGTCCAGAAACTCGTACGCCTGCACTTGCGTCCCATCGCGCTAGTGGACGACGAGGTGACGGACAGCGCCGTGCGGCGGCTCCTCTTCGATGCCGGCAACGACATCGACGACCTGATGCTTCTCTGCAACGCCGATATCACCTCTAAAAATCCTGTCAAAGTCGCGCGCATCCGCGCCAATTTTGAACTTGTCAAGCAGAAGATGGTCGAAGTCGAGGCGCGAGACGAGATCCGCAATTTCAAGAATCCGATCACGGGTGAATACATCATGGAAGTATACGGGATCGGCCCAGGCAAGACCATCGGCGTGATCAAGGAAGAGATCAAGGAAGCCATCCTGGACGGCAAGATCGGCAACAACTTCGCCGAAGCCGATGCTTTGATGCGCAAGATCGCCGCCGAGCTGTGCCTGACGCCTTTCACGGCTGCGCCTTAAGCCCCTACCCATGCTGACCGACGAATACATCGACTACCTCCGCACCGCCCGCCGCTACTCACCCCGGACGCTGGAGATCTACCGAAAGTCCCTGAATGACTTCGTCGGCGACGCCCTGGACATCGACGGCACTCCGGACGACCCGGCGATCCTTGCCGTACTTACTCCCACCCGGATCCGCAACTACGAAGTCCGGCTCCTGGATGAGAGAGGACTGGATCCGCGCAGCGTCAACCTCCACCTATCGATTCTCAGCGGCTTCTGCAAATACCTGATCCACAGAGGCTTGATCGCCTCCAACCCAGTGCGTCTCATCTCCCGGCCCAAGACGGCCAAGCGCCTGCCGGACTTCTATCGGGAAGCATCCATGAAACAGTACTTCCAGGAGACGGAACGCTATGCCGATAAAGAGAGCCTCCGGACCTGGTCCGAACTCGCCGCTCATTCCACCGCTGACCCGACTACCATCGACGGATACGAACGCCGGCTCCGCCGCCTGATTGTCTCGATCTTGTACAGCACCGGCATCCGCCGCTCCGAGTTGATCAGCCTGACCCTCGGGAGCATCGACAAATCCCGCAAGATGATAAGCGTCCGCGGAAAAGGGGATAAAATGAGAGAAATTCCGCTGATCGATAGTTTATCCGAAGAAATTTCATTATATTTACAAACGGTTGAAACGATGACAGGAGTGCAGGCCACACCCGGAAGGCCCCTGTTGCTGACGGCGAAAGGGCGACCGCTCTATCCCGTGTATGTAGACAGGGCCATTAAGCAAGAGTTCGGGGCGGTCGGGAGCATCAGCGGGAAAAAGTCTCCGCACGTGCTCCGGCACACGCTGGCGACAGAGTTGCTGGACGACGGGACCGACCTCAATTCGATCAAGGAACTGCTCGGACACGCTTCGCTCGCTGCGACCCAGGTGTACACGCACAACTCCATCGAGAAACTGAAAAGTGTATATCAAACCGCCCACCCCAGGGCTAAAAGCGGAGGTAACAATGGAGATTAACATCAAATCCCTCAAGTTCGACGCCGACCAGAAACTGATCGCGTTCGTCGAGAAAAAAGTCGCGAGACTGGAACGTTTCTACGAAGGACTCACCGAAGTCAACGTGACGATGACCCTGCTCCATGAGCCGGACAACAAAGACGTCAAGCTCCAGATCCACATCCCTGGCGAAGAGCTGATCATCCAGCGGAACGCCAAGACTTTTGAGGATGCCGTCACGGAATGCGCAGACGCAATGAAAGAAAAGCTCACGCGCGCCAGAGAGAAACGCATTGAAGCATAAACTTTTCCCGGGTGGCCGCTGAGCGGTCACCCTTTTTTACTTTTTCCCCGATGAGACACTTCCCTCTTTTCGTCGTCCTGCTGCTCTGCCTCAGCCAAGGCCTTCACGCCCAAGCGCCTGACCTGCTGCGTCGCGTTCCCTTCGCCTATTCCCAAGACGGTACGCACATTCGCCTCTATTCGCAAGAGATCAAGGAGCCCGTCAAGATCTTTGTCATCTCTGACACGCACCTCTTCCTCAGCGACGAGCGGGAAGACCCGTTCCGCGAATACAGCCAGCGCATGGCTGCCGCCTACAACACGACACGGCATTTCCAGACCCACGAACCCACCGATCCCGAAAGCGCCTTCCGAGCGACGCTCGCCCTTGCCAAAGAACGGGGCGCAGACGCGATTGCGCTGCTGGGCGACATCGTCAGCTATCCCTCCGAGGCCGGCGTAGAGTTGGCCGTGAAGCTCCTCAACGAGACCGGCATCCCCTGGTACTACACCACCGGCAACCACGACTGGCACTATGAGGGCATGTCCGGCACCGAGATCGAACTGCGCGAGAAATGGACGCGAGAGCGTCTGGCTCCCTTGTATCAGGGCCACGACCACCTGCTGTATTCGGTGGAAGTCAAGGGCGTCAAACTCATCTTCCTCGATGACGGCGTCTATGAGATCCTGCCCGAGCAGCTCGCCGCCTTGAAGCGCGAAGCGCGGGGCCGGCAGCCGAAACTACTCTTCTCCCACATTCCCTTCTACGCGCCTGGCTTCGGGCCCAGCTACGGCGTCGGGCATCCGGAATGGAACGAGGCCCACGACCATGGTTTCCGCGCAGAGCGGCGGCCGAAATGGCCTGCTGAAGGGCACAATGCAGTGACCTACGCTTTCTGGAAGACGGTGGGCAAGGCCTGTCGCGAGCATCGGATCCTGGCCACTTTTGCCGGCCATATCCACCGGCAGTCCTCCAGTCTCGTGGATGGCTGGCCGCAGTTCGTGACCGCTGCCAACGCCCAGGGCGGCTACTACGAAGTCACGCTGGAACCGATGCCGTAACATTGCGACAAAATGACAGACAAAAAAGCCTGGCACACAATATGTGTCAGGCTTTTCTTTGAGCGGAAAACGGGATTCGAACCCGCGACCCTCGGCTTGGGAAGCCGATGCTCTACCACTGAGCTACTTCCGCATTGCAGATGCAAATATAATCATTTTTTCGGAAAGCCAAACGAAAGGGTCCAGATTTGAGAAAGACAAATAATGTGACTATATTTGTAAGTTCTAGAAAATAATAAGTACAAGATATGTCAGTTGCTGGAATATTGAAAGCCGTGTTCGGATCCAAGTCCGACCGGGACATGAAGCAGGTCAAACCCTACCTCAATAAAGTTCTCGCCGCTTATGAGACGATCGACAAACTCTCAGACGACGAACTCCGCGCCCACAGTGCGGCGCTGCGCGAGAAGCTCCGCGAGGTCGAAGCCCCCTTTGAGAAGCGGGCGGAAGAGATCCGCGCCGAGATGGAGCAGGACATCCCTGTCTCCGAGAAAGAGAAACTCGCCGGCGAGTCTGAAAAGCTGGTCAAGGACGAAGACGAAGCGATCGAGAAAGCCCTGGATGAAATCCTCCCCGAGGCTTTCGCCATCATGAAATCCACAGCCCGCCGTTTCACGCAGGACGAGTCGATCCGCGTGACGGCCACCGATTTCGACCGCAAGTTGGCGGCCGCCGGCAAGGATTTCATCGACATCGACGGAGATACCGCTGTCTGGCACAACCATTGGGTCGCCGGCGGTAACGAGACCACTTGGGAAATGATCCATTACGACGTCCAGCTGATCGGTGGCGTCGTCCTGCACCAAGGCAAGATCGCGGAGATGGCGACCGGTGAAGGTAAGACCCTCGTCGCAACCCTGCCCGTCTTCCTCAATGCCCTCGCAGGCAAAGGCGTCCACGTCGTCACGGTCAACGACTACCTCTCCAAGCGTGACTCGGAGTGGATGGGACCGCTCTATATGTTCCATGGCCTGAGCGTGGACTGCATCGACAAGCATGAGCCCAACAGCGACGCCCGCAAGCGCGCCTACAACTGTGACATTACCTTCGGAACCAACAACGAATTCGGCTTCGACTACCTGCGCGACAACATGGCGGTCAACATCACCGACA
>JAEEGL016217571.1_pt1 | contig 11743 bp, 10 predicted proteins | sample 9134231 | NCBI WGS metagenome assembly JAEEGL01 (sample SAMN16246548, study PRJNA631951) | gut metagenome | biome: gut microbiome; feature: rumen; material: fiber-attached | host: Bos | place: Iran: Karaj | collected 2018-10
AAGATGCTACTACTGACGGAGTGAATAAATTCCTTGATGTTGTAGAAAGCGGCATAGAAAGTTTTGACACGGAAGCATTGGAAAGCGCTCTTGAGCAGTTTGGAAATTCTGCTGAGGCCGCTGGGGCTGCCGCCGAGTCTGCAATTGATGATTTTGCTTCTTCCACGGAGTCTGCCCTTAAGGGAATAGACATGGACGAACTGGACAGCGAAATCTCCAATGCACTTGAGGGTGTGTTCAGCGGACTTGATTCACTTGGTTCAGCAGATTCAGATTCAGACGAAGACTAAAGGCGCGGGGCGGACCACTTGTCACCCTGAACTTGTTTCAGGGTCTGTAAAAGTTGTGGCTGAATGTTTTACGAATGCTAAAATTACTTGCTTGCAAGTGCGTGCAGCATGACGGTCTTTCGTCGTGGTGAAGTTTTTTTTACTAACACAAAGAATCCCTTCCCTGAGCCAGTCGCAGGAAACTGTTTTCAAAGAAGCCCTTCGACAAGCTCAGGGACCACCCTTCGACAAGCTCAGGGACCACCCTTCGACAAGCTCAGGAACCACCCTTCGGCAAGCTCAGGGATCACCCTTCGACAAGCACAGGGACCACCCTTCGACAATACGCTTGATTCAGCTGCTATACAATCCCCAGAATCTGTGCAAGATAGATGAATGCCGGCGCACCCAAAACGCAAAGAGCCGATGTTAGGGCAACGATAAGACCTGCGTAGTGGGCATCCTTCTTGAACACAACCGCAAGAGAAGTAATGCTCATTCCCACAGGACAAAGAGCTGCAATGTATGCCGTAACCGTCATAAGGCGAATGTCTTCCACACTAGAAAGCAGCATGGGCAAAAGCCGTGCCGTCGCAGCAATAACCGCAAGCGCTGCAAGAGGGCAAAGCACAAGCCTTACCGCAACCGTCCAGCCCGCCCTAAGCGCAAGAGACCTTTTCCCTTCCCCCTTCTTAAAGTCAGCAAAAATCATCCCCAAAAGAATCATGCTCAAAGCTGTATTCATCTGACCAATATAGCCAATCGGTTTGGAAAGAATATCTGGCAGTGTTCCCGGAAAGCAAAAGAGGATAAAGCCCGCAACCACCGCAATAACGTTGGGGTTAAAGACAATCTTTTTAATGTCAAACCTGCAACCCAAAGCAAGCGGTGCAAAAATCCAAAGCAGGATGTTAAAGTTCACAAGGTAGCCCATCAGGTAAAAAACACCTTCCTTACCAAGCACCCCGTTAATCAGCGGAATGCCAATAAAACCGCTGTTGGTAAAAATAACGCCAACCCGGTCAATACCGTCAAGCTCCTTACCCTCCAGACTACGGCTCCGAATAAAAATGCACGCTGTAACCATCATTGCAATGTGAACGGCAAAGCAAAGGCCTATCATCACCGCAAGCCCCTTTATCTTCTGCGGATTGTAGGGAATGTCAAAAGAAGAAAGAAGCATGCAGGGGTTAACAAGGTAAAGCATGGTCTTGCTTACAAAAGAAATTTCCTGGTTTGCAAATTTAAATTTCTTAGAAAAAACAAAGGCAACCACAACCACAACCATCATGTAGCAGAGCTGCTTAAAAACAAGAATAGCCATGCGTGCAGTATATATTTTTTTTGCAAGAATTAAAAGCGTTTTTTTTATGATATTCTTTTGGACGGTACTTTTGTATGTTCTACCATTTTACTCTTTGGCTAATCCGACCGCCCATGCCTTTGCGCCACCGCCCTTCCGGGGTTCCCTAACGGTCATTGACGGTGAAAGAGCCGCCCCTTCGACAGGCTCAGGGAGCGTCTCTTTCACCGTCAACGCTGTCGCGCCCCTCCACGGCGGCGTAGGTTCAGTAAAGCCATTCCTCCATGCGCTCATTATGTAATATCAAGAACCAAGAAAAAAATTGTTTTTTCCTTAAATTTTTCTGGACAGCGGAAAAAGTTGGGTTATATTCTATTGTATAAATTACAGACTTTTTTCTGTAGAGGAGAAAAATATGAAAATGATGAACCTTGCAGTTATTGCAACTCTTGCAGCTTCTGTGTGCCTTGCAGGATGCGCCACAACAACCAAAAAAGCCGTAGCGGGTGCAGCGGTCAATACGGTGGCAAGTGCGGCATCAAGCAAGTCTACGGACAAAAAATCAGAATCAAAGCAGGCAAAATCCACTGAATTCAACATTGCCTACGGCGACTTTGAGGCAATGCAGGCTGTTTCAAAAAAGCTCCAGAACAGGGGCTATAAGGACGGCCAGGAAATCACAATCGACGGCGACCTTTCTTTGGGCTTTATGTCTGCCTCCATCGGCCAAAGCAAGGGCGGCATGTTCGTTGGAACTACTCTCGAAGTAAACGGCTGGAAACTCGATGACTTCCCCGAAGACGAGTCCCGCGTAAAGGTAACCGCAAAAGTTGTTACCAATAAGGAAGCTTTCTTCCAGTATCTTAAGGCTAATCCTAGCGACGTAAAAGTTATAGAATAAGCCTGTAGAAAATCCAAATTTTATTCAAACGCCTCTTTATGTAACAAAGCAGGTGTGGAATTATATATTTTTTTCATTACAAGGAGTATAAAATGAAAAAGGTCTTCTTTGCTGTTATGGCAGCATTGGCATTGATGGTTTGCTTCGCAGGTTGCAAGAAAAAGGTTTCCCCTCTCGTAGGAACTTACAGCATTGATTCTTTAGACGGTGTGTCTGCTGAAGATCTTAAGCAGCTTGAAGAAGTTACAGGTACAAAAGTTGAAGGTATTTTGAACCTGAACGCAGACGGAAGCGGTGATATGAATATCATGGGTATGAAGTGCAATTTGAAGTGGGACGAATCTTCAAAGACAATGACCCTTTCTGATCCTGCTGGCAGCGGCGAGGAGTCAAAAGTGTCTTTTAAGGTTTCAGAAGACGGCAAGATCTCTCTTACTGAAGATGGCTCAGAAATGGTATTCGCAAAGCAGAAGTAAGTTTTGCGCTGTTAGAATAACATGTCATTCCTATAACATGTCATTCCGAACTCGATTCGGAATCTATGAATGTTATCGGATGAATTGCGGTGCGGCCCCTGAAGTTACTTGCTTGCAAGTGCGTTCAGGGTGACTGTTAATCGTTGTTCGTCCTTTAAGATGGCTTTTTCCCCTGCAAGCTTTATGCAGGGGATTTTTTTATAAAGCCTTAATACTCCACGGCCCAATCTTTTTCCGTCTTGCGGCTTTTGCAGTGCGGACATTTTGGATGGGCTGGTCCTGGCATAAATCTGCTTAATGGCCAATCTTCTGCATATTTCTGCTTCTTGCCTTCTTCTGTATCTCTGCCAGAAAACCTTTCCCCACAATTTTTACAGACAAATATAGTCTCCCCAAAGCTTGGCATATGCATGGGCATCCTCCTTATGTTCTTTCTTGATTTTACTATATCCTACCACCTGTGACAAATAATGTCATGTGTATTTCTATGGGGATTTTGTGGTGTTTTGCTTATTTTTCTATGGGGATTTTGTAGTATTTTCTTGCTTTTTCTATGGGGATTTTGTATAATTATAGAGTATGAAGCCCTAGATTACCTCTTGTGCGGTAGGCGGTAAAATTGCTTTCGGACAAGCTATCCGCAAATCTTGGCTATGTATACGAAAATGTGATTGCACAGATGCTGAAGGCAAAAGGCGACGAGTTGTTTTATTACACTTTTCCGAGTACAACTTCAAACCATAATTACGAAATTGACTTCATTGTTTCCAGAAAAAATAAAATCTGCCCCATTGAATCAAAGTCCAGCGATTACCGGCGGCACAAGTCGCTCGACTATTTTGCACAAAAATTTTCAAACCATATTCTGAACCGCTATCTTGTGTATACAAAAGATTTAAGAAAAGATGACACCATCCTTTGCCTGCCCCTGTATTTGGTTCCGTTTTTATAAGATGCAGAATAGCGGCAATATATTCAAAAATCTTGCAAAGATTACAAAAGCCCTGCATGTAGACGTCCATTGCCTCTTTTTGCCGGTTGAAAGTTCCTTTGCTACAGATTCAAAAGGCGCTGCCGTTATAAAGAAAGCTATTGCGGAGAATTTAAGAAAGTACGTGGATTTCGTTCTGCAGGAGCTTAGTCAGCCGCTTTGACTTCCACCTTGAGCGAATACCATTCCAGCACTGCGCGGGCAAAATTGTAGGCGTTTTTTATGGAAGGGAAGCCTTCAAAGTATTGCTTTCGGTAGATCATGCGGCCGTCAAAAAAGGTTTTGATTTCTTCTGTCTTGTACAGGAGTGACATGGGGAACTGCCGGTGAGTATTGTGATTCATTAGCTTTTTAAGTGGCAAAATGCTAACTTCCTCTGCAAGATTTGCATTTTTTGGGAAAGTCAAAACCTTTTCGCTCAAATGAAAGTTTTTCACCATAGCTAAATGAAAAGGTACATCCGCATTTTGGGCATTGAATTTTTTTATAAACAGAATCTTTACATTCCTTATGAAGTTTTGCGTTATACAAATTAGAGTTTTTGCTCAAAATGTATCTTGGATATTCAATTGTTCTACCACAGGCCTCGCAACGGCCGATAGAAACAAGTTCTTTGTCATGTTCTATCTTCTCCATCTTTTCTTTAAGGCAATTAGAACAGAGTATATCCTTGCCGGATGATTTCAGTTCTTTGTATTTTGTTTCTATATTGGGATTCTTGCTTAAAAAGTATCTTGTATATTCAATTTTTTTGCCACAAGCCTCGCAACGGCCAACGGCAATAAGTTCTTTGCCCTGTTCCATCTTTTTCTTAAGGCAATTTGAACAGAGTATATCCTTGCCTGATGCTTTTAGTTCTCTGCATTTACTTTTTTGCATGGTTAATTCTGTGCCGCAGGAACAACAGTTTACAATTTTACAATCTTCACAGCATTTTCGTGCTTCAATTTTTTGAATGTAAATTTCATAGAAAGTAGTCTGAATTTTTTTTCCACAGCCTTTGCATGTTTTTATATGAGATTTATTTATGCAGCGCGAGCAAAGAATTTTTTCCCATTCAGCAAGTTCTGTTGAACAGTAAACACAAGTTTGTTTTTTATTCTTTTCTGTCTCTATCGCTATTTTTTCAAAAAAAACTTTATTATTATTTATCTGTTTTCTTTGTGACTGTCTTTTGGTCATCTTTATTGGTTCTGCATATTCATGGTACTTCAAGTCAAAATCATCTGAGAGCCATTCGTTATAATCTGTCATTTTTGCGTTGTTCAAGAGATACTCTCCGATTTTTTCCATTGTATGACCTTTCTTATATTTTTTTAGATATGCACTAGAGCCAATAAATATAAGCGTGTTTTTTGTCCTTGAGAAAGCAACGTTTAGACGCGCGGCATCAGAAAAATACTTTGTTGGGGTTATGGCTCGTGTTGTACAGTAAATGACCACATCTTCTTCATCGCCTTGCAAAGCATCAATAGTGTTTACATAAACATTTTTTAATCCATTTTTTTTAACTTCTTTTGCAATCCTGTGTTTTTGACCCAAATAAGGGGTTATAATAACAATTCGTTTCTTATAATATTTAGAAATTTTTGCAACAATTGTTTTTGCAATTAAAATTTCCTCTTCATTAATGATGCTTTGTCCGACTTTTTTCTCTTTGTAATTACAATCCGATTTCATGTCAACAAAAATAAGATTGTTTTCAAGGAAAAGAGGAGTTTTGTTTTTGCAATTTTCACCACTTTGAAGTTTGTTATCATAAAAGAGGTTTACCATGTTGGCAATAACGATTGGCATTCTGAACTGAATATTCAACATGCACTTTAAATCAGCAGGGCAGTCTTCGTACAATCGATGGAAAAAACTTTTTCCCAAGAAATTTTCTTTTTCTTCTTGTGTTACTACGTCATCGTATTCTACCGCACCGCCTTTGTATAAAGTGGTGTCTATAACAGGTGGAAGTTGTTTGTGGTCACCTATTATAATCAGTTTTTTCGCATGATTGATTGGAATTAACAATTCTCCTGGCAAGGCTTTTCCAGCTTCATCAATAATAACCAAATCAAATTCCATATCCGAAAGACCGTATTTTCTGTTTTCCAACCCAACGCATGTGGCTCCGATTATCTGATGCTGTTTTAACAAGTATTCTCCGACTATAGAATTTTCCTCTTTGTCTTTAAGAATTTTTATCCAAAATTCTCTAATTTGCTTTGTGTCGGAATCTAAGGAAGTTGTATCAGAAATCTTTTTTTTGTAATCTTCAATTTTTGTATCAAAACTAAATGGCAGAATGTCGTCTGCGAGTTTTTCGTCGACGCCACATCGAATTACTTTAGAAGCGGAAACAAGCCCCTGTCTGATAATGCCTCGTATAACATTATCTACTGCAACATTTGCCTGAGACACGATAAGAATTCTGGCTGAAGGTGTCAATGCCAATTGCTGACAGATTAATTCTTTTATGACTGTTGTTTTTCCTGTCCCAGGAGGTCCTTGAATAATAAAAAAGTCTTTTGAGGCGAAAGCTCTCGTTATTGCGTCTTGCTGAGTTTTGTTATCTTGTATTGAAGTATTGAAAAATGCTTCTATGCGATTTCCATTATCAATAAATCTTGAAGAATGTGTATTTACTATAGCTGTTTTTACATAATCGCTTGCTATTTTTCCATTTCTGAAAGAACTTAGTGCAGTTAACTGTTTATGTTCTGCATAAACAGGAGCCTCTGTATACATATAAAAAGAGAAATCGTTTTTAATCAAAATCGAATCATCTATTATTTCAAAAACTTTTAGTTTGTTTTTTTCTTCACATGGACTACAGTAAATTTTTTTATCTACAGAAATCGCAGTGATAAAATACCGTGTGTTTTTTTCTTGGGCATCTATAAGTTTTATTAAATTTTCTTTGTTACTTATTGTTAAATATGTAATTTTTCCGTGCCGCTCGCATTGCTCTACTTTAATTTGGATCATTTGACCATAGCTTTTTACGTCAGAAAGTCGTCTTGTTACTTCTTCCCACTGCTTAAGATAGTTGCTCATGGGAGTCTTTTCCATGATGCGTTTCTGATTGGTAAACTCTGTGGAAAGATATAGCAAAAGTTTGTTGCATTCTTTAAAATAAGAGTCGAACTGATCCATGTTGATTCTTATTTTGTTAGGACTTAGAGCTACGACGCTTACATTGGTCGTTACAAACATGTCGTCAAATGAAATGAATTCACTTTTGTCTTGTATTAAGCCGCCGTATTTTAAGATTGTCCGATTTTCTCCAAAAGATGTATCAAAATAAACTCTATATGCATAATTGTTGCCTTGCTGCATTTTGAATCCAACGAGATCATTTTTTTTATAAATTGGAGCAACACGCCATTCGTCGGCTTCTTCAAGTAACTTGTTTTCTTGTAGATATTCATACAATTCTTTCAATTCTGTGTATTCATCTTTTGATTCTACGAGAAGTATACGGTCGAATTGTTCAATGGCAAATCCTATTTCTGCTTTTTCAGAAACAGTTACGGCATGTTGTAAGGAAAAATCATATTCTTTTACAAAAACCTGTACTGTAGAGCCTACTGGGGTTCTGCAGTTCTTTCTTTTTAGTTCACTTTTTGGTAGCCAAAGAATAGGAAAGTCGTGCCCTTCAAACCCCAATCGAATTCTATTGGGCTGGTTTTCTATGACTTGAGCCTTAAATCCAGCTGTTCCGCCAATAGATTTCTTTATGATTCCTTTGATGAATGAAAAATAAAAAGTCCCTTGTTTTGAACTTGTCACCATAAAAGGTAGTAATGCATTGTCATCAGTTTTTTCAAAAAATTCAATTTCAGTCTTGTTGAGCCAAATGGGTTTGGGATATACGGGTAATTTTATATGGTAACCACCATCGTTGCTCTTTTCAAAGTCTTCCTTGCGAAAATCCATTACTTTGCCTAAGTATGGGTATTCTTCTGGAAGTTTAAAATCAAAGGGCTCGCATATTTCTCCAGATTCATTAAATTCATTTGTAAATTTTTCTTTCCAATTTTCAAGATACAAAATATAAGCTTGTGTCTTGAAAAGACCTTCGGTTGTTAAAAGCAGGGTTTGTTTTAATGAATGATAGCGGATGTAGGAATTTTGTTGTTTATCTTTGTTTTGTTCAAAGGAAATCAAATAGTTTTGTAATTCTTTCAATAATTGTGATTTTAGAGAGAGCCTTTCTTCGTAGGCTGATAAATAATTTTCAAACAACTTTTTGTTTTGTTCCTTGTTTTTTTCTATTAATTTGTGCTGGTAATTTTCAAACTCCTTTTCATAATTTTTATAGTTTTCGGTTCGTTTTTGTTTATAGTATTGAGAATTTGAAATGTACTCTTGCTGCTTTTTTTGCCTGTATTGATGATATGCGTCTCTCATCTGCTGCTGTTTGCGCTCTTCTTCTGCGGAAAGTTCATTGCAAACTGCATTTCCGATTGCGATAAAGAGACCTGCTACAGCTAGTGTTGCCAAGGCAGCAAGTGTATACATTAGATTTTTCCTCCGTTTCTTAGTCTGACTATTTCGCGGACAAGCTCAACAAGTTGGTCGTTGGACTTATTAAGTCCTGTGATTATGGATTGTAAAGATGTTTCTTCCGCAAGATATCTCGGCAAGGAGTCCATTATCTTTTTTTTATCTTCTATTATAGATGTAACGGTTTCTTTTATAATTTCCAAATCTTTTAAAAACTCTTCATGCTTTGTTTGTATTTCCTTCTCTTTAAGAATCAATTCGTCTCTAAATTTTTGTAATTCAATTTCTTTTAATCTGATTTCTTTGTTACATTCGATAAGAGTCCTTTCCGTAAGATTCTTTTCTTGTATTTCTATTCGTTTCGTTTCTTGTCTTGCAATTTCAATTTGACCATGGGTTTGCGCTTTTATTTGTGCTGTATGTTGACATTCAACAACCATTGTTGTTATGTGACCGGTTATAACTGGAATAAGTGCGAGGGCATGGTCTATCAATGTGATGGCTGGGGATGTGACTGTAGCTGCGGCTTCGCTACCCTCTTTGATTGTTTTTGCAACTGTATTTCTAGTTTCTCGATTTGGTGCAATGACATTACGATGTTCGGGAACTGTAATTTCTGTATCGTCATATTCATTCCATATCGTTTTTCCCATAATTTTGCTCCTTGCTATTAAACTATTTCAGCCAAATATCGATTTATTTGGTCTAAGGCCTTTTTTTGAATGTCGCAATAAATGATATATCTTCGATCTTTCTGAAAGTTATCAGGTAATTTATTTACAAATTGTTGATAGATTTTTATAGTTGAAAACTCATTTTTAATTAGCTTTTGAAATAGTTCTTCTGATTTCATAACTTCTTCGAATGATAGGGAGAACTCTGCCGATTTTTCTTTTGCCGCGATATTAATCTTTTGTATTTGAATATTAAGGTCCTTTTTGTCGCTTTCAAGCTTTATTTTTAACCTTTCTGCCTCTGCTGCCAGTTGTAGATCAAATTGTTTCTTGGCTTCTTCAACAGATACGTCAATTCCTTCTTCTAAGAGGCTTATCTGTTTTTCTAATTGGTGTGTTCTATTTACTTGAATTACTAGCCCTAAGAGACCATCCATTGATTCATGTGTTTTTGCAAGTAAATTTTCAGTATGACATATAGCATTTTCTGAAAATAAGTTTGGTTCTGTTGAATCGTTATAGTTTTTTTGGAAATCAGGGAAATACATGGCATATTTTTGATTGGATACTGTCATTTGCTAGCTTCCTTAAGTTCTTGTAAGTCAAAATTGACATAATAATCTATATTTTTTTCTTTTATCTTTTCTAACTTTGCTTTAATCTCATAATGATTACATAAATCTTTCATTATATTCTTTTCTGTTGCCTCGTCCATATTTTTTAATTGTGGAAGAATAAGGTTTGCGTTTTGTTTCTTAAAGGTTGGAATATCGAAATGAACTCTTCCAGAAACTGTGTCAAAGTATGCAACATATTCTTTTTCTCCTGCACTATAAATTAAAGCTTTCATGAGACCTTTTGCAATAAGTTTCTCGAAATCGATGTCTTTCTCTGGAGTATAAGAATAACATGGTAGTTTTAGAATGGATAGGGAAAGAAATCTTATGTTACCATCTGGTTTTGATTCAAGATAAATACCTTCAGCAACATATTCTCTTGGACATTTTGAAATTGGGTTTTCTATATCTGGGGTGTTCATAAAGTAATTGTAAATATTTTCATCTTCCAAGGAAAAGTCATCATTAGAATATTTGGGAGATAATTCAAGAAAAATGTCTGAACATTGTATATCAAAGTTCTCTTCTTTAACAATGGTTTTGTCCAGCATATTTAGATTGAGAGAGAAATCATTGATCCAGTCTTTGAAGAAGCACATGTTTAGTAGCATTAATTTTTGAGCAAGAATTGGTACCTCTAGGTGTCCATCGGTATCAATCAATAAATCCTGTTTTATGAGTTGAGAAATTTCGACTTCGATAGCTATTTTTAAATCAGTGGCTTCAATCAGTTGCTGTACTGTTGAATTATATTCAAATATACTGGACAAAATTAAAAATTGCATCGGATTTAATTTTCTGTCATCTTTTATTTTGGGAATTAAATGAAATCTTTGTACAGGAATTTTGACGGTTGCAGAATATGGTACATACGGTAATTTTTTTTCCTGCGACAAAGGTGTGTTTGTTTTTTTTGTGTCGAGAATTTGTTCCAACCGTAAACCGGGAAATTTTATCTGCCGTTCCATATCAAACCGTTTTGCTGATTTTTACCTTTTGGTGCTGGTTAAGACCTAAAAAGGTAAAATATGTTTTTATTATACACCTGTTTATGTCTGTTTGCAACATTATTTCAATAAATATGTCGTGACTGGGAGGGGCGCTTAATAATGTACGCCAAGGTCTTTTTCTGTTTTGCGGCTTTTGCATTGCGGACATTTGGGGTGGGCGGGTCCGGATTCAAAGCGGCTGAAGGGGTTTTGCTCTGAATCCTTTCGCTTCTTGCCTTCTTCTGTGTCGCTGCCGGAAAACCTGTGGCCGCACTCATTACAGACAAATCTGGTTTCTTCAAAGCTTGGCATAAACATGGGCATCCTCCTTGTGGTCTTTCTTGATTTTTAATTTATTCTATCCTGACACCTGTGACAAATAATGTCATGGGTAAAAAAAATGAATTCTGTTTTTCTTATGCTTCCCCCTTGCTCGAATACCATTCCAGCACTGCGCGGGCAAAGTTGTAGGCGTTTTTTACGGAAGGAAAGCCTTCGAAGTATTGCTTTCGGTAGATCATGCGGCCGTCAAAAAAGGTTTTGATTTCTTCGAGTGTTTTTTGCCGCACTTTTTCTGATGTTACCAGCTGGGTGTAGACGGAAAGCATTACGGCAAAGTCGTTAAGGAGTGGGACCTTCATGCAGCTTGCGATTGTGCCTTGGCCAATTCCAAGTTTTGCTCCCAGAAGTTCAAAGCTGGTGTCCATGTCGTAGCTGAAATTTTGCACAGGATTAAAGTTGTACAAAAGGCATACGTTGTGGGCTGTAGCATTCCTCAGTCTGCGCACTGCGTCAAAGTGTCTTGTGTACTTGCACTGCAAATGGAAGTAGTCGTAATAATAGGAATAAAATTTGATGAACTCAAAGAAGCCGATCATCTCTATGAAATTCCATACGGCTGGGGATTCAAGGTATTTTTCTATTGAGAAGCCGTTGTAGCCTGCGAGTTTTGAAGTTTTTATAATGGACATCTTGATGGTCGGATTTTTTTCGAGGAAAGAATCCACCACGCTGTAGCCGTCATCA